>JGI26060J43896_10000146_pt1 | contig 24499 bp, 24 predicted proteins | sample MarorgKNORR_S2LV_6_FD_43896 | JGI IMG/M metagenome (IMG submission 43896) | reverse complement strand
ATAGAATCAATATTTGAGGAGTCTGCATTAGTTATTGCATTGATTAGTATTTTCTTGTCATTACCTGACGTTTTTTCAAGAGCATAAATCATTGGTAAAGTAACTTTACCTTCAGATAAATCGTCACCAATTTCTTTTCCTATAATTGAAGAGTCCGACTCATAATCAAGAGTATCGTCTATGATTTGAAAAGCGTTACCCAGATGGAGTCCATAAATTCCTAGAGCACTTATTGTTTTAATATCAGACTTGGCTAAAATTCCTCCTATTTCGCATGCTGCCTTAAAAAGACAAGCAGTCTTTTCTTCAATTACTTCAAAATATTCTGACTGAGAAACCTTGGCATTTTTTATGTTAAGTAATTGGAGAACTTCCCCCTCTGATATCTGATTAGTTGCTTTTGATAGTACCTTCATAATTTGCATTGAATTCGGCTCAACCATAATTTCAAATGCCCTTGAGTATAAAAAATCACCAACCAGGACGCTTGGAGCATTACCCCATATTTCATTTGATGTTTCTTGTCCTCGACGAGTGGATGAGGCATCAACAACATCATCGTGAAGTAATGTTGCAGTATGAATCAATTCTATTACCACAGCCATAGAATAATGATCACTACCATTATAGTTTGTTGCTCTTGCACATAATAAAAGTAGAAGTGGTCTAATACGCTTTCCACCAGAATTAATAATGTACTGACTCATTTGATTAATTAAGTCAACATTGGAGTCTAAGCGCCTGGTTAGGATACTATCCATCATCTCAAGATCGCTCTTCATAAGAGTCTGAATTTCAGTGAAATTTTGCATAAGGATTTATTTTAACTGACTTGCAAGTAGATATACTTCTTTAGATCTTGGGCGAGATGCCTTTGGTTTTATGATCGAAACTTTTCTAAAACTGCTGCGTGATTTTTTAACATATTCATCAAAACCATCACCTTGAAAGACTTTAACAATAAAATGCCCATTTCTGGATAATATTTTAAGTGCAAAATCTATAGCAAGATCTGCTAGATACATTGACTTAGGTTGATCAACAGATAACTGTCCACTCATATTTGGCGCCATATCTGATAACACTATATCAATAGAGCTTCCTTTTATTAGATTCATTAGTTCGTCATAAACAGATTGCTCAGTAAAGTCTCCCTGGATGAAATTGACCCCATTGATTTCCTCAATTGGAAGAATATCACTAGCAATAACTTGTCCAGATTTACCAGTAGTTTTTACTGCAACTTGAGACCAACCACCAGGAGCAGCTCCAAGATCNATTACTGTATCACCTTTATTAATAATATGTTTTTTTTCTATTATTTCAAGTAATTTATANACAGCCCTACATCTATAACCTTCTTTTTGCGCTTTTTTAACATACTCATCATTTAAATGCTCATGCATCCAACGACGTGAACTGCCTTTTTTTGCCACAATCATAATTTATTAAAAAGAAATTGCATTTATTTTATAAGACTAAAGCTTCTAGTTCAGTTAAATTGATTTTGAATTAGATTNAGCTTTAGTTAGTTTTTACGGGATAATNTGCCATCAAATTTAATAGCAACTATATTCGATGAGCAATAATTTAAGAAANATAGCAATAATAGCCCACGTAGATCATGGAAAAACGACACTTGTAGATAAGTTGCTTTCTCAATCTCAAACTTTTGATGACCGTTTTAAGGCTACTGAGCGAATGATGGACTCTAATGACTTAGAAAAGGAAAGAGGGATCACGATAAGTTCTAAAAATACTGCAATTAAGTGGGGCGATTATAGGATTAATATCGTTGATACTCCTGGACANGCTGACTTTGGTGGAGAGGTCGAAAGAGTTTTATCTATGGTTGATAGTGTTTTATTATTAGTTGATGCAGTTGATGGGCCAATGCCACAAACTCGATTTGTTACTAAAAAAGCTTTTGAGCAAGGCCTTAATCCAATCGTAGTGATCAATAAAATTGACAGACCTAGCGCAAGACCAGATTGGGTTATTGATCAAGTTTTTGACCTTTTTGATCAGCTTGGAGCAACTGAAGAACAATTAGATTTCCCTGTCATATATGCCTCAGCATTAGCTGGTTATGCTTCTGATGATGACAATGTAAGTGAGGGTGATATGACCCCAATGTTTGAGGTAATTGTAGATAAAGCACCAGCTCCTAATGTTGACCTTGACGGCCCATTCCAAATGCAAATTACTTCTTTAGATTATTCATCATTTGTAGGTGCTATTGGCATTGGAAGGATTGAAAGAGGTATTGCTAAAAAAAATATACAGAATGTCTTAGTTTCCCCTGATGGCTCTAGGCGTAATGTTAAGATTGTTCAATTACTGGGGTTTAATGGCCTTGAAAGGCATGAAGTTAGCTCTGCCAATGCAGGAGATATAGTTGGTATTGTGGGTATCGAGAATATTTCAATTTCAGATACCATTTGTGACTCTTCAAAAGTTGAAGCACTACCTCCTTTAAGCGTTGATGAGCCAACAGTAAGCATGGCATTTCGTGTTAATGATTCTCCATTTGCTGGCNTAGATGGTAAATATATAACATCAAGAAACATAAGGGAGCGCCTTGATAAGGAGCTAATTTATAACGTTGCTTTAAGAGTAGAAAATACTGAAGATTCATCTGAGTTTGTTGTATCAGGTAGGGGNGAGCTGCACCTTTCTATATTAATCGAAACAATGAGAAGAGAGGGTTTTGAATTATCTGTTGGAAGACCTCAGGTTATTTTAAAAGATATTGATGGTAAAGTCTGTGAACCTTTTGAAGACTTAACAGTTGATGTTGAATCTATTCATCAAGGTACTGTAATGGAGAAGCTAGGCGAAAGAAAAGCTGAGCTTACTAATATGACTCCAGATGGTAAGGGGCGAGTGAAACTTGATTTTATAATTCCTGCAAGAGGTTTAATTGGCTTCCGTACTGAATTCTTAACATCAACTACCGGAACTGGCCTTATGTATTCCACTTTTAATTCATACAAACCTCAGAAAGAAGGCAAGATTGGTCAAAGAACAAATGGCTCTCTTATATCAATGAATCAAGGAAAATCAGTAGCTTATGCAATATTTAATTTGCAAAAAAGTGGTAAGTTTTTTGTTGGCCATGGTGAAGATATTTATGAAGGCATGGTAGTTGGTATCAATACCAGAGATAAAGACTTAGTTATAAACGTAATGAAGGGAAAACAACTTACTAATGTTAGGGCTTCAGGCACAGATGAAGCAGTCGCTTTAACTCCTAAAATTACGCTTGATTTAGAGCAAGCACTTGAATTTATTGATGATGATGAATTAGTTGAAGTAACGCCAAATAATATTAGAATTCGAAAAAGATTACTTACTGAAAACCAAAGGAAGCGCTCTAGGAATTCATAGAATCTTCACTATTTATTTGTTTTTTGACGATATAATCAGCCCTTTTAAATTAATTTATAGTTTTTTATGGAATCTTTCCTAGAATTTTTAGTAAAGCAAAAAAAGTTTGCTCTTGTTTTCTCACTAGCATTTATTGCAATTGGTGTTTTGTCAGTGGTTGGGATGCAAAGAGATCAGTTTCCTACAGTTGACTTTGAAGTATTAAGTGTTACAACTGCATATCCTGGGGCTTCTCCAGAGGATGTTGAGAAAGCTGTAACAAATGTTATTGAAGACGAACTACTAGGCGTAAGTGGAATTAAAGAAGTTACATCAACATCCAGAGAAGGCATATCTAGCATTATTGTCACACTTGAGGCAGATCTTAAAGATGTAACAACGGTAAAAAATGATGTTCGAAATGCAGTAAGTCGTGTTAAAGCTTTCCCTGAAGAAGTTACAGACCTACCTGTAGTTGTTGATTTTAATGTCAGTGATTTCCCGGTTATTACTGTTAATATTGATAGTACATCAGGAAATTTTGATCAGGCAAGGCAAGTTACAGATGAGCTTCAGGTGGCATTATCTAGAATTAAGGGAGTTGCTGCAGTTGATAATCCTAGCTATCTTGAAAGCGAAATACAGATAAAAGTTAATCCCCTAAAGCTTGATAAATATAACATGTCAATTAACGAGGTTATATCTGCAATATCAAGTCGAAATGCTCGTTTTACTGTTGGTGGTAATAATCAAGAAAGTTTGGAGAAAAATATTGTAATACTCTCAGAGTTCGAAAGTATTGATGATATTAAAAATGTTGTTATTAAGTCAAGTTTTGATGGTCCAGTAATAAGGTTAGATGATATTGCTGAGGTTTTTAGAGGGCAAGAAGAAGAAACCTCTATTACTCGGGTAAATGGNACTAAGGGCTTTGTCCTNAAAGTTAGAAAGCAAGCGCAAGCTGATATTATTAGAACAGTTAAAAGAGTTAGAGCGAAAGTTTCAGANATTCAAGTGAATGTTCCAGATGATATAAATATTTTTTATACTGATGANTCNTCTGAGGCAGTTGAAAATAGGTTGGATATTATTATTAAAAATGGCTATATNGGTCTTGCCTTAGTATTAATTGTTTTGGGCGTCTTCCTTTCAATTAAGACTGCTTTCTGGGTTGCAGTTAGTATCCCAGTNACATTACTTGGGACAGTTTTTGGATTAGGTCTAACTGGAAATACTATTAACCTTATTTCTCTATCAGGCTTTATTCTTGTTTTAGGTATTGTAGTGGACGATAGTATCGTTATTGCTGAGAGTATTCATCACTATAAATCCAAAGAAGGAAATCTCTATAAAAACGTTGTAACAGGATTAAAACGAGTAATTTTGCCAGTTATCACAACAATTATATCGACCATGCTGGTAATGTCTTCTTTTTTCTTAATGGGTGGAGTTCTAGGAAAATTTATTTACGTTTTGCCTGTAGTTGTTATTTTTGCTCTTGGAATATCATTTTTAGAGATTACATTTGCTTTACCTGCTCACTTAGCAACCAAGAAAAGTAGTAAGCAAAAAACATGGTTTATACCTATTGAAAATTTTTACAATAAATGTATGCATCGTTTTTTAAGATGGCGCTACTTGATTGTTCCTATTTTCATTGCTCTTTTAGTCTACTCAGCAATGTTCGCGATGAAAAATATTCCATTTAACTTATTCCCTTCAAGGGGAGCAACAGTAATGTTTGCAAATATTGAGGCTCCAAATGGGAGTTCTGCATCCTATACTGAAAATATTGTTATAGATGTTGAAAATCATATCGTTAATGAAATTGGTGAGGATCTTAAGTCTTATACAAGTACCATTGGTAGCTATTTTACCAATAGGGCTGATATTGAAATCGCTTTAACACCAACAAGTGATAGGGAAAGAACTGCAGAAGATATGCAGGAAAAACTTAAAGCCTTAGTGGCAGAAGTGGAAGGTGCTGAAGAAATTAAAGTTTCATTACTTCGTCCTGGGCCTCCGCAAGGGGCTGATATTGAGGTAACACTCGTATCTGATAATGATTCTCAGAGAGGCCTTGCTGCTGATAGGCTTGAAGAAATACTAAGAACAATTAAGGGTGTTGATAATATTAATCGTAATGATGAGATTGGAAAACCTAGAATTGAAACAGTACTTGATTTTGATGAAATGGCACGTTTAGGTGTTGATTATTCTGCAGTATATCGTCATCTTAGAACTGCTTTTTCTGGGTCTTATGTAACAGATGCAACTATTGCAGGAAAGGATGAGGATATTAGGATTTACATTGGTGAAAATGACTACACTGAAAACTTTATAAAGAATACAACTGTAAAGAACCGTCAAGGCAATTCAATTCCTATGAGTCAGTTCTCAACACTTCGAGAGATTGCAGGTGAGCCAGACTATAACCATTTAGATGGAGATCGCTCTATTAAAGTTACAGCAAGTATTGCTGATGGGCGCCCTAGAGGTAGGCCAAGTAATGTTGAGCAAGATCAAAGCCAAAATCAAAACTCAATTGAAGATGAATCCATAGCTCAAAAGCCTGAAGAGGCTCCAAAAGCAAGAGGAGGAGGCCGACCACCTTCTAAGGCCATAATATTGGCCCAGGCTTTGAAAGAGCTTAATGTTTCAGTAGATTTTCCTCAAGTATCAATTATTACTGCTGGAGGAGCACAAGAGTCTATTGATTCGCTTCAAGATTTTCTGAGGGCTTTTGTTGTAGCAATATGTGGTATTTATCTTTTACTAGCAATACTCTTTAATTCATACTCACAACCAATGCTTGTATTGGCTGCAGTTCCATTTTCTTTAATTGGAGTTGTTTGGGCATTTTATTTTCATGGTGAGCCACTAAGTTTCTTTGCATTGACTGGTTCATTAGCTTTGATGGGGGTGATTGTTAATGACTCCTTGGTGATGGTGAGTCATTTAAATTATATTAAGGCAAAGAGTGCAGAACTTGAAGATAAAATTGTTTGGATAGCTCGAGGCTCTAGAGATCGTCTAAGGGCAGTTGTCCTTACGACACTTACAACAATGGCTGGTGTTTTGCCTCTTGCTTATGGTATTGGTGGAACAGATGTATTCTTGCAGCCAATGGTTCTTGCTCTTGGTTATGGATTAATATTTGGAACAGTTCTGACTCTTATTCTCCTGCCATGTATGTATTTGATGAATCATGACTTTATTAATATGCTTGGAAGAATACGAGCGAAGTTTTCAAGAAAAAAGGCAGTTGGATAATTACTTATTTTGAAGAGCTTGGCGAATAAGCTGCTCTGTTGAAAGGTCTTTGTCTTCAATTTTTGAAACCATATTATTGGCCTCCTTAGTTTTAAAACCAAGCGATTGAAGTGCTTCAATAGCTTGCTGAGTATTAGGGTTGCTACTCTTTTGAATTGCATTGTTTGAAATAGAAGAGCTAGTTAGTTCGACCTTACTTAACCTATCTTGAAGTTCAACAATGAGCTTTAAAGCAGTCTTTTTTCCGATCCCTGGAGTTTTTGCTAGAAGATCAGAGTCTTCATTAGCAATACATTCAATAAGTGATGGAACAGCTAGGTGTGATAATATTGCAAGGGCTACTTTAGGGCCAACACCATTTACTCTTATTAACTCTCGAAAAATATTTTTTTCATCTTTTGAGATGAATCCAAATAAAGTATGAGCATCCTCTTTAATACTAAGATGAGTAAAAAGTAAGATTTCATCATTTAAATTTCCAAGTTCATAAAATGTTGACATTGGACAAAGTAGCTCATAACCAATACCAGAAACTTCTAGCAAGATTTCAGGTGGATTTTTACTAATTATTTGACCTTTAAGATGACCAATCATAACCAGGGAAACTTATTAAAGTGATTGTTTTCAAAAGAGCGAATNTGATTTTCATATTGTAATGTTAAACCAATATCATCAAGACCATGAAGAAGTCTTCGCTTTCTTTCAGGATCAACATCAAAATTAAATACCTGANTNTCTGTNGTAACTGTTTGATCTTGAAGATCAATGACTATTTCACCTGAATAACTAAATAAACTATCAACAATATCATGACTCAAAACAATTGGAAGAATGCCATTTTTGAAGCAATTATTGTAAAAAATATCGGCAAAACTAGGAGCAATTATTGCACGAAATCCAAAATCCTCTAGAGCCCATGGTGCATGTTCTCGAGATGATCCACATCCAAAATTTCTTCTGGTTAAAAGAATTTTTGCACCTTTAAAGACTGGATTGTTTAAAACAAAATCAGGATTAATAGGACGTTTTGAATTATCCATCCCTACTTCTCCATGATCTAAATAACGCCATTCATCAAAAAGATTTGGTCCAAAACCACTTCGTTTAATTGATTTTAAAAATTGCTTTGGAATAATTGCATCTGTATCTATATTTGCTCGATCAAGTGGCATAGCAATTGAGCTTAATGACGTAAATTTTTTCATGATTTTACAGCTGAAAAATGACCTGCAATAGCGCTAGCTGCTGCAATTGCTGGACTAACTAGGTGAGTAAAGGAGCCCTGTCCTTGTCTACCCTCAAAGTTTCTGTTTGAAGTACTTGCGCATCTTTCTCCTGGCTCTAATTTGTCGGCATTCATTGCTAAACACATTGAACATCCTGGTTCACGCCATTCAAAACCAGCATCAGTAAAAATTTGGTCAAGACCTTCAGCTTCAGCCTGTTGCTTTACAAGACCGGAACCTGGAACAACTAGGGCAAGCTTGATATTTTTAGCAATTTTTTTACCCTTAGCAACTGAAGCTGCCATTCGAAGATCTTCAATTCTTGAGTTCGTGCAAGAACCAATAAAAACTTTATCTATAGAAACTGTACTTAATGAAGTATTTGGTTCTAGATGAATATATTTCAGGGCATTACGAATACTTTCTGCTTTAACTAGATCCTTTTCTTTTTCTGGATCAGGCGTTGATCCATTTATATCAACTACCATTTCTGGCGATGTTCCCCAAGTAACCTGAGGCTTTATAATGCTTGCATCTATAACAATTGATTCATCAAAATTTGCGCCTTCATCACTATGAAGTGTCTTCCAATATTCAAGTGCTAAATCCCAATTTTTATCTTTAGGAGCAAATGGTCTGCCTCTTACATAATCAATTGTTTTGTTATCAACAGCTACGATACCAACTTTTGCTCCTGCTTCGATAGACATATTACAAAGAGTCATTCTTCCTTCAATACTCATTGATTCAATAGCAGTTCCACAGAATTCAATTGCAAATCCAGTTCCACCGGCAGTTCCAATTTCTCCAATTACATACAAAGCCAAATCTTTGGCACTAACATCATTATGTAGCTCACCTTTAATTTCAATTTTCATATTCTTAGCTTTATTTTGCCAAAGACACCCAGTTGCTAAAACATGTTCTACTTCTGAGGTACCAATCCCGAATGCTAAAGCTCCTAGAGCTCCATGAGTTGTTGTATGTGAGTCACCGCATACAATAGTCATCCCTGGAAGAGTTGCTCCTTGTTCAGGACCCATTACATGGACAATCCCCTGACGAATATCATTCATTGTTATTTCTTCAATATCAAATGTTTCACAATTCTTATCTAAGGTTTCAACTTGAAGCCTAGATACAGGATCACTAATACTACTTATTCCACTTGATCTCTCAGTTGTCGGTACATTATGATCAGGCACAGCAAGATTTGATTGGTTGCGCCAAACTTTTCTTCCTGAAATAGAAAGGCCTTCAAATGCTTGAGGAGAAGTGACCTCATGAATGAGTTGCCGATCAACATAAATAAGGGTTGCACCATCCTGTTCAAGAACTATATGAGCCCTCATTAGTTTGTCGTAAAGAGTTTCTGACATTATTACTAACTAATACTTGATAAAATGACTATTTTACATTTCAAAGGTAACCTCAATTATAGAAATACACTAATGAGTATTTTGTCAATATGTGGTTGTTTTGAATTAGAAATTAACATTAAGGTTTAAGTTTATGTGTGGTATTTGTGGTCAATTAAGATTTGATAGAGGAACTCCTTCTTCAAATTCTATAAAAAATATGATGAGTAAACTCTCGAGAAGAGGCCCAGATTCAAGTGGACAATGGTTTGAGGGCTCTGTTGGTTTTGGTCACCAGAGATTAAGTATTATTGATTTATCAAATTCTGGCTCCCAGCCAATGAAAGATAATACTTTAAATTTAACACTAGTTTTTAATGGCACAATTTATAACTATAAAGAACTCCGTTCTAAATTAATTGATAAAGGTTATAGTTTTTTTTCTAGTTCAGATACTGAGGTAATTATTAAGTCATACCATTTCTGGGGAAAGGACTGTGTTAAACACTTAGATGGTATGTTTGCTTTTGCAATTTGGGATAGCTTATCAAAAAATCTTTTTATAGCAAGAGATCGAATGGGAATAAAGCCTCTCTACTATAATTTGACTGATAAAGCTTTTACCTTTGCTTCAAATAGTCAAGCATTATTAACTCAAAGTCTTGATAAAAGTATAAATCCTATTGCCTTACAGCAGCAGTTATCACTGCATGGCGTTGTTCCTGCTCCAAATACTATTATTAATGGAATTAAAAAATTAAGACCAGGTACATTTATTATATTAAATGAAAATGGAATTGTAGACGAGCAAAGCTATTGGTATCCAAATGCTTCCAGACATGAAAGTAATATTTCTGAGGATGATTATATTACAAGAACACATGAACTCCTTTCTAAAGCAGTTACTAAAAGAATGGAGGCTTCAGATGTCCCTATTGGGGTTTTATTATCTGGAGGCCTTGATTCCTCTCTTATTGTCGCACTTCTGAGGGAGTCAGGCCATAAAGACATTAGGACTTTTTCTATTGGATTTGAAGATATTGATGATGAAACTGGTAGTGAATTTGAGTATTCAGATCAAATAGTCTCTAAGTTTCAGACTAATCATAAGAAATATTTATTGAGTAATAAAGAGGTACTACCAAGACTTTCTGAAGCAATAAAAAATATGTCTGAACCGATGGTTGGTCAAGATGCAATTGCTTTTTACTTACTCTCTGAGCAAGTATCAAAACAAACTAAGGTTGTCTTATCTGGTCAAGGAGCCGATGAGGCATTTGCTGGCTATTTCTGGTATCCAAGGATGTTCAAAGAGCAGGGTGATGAGGTTGAAAGATTTTCAAAGCATTATGTTGATAGACCTCATCATGAATTTTTGCAGACTGTTATGCCTTTTTATCAGGGGGAAGACCATACAAACAAATGGTTAACTAAAGAATTTTCAAAGCCTGGGGCAGATAGCTTTATTGATAAAGTGTTTCGTACTGATATGACAAGATTAATAGTTGATGACCCTGTTAAGCGAGTAGATAATATGACTATGGCATGGGGTCTTGAAGCGAGAGTACCATTTATGGATACGGATCTTGTTGAGTGGGCTTTACAGATTCCACCATCATTAAAGATGAGAGAAGAGGGGAAATATCCACTTAAGAAAATCGCTCGGCAACTTCTACCTAGTTCAGTAATTGATAGAAAGAAAGGTTATTTTCCAATGCCTGCTTTGAAGTACGTTCAAGGTGATTTTTTAGAATTTATGTCTGATATACTTTCATCAAGTTCCTGTATCAATAGAGGTATATTTGACCAAAAATATATTAATAAAGTGATCAATTCACCAAGGGATTATATGACTTCATTGAATGGGTCAAGGTTGTGGCATCTTGCGCTTCTTGAGTATTGGATGCAAATTAATATAGATACTTAAATTATGGAAAAAATTGTAATATATACAGATGGTGGATGCCGTGGAAACCCTGGAATTGGTGGTTGGGGAGTTTGGCTTCGTTATAAAGATCATGATAAAAAACTCAAAGGTCATGAGTTAAATACTACCAATAATAAAATGGAGCTTACTGCATCTATCAGGGCTCTAGAATCAATTAAGTCAAGTGATATTAATGTTGATTTATATACTGACTCAAAGTATGTAATTCAAGGGATTAATGATTGGATTGAAGGATGGAAAGCTAAGAACTGGAAAACTGCAAATAAAAAACCAGTAAAAAATGTTGACCTATGGAAACAACTTGATACACTCAATCAAAAATTCTCAGTAAATTGGATATGGGTTAAAGGCCATAGTGACGATCCAGGAAATGATATGGCCGACCTTTTGGCAAATCAAGCTATGGATGAAATTAGTCAATAATTGCAAACCTAGAGTGTCACATAGGAGCCAGAGGGTAAATCATTTAAATTCCATTTATCGATACTAGTTCTTATAAGTCTTAAAGTAGGAAACCCAACGACAGCTGTCATCCTTCTAACTTGACGATTTTTCCCTTCAGTAATTGAAATTTCAATCCATGATGTGGGGATGTTTTTTCTAGATCTAATAGGTGGAGATCTACTCCATAGCCATGATGGTTCTTCAATTAATTTAGCATTTGCAGGCTTGGTAATTCCATCTTTAAGTTGAACACCATTATTAAGAGCAATCAATGCATTATTATCAATTAGCCCCTCAACTTGCACAATATAAGTTTTAGATTTTTTATATTTTGGATGAGAAATTTTATTTTGAAGTTTTCCATCATCAGTCAAGATAACTAGTCCTTCTGAATCTTTATCCAATCTTCCTATTGGATAAATACCAGAAATTTTAATGTACTTTGCAAGAGTATTTACTTCCCCACTAAATTGACATATAACGCCATATGGCTTATTAAAAGCAACTAGTCTAGCCATAAATATCTTTTGCTCTAGAAGTAAAAGCATCAAGCTGAGAGTTTGCTATTTTTTTAAAGATTGGAGAAACAGCCATATCAACCAGTAATGATTTAAATTTAAACTGAAGTGTTAGATGAATTTTTGTTGCATTTTTTCCAAGAGCTTCAAACTGCCATTCACCTGAAAGCTGATCAAAAGGACCTTCGAGTAATTGCATCTTAATTGAATTAAAGGGTGTTAATGTATTGAGTGTTGAGAATGACTGGTTCATTCCACCTGTATTAATCTTTACCGAGGCAGTGATTTGATTCTCAGTTTGATTTAAAATAGAGGAAGAATCACACCAGTTTAAGAATTGAGGGTAGTCATTAATATTATTAACTAGCTCAAACATTTGCTGAGGTGAATATGGAACAATAGCACTTTTTGAAATATGATGCATGGCAAAAAATAAAAAAGATAATTTAAATACAATCGCTTTAAATAAAAAAGCTAGGTATGACTATTTTATCGAACAAACCTTAGAGGCTGGTCTAAGTTTACAAGGCTGGGAAGTTAAAAGTTTGAGAGATAATAGAGTTCAAATTAAAGAAAGTTACGTTATCTATAAGAGTAATGAACTCTTTCTTTTTGGAGCGCATATATCTCCACTTAATTCAGCTTCAAGTCATGTCGATTGTGATCCAATTAGAACCAGAAAATTACTTCTTAATAGGCTCGAGATAAATCGACTCCGAGAAAAAATTACTCAAAAGGGCGCAACAGTTGTGCCATTGAAATTATACTGGGCTAGAGGTCGAGTAAAATTAGAGATCGGCTTAGCTAAAGGAAAAAAGGGCCATGATAAACGTCAAGATATCAAAGATAGGGATTGGAAGCTCGATAAAGCAAGAGCATTAAAAGACAACAATCGGTAAATTTTAATTTTTTTTTAAATTATTTTTCAAACAACTTTATTTTGATAGTACAATAACCACTAGATCAGGCGTTGGAGGCAGATTGTTTCTTATGATTCTTTCCTCCTGAAACAGGTATAAAAAATAACCTCTTTCGCTTCATCTTTTTTTTAACAAACTTTTATTGGAGAGAATTAAAATGAATAAATCAGAATTAATAGATGCAATTGCTTCAGGTGCTAACTTATCAAAGGCTGATGCAGCAAGAGCTTTAAATGCAACAACTGGTGCTATTACTTCAGCAATGGCTAGTGGTGATGGTGTTCAACTTACTGGTTTCGGTAGCTTCGTTGTCAGAAGTCGCGCAGCTCGTACTGGTCGTAATCCACAAACTGGAGCAACAATTCAAATTAAAGCTTCAAACGTTGCAGCTTTTAAAGCTGGTAAAGCATTGAAAGAAGCTTGTAATTAAAAAAGCTTTATAGATAGTTAAATTAAGGCGCCTAGGCGCCTTTTTTTATCGCTCAAACAAAATGAATAATTTTAATATTAAGTTAATTTCAATTTTTTTAATAATTATTGTTTTATTAGCTTCAACATATATTGGTATTGGTTATTTTATATATTCAACACTCGCAAGAGCTGAACCAGGATGTGCAAATAACTGTGAGAATACTCCCAGTAGTTTTAAAGATAATGAAGAAATATCAAACTTTCCATTTGAAAAATTTGCTGTTCAATATTGGGAGCATAAGCAATTCAAGGGTGGAGATGAAGGTATTCAAATTGATGCTTGGTGGATTCCAATAAGTAAAGAGGGTCCTGGAGATGCTCCAGTAATTATGGTTACACATGGGCTTAGAATTAGTAAGTTTGATCCTGATATGTTGTTAGTTGCGGGTATGTTGAATCGTAGTGGCTTTAATGTCTTGTTATTTGATTTGAGAGATCATGGTAAATCAACCATTGAAGATGGCAAGGTAAGTCTTGGTACTAAGGAATATAAAGATGTTATTGCAAGTGTAAATTGGCTTATTAAAGAACAAGGCTTCAACAATAAAAGTATTGGGATTTATGGAGATTCTATGGGGGCAGCAACTGCAGCTATAGCTTTTGGAATGGATAAACGAATTCAATCCTTGGTTCTAGACAATGGCTATCTTGACCTTAATATAATAATTAAAGAAGAGCTTCAAAGAGAGGGCTATCCAACATGGTTAGCTCAGGGAGCAATTTGGGCGGCTGAAATATTTGGTAATGAAGACTTTTTAGAGTTATCACCTAAACTCGCGTTTATAAATCATATGAATAGGCCAATTTTTGCTATGCATGGAACTGCTGATACAAGAGTATTGCCCCATCACACTGTTGACATGAAAATTCTTGGTGCCAAAAAAAATGCTAATTTACTTACTTGGTTTCCAGAAGATGCCGGGCATTCTGATATAAAGTATATGTATTCTCAGGAGTTTTCTGATAGAGTGGTTAGTTTTTTTAGAACGAGTTTAAATGGAAAGTTATGACCAAATTTTCTCCTTACTGGTGGGATGAGCAACCGCAATTTAAAAATGAAAAAGAATTTCCTTCTTCATCTGATGTTGTTGTTATTGGTGCTGGCTTCACAGGTCTAAGTGCTGCACTAACATTATCAAAAGCAGGTAAAAGTGTAATAGTAGTTGATTCTGCAGCTATTGGTTATGGTGCAAGTACTAGAAATGGTGGAATGCTAGGATCAGGTCATAAAGTTTCAACAGATGATGCAACTCGTCAATATGGTCCAAAGATAGCTTCTCAATTACATCAAGAGGCAAATGCCTCTCTAGCTTTTACCACTAACTTAATTCAAGAAAATAAAATAGAATGTGAATTACAATTATGCGGTCGATTAAGAACAGCATGGTTACCTAAAGACCAGATTGATATGTCAAGTAATTTAAAAAAATTGCAATCTATCGAGAACTTTAATTCAAATATGATTAACCCTGAAAAGATGCCTGAATCCATTAAAACTGATTTATACTTTGGAGGTCAACTCTTTAATGATCATGGTGCTGTTCAGCCCAGAAAATTTCATTATGGATTACTTCAGCTTGCTATTAAAGCAGGTGCAAAAGTCTATGGAGAGTCTGAAGTATTTGATGTGAAACGTGAATCTAATGCTAAACATAATGCATTTAAGATATCTACTAAAAAAGGATCAATTTTATGTAGTGATGTTCTGATGGCTACGAATGGATATACTCGTAATAATCTTTCCAAATACTTAGCTAGAAGAGTTCTGCCAGTTCCAAGTTTTATAATTACTACTGAAGACATTGGTGTTGAAAAAGTCCAGGCACTCTTGCCTGGTTCGAATTGTATAGTAGAAACTAGAAAAAGATACTGCTACTATCGTCCAACTCCATGTGGTCGCAGAATTATGCTTGGAACTAGAGCAGCAATGCACGCTGTATCTGCTGAAGAAGCATTACCAATTATTAGAAAGATGTTGTTGGAAATTTTCCCTAGCTTAGAAACAGTGAAGATTAGTCATTGTTGGACTGGATTCACTGGATTTAATTATAGTAAGCTACCAAGTCTTGATTGTAATGATGGTGTTTATGCAGCCTTAGGATACTGTGGGAATGGGGTTGCTATGGCACCATATCTTGGTCATAAAGCTGCTTTAAAAATTTTAAATCCAGAAAAAAGAGTTACTGTCTTTGAAGAAATATCTCTTCAAACTCGCCCTTATTACTTTGGAATACCTTGGTTTCTTCCATTAGCAACGATTTACTTTAGAGTTTATGATTTATTTGACTACTATAGGCGTCAAAGAGCTTTAAAAAAATAAATAAGCTAATAACTATTTTGTTAGAAGTTAATCGTTTTTATTTCTAAACTGAAGAAATATTAATCCACATGGTAAAATAGCCGCTTTTTACATATTTGGAGGATATTCATGGAACGAACTTTATCAATAATTAAGCCAGACGCAGTAGCTAAGAATGTAATTGGTGAAATATATTCACGATTTGAAAATGCTGGTTTTAAAATTGTTGCATCCAAAATGATTCATTTGGATAAGGACATGGCTGGAGGCTTTTATGCTGTGCATCAAGATAGACCTTTTTTTAATGATTTAATGAGTTTTATGACCTCTGGACCAGTAATGATTCAGGTACTTGAAGGTGAGAATGCAGTTTCTAAGCATCGCGAAATAATGGGCGCTACTAATCCAAAAGAAGCTGATTCTGGAACTATTAGAGCTGATTTCGCAGAATCCTTAGATGAGAATGCAGTCCATGGTTCAGACTCTCAAGAAAATGCTGCTATTGAAATAGCTTACTTCTTTGGTGAAGATGGTGTTTGCCCAAGAACTAGATAATTAACTAGAGATAATTTCTTTATATGTTAGAAAAACAAAACTTATTAGGTCTCACTCAAGAACAGTTTAAAAAGTTTTTTTCTGACTTAGACGAAAAACCCTTTCGTACAAAGCAAATTATGCAGTGGATTTATCATCAAGGTGCAAGTAATTTTGATGATATGCATAACTTTTCAAAGGATTTGAGACAAAAACTTAGAGCAATAGCATCTTTAGAATTGCCAGAGGTTGTCTCCATAAATAACTCAAAAGATGGTGTTATCAAGTGGGTAATTAAGCTCGGTGAAGAAAATCATATTGAAACAGTTTATATTCCTCAAAAAGACAGAGGGACATTGTGTATTTCTTCCCAGGTTGGCTGTGCACTTGCTTGTACTTTTTGTTCGACTGGATATCAAGGTTTTAACCGAAATTTAAAGTCATATGAAATAATTGCACAAGTATTAATTGCTCAGAACCACCTAAGAGAATCAAACAAACGTATTTCTAATGTTGTATTTATGGGAATGGGTGAGCCTTTACTTAATGAAAGCCCAGTATATGATGCTTGTGAGCTTTTATTAGATGATTGGGCCTTTGGACTTTCTAGGAGGCGAGTGACTGTTTCATCTTCGGGTATCGTTCCCGCATTATTGAGAATGTCAGATAAGGTGCCAGTAAGTCTGGCTATTTCTTTGCATGCTTCTAATGATGAATTAAGAGATGTCCTCGTTCCAATTAATCAAAAATATCCAATTAAAGAGTTAATGAAGGCTTGTCATTATTATTTAAATGCTGGGACTCAAGAGAGACATGTATTGTTTGAATATGTTATGCTTGAAGGAGTTAATGATTCTATTGAGCATGCTCGATCTCTTTCAAAACTCCTAAATTATTGGTTTAAAGGCGAATCAGCTAAGGTAAATTTAATCCCTTTTAATCCATTCCCAGAAACTAAATATCAGACTTCAAAAGAGAGTACTATTGATAAATTCCAAGATGTTTTATTTCGTTCTGGAATCAGAACGACAACAAGGCGAACTAGGGGTGATGATGTTGATGCAGCCTGTGGTCAACTTGCTGGTAAAGTATTAGATAAGAGTAGACGAAATGTTGGACGGAATCAATTACTATCCTAGAAAGAGGAAGCCAATTCTTAGTAGGTTAATTTGGCTATTTTTGTTTTTTTTAATTTTTGGCAGTATCTGGTATTATTTTCAAGATATAGATCTAGGTAAAAGTAAGTCAAAATCAATAATTATTAGCAAGCCTAGTTCTCTAGTTGAAACTCAAGATACTGTTATTGGCGACTCTGATGAATCAATTTCAATACCAAACGCTGAGAGTAAAACTGAAAACCTTGATGAAGTTATAAGTACCTATGAAACAAACACACAAAATTAAAAGAAGAGTTTCTCGGCAGATATTTGTAGGCGACGTAGCTATTGGTGGTGGCGCACCAATTAGTGTTCAAAGTATGACAAATACAGATACTTGTGATGTTGAATCTACAGTTTCACAAATACTCTCTCTTGAGAATGCAGGAGCTGATTTGGTCAGAGTTTCAATACCAACTATGGCGGCTGCTGAAGCTTTCAAAAAAATTAAAAAAAATGTTAATGTTCCATTAATTACCGATATTCATTTTGATTATAAGATTGCTTTAAAGGTAGCTAAATATGGAGCAGATTGCTTACGTATTAATCCAGGAAATATTGGTAAAGAAGATAGAATTAGAGAGGTTGTTGCTGCAGCAAAAGATAATGGAATACCAATTCGTGTTGGCGTTAATGCTGGTTCCTTAGAAAAAGATTTACAAAAAAAATATACTGAGCCCACCCCAGAGGCTATGGTGGAGTCTGCTTTTAGGCATATTGATATACTTGATAAACTGGATTTTAATAACTATAAGGTCTCGCTTAAAGCTTCTGAGGTTTTCATGACAGTATTTGCATATCAACAATTGGCTTCACAGATTGATAATCCTCTACATTTAGGTATAACTGAAGCTGGATCATTTCGTTCTGGGGCAGTTAAATCATCAATTGGAATGGGGATTTTATTAAGTGAAGGTATTGGAGACACTATTAGGGTCTCACTTGCTTCAGATCCAGTTGATGAAATAAAGGTTGGTTTGATATCTTAAAATCACTCAACTTAAGAAAAAAAGGTGTTAATTTAATTGCATGCCCATCGTGCTCAAGACAAAAATTTGATGTTATTTCAGTAGTAAATGAGCTTGAGTCACGCTTAGAGGATATTACTGATCCAATTGATGTAGCTGTCATTGGTTGCGTTGTTAATGGGCCTGGTGAGGCTAAAGAGGTTAGTGTTGGAGTAACAGGCGGTTCACCAAATTTACTATATATTGATGGAAAAACTCACAGTAAGGTTGATAATAAATCCTTAGTTGACACACTTGAGGCCAATATAAGAAGGCACATCCCTATTTCCAATGTTTAAGTCTTTTTAATGCCTTATATTTATAAATAGAGATAATACACGCATATCCAATAATTCCGATTAAGGAAGATACAATTATTCCTCCAGCCCAAATTGCAAATGTTGCAGTTGCAAGATTATCAATAAAATAATTTAGAGAAAAATTGATATTAGGGTCCATTTCAATACCAATAATTGAGGAGCCTAATTTATACTCAAAGAAATAAATTGGAACCATTGTAATTGGATTATTTATCCAAACTAAAAACATTGCAAGTAAAATATTTGCGGAGAAAGCTATAGCTAAAATTCCTGCTAATAATGTATGCATTGGGAGAGGAATAAATGCACAAAAGAGTCCAATAGCAAATGCTCTAGAGATTGTTTGCTTATTCCATTTCCATATTACTTCTTTATGTAAATATTTATTGAACCATCCTAGATTAACTTGCTCAGGTTTAAGACTGTATTTTTTAAAAATCTTTTTCATTAACTTTTACAAACCTTGATAATGTGTTTGGCATTTAAGCCATAAAGCTCATAAAGCTCATTTTGTGATCCATGCTCCGTAACAAAATCTGGAACACCAAGGATATGGAGTGGAGTTTTGATACTATTCTTTTGAAGCACTTCATTGATTGCGCTTCCAGCACCACCAGAAATTGCATTATCTTCAATTGAAATCAGTTTTTTATTAACACTTGCAAGCTCAACAATTAATTTTTCATCCAAAGGTTTAATAAATCTCATATCAATAACAGTTGCATTAACCTCTTCTGCAGCCTCCATGGATGGCTCTAGCATATTTCCAAAAGCAAAAATTACAATATCAATACCAGTTCTTATAATATGAGCTTTTCCAATTTCAATTTCATCATCTGTAACAAAATCTTCAACTGATGACTTGCCTCTTGGGAATCTAACACAAACAGGCCCATTTAAATTATGAGAAGCATTAAGCGCCTTGTACATTTCAATAGAGGAGCTAGGAGCCATAATAACTATATTTGGAATACATCTTAAAAAACTTATATCAAAGATTCCTGCATGAGTTGCTCCATCTGCACCAACAAGTCCAGCTCTATCAATTGCAAAAATAACATTTAGATTTTGAAGGGCAATATCATGAATTAACTGATCATATCCTCGTTGAAGAAATGTTGAGTAAATAGCTACCACAGGTTTTAATCCTTTTGTCGCCATTCCTCCAGCAAGAGTAACTGCATGCTGCTCAGCAATTGCAACATCAATNAAGCGCTCAGGAAACTTATTCGAGAAATTAACCATACCAGATCCTTCAGACATGGCAGGTGTAATCCCAATAAGTCTTTCATCATTTCCTGCAGTATTACAAAGCCATTCACCAAAAACACTGCTATAACTTGGAAAATTATTAGTTGAACTTGATGGTGGAGAAATACCATGAAATTTTAAAGGATTATCTTCAGCAGCTTTAACGCCATGCCCTTTTTTTGTAATAATATGAAGTATTCGAGGTTTTTCAAGATTTTTTAGATTTTGAAGAGTCTTAATTAATATTGAAATATCATGACCATCAATTGGTCCAAAATAGTCAATACCCAATTCCTCAAATAATGTTCCTGGCAAAAACATGCCTTTTAAATGCTCTTCTGATCGCTTTGCAAATTTTTGGACATTTGGGAGTCTTTCCAAAAATTTCAGAGATTTAGACTTCATAGTTGAATAAATTTTTCCAGAAATTAGTCTGGTTAAGTATTTACTTAAGGCACCAACATTCTTTGAGATAGACATATCGTTATCATTAAGAATTATTAGAAGATTAGCATCAGTATCGCCTGCATGATTAAGGGCTTCAAAAGACATACCACCTGTCAATGCACCATCACCAATAACTGCTATAGAAGTATCTAAATTTTGTTTAAGTTGGTTTGCAATTGCAATTCCAAGAGCTGCACTTATAGAGGTTGAGGAATGACCAGCACCAAATGCATCATGCTCACTTTCACTTCTTTTGGTAAACCCTGACAAGCCATCTTTTTGACGTAATGTGGACATTAAGTCTTTCCTGCCTGTAAGAATTTTATGCGTATATGCTTGATGACCAACATCCCAAACAAAAGTATCATTTGGTGTGTCAAAAACATAATGCATGGCTAAGGTCAATTCGATTGTCCCAAGATTGGAGCTAAGATGACCTCCAGTCTTCTCAAGACTATCTACAAGAAATGATTTAATTTCGTCAGCAAGAATATTTAATTCTTCAATGCTAAGGTCTTTTATATCANTTGGTTTTTGAATATTTTCTAGCATTATTGAGTTAATTGATNAGCTTAATGATGTCGAGCAAAGGGGGACATTATACACTCCTCATAATTGAAAATACTTAAGCCAAAGAGTTGTATTTAAGCTTTTATGATTCTCTAAAAAAGACTTAAAACAATATTACTGGCTAGTAAAATTATTACATTATTTTTATTTTTAATTAATATGCTAACAGTTTGTGCTCTGTATAAATTTGCTAGACTTGATGATTTTGAAAAAATACAAGAACCTTTAAAGAGATTTATGCAGTCTCTTGATATCAAAGGGACGGTATTACTTGCAAGAGAAGGAATTAATGGAACAATATCTGGTGAAAAAGAAANTATTAATAAGGTCCTTGATTATCTTCGATTAGATCAAAGACTTAATAATCTGGAGCATAAATATTCTTATAGTAAAAAAATACCATTTAAAAGACTCAAAGTTAAGTTAAAAAAAGAGATTGTTACCTTAGGGGTTTCAAATATTGATCCTCTCTATTCATCTGGAACTTATGTTAAGCCATCAGATTGGAATGAACTAATAAATGATCCTGAGGTTGTTTTAATTGATACTCGTAATAATTATGAATATGAGATTGGAACTTTTAAAGGTGCTATTAATCCAAATACAGAAACTTTTCGAGAGTTTCCAAGTTATAGCAAAACTAATTTAGAAAAATATAGAAATAAAAAAATTGCAATGTTTTGTACGGGTGGAATCCGATGTGAAAAGTCCACGGCCTATTTAAAGTCAGAGGGATTTAAAAATGTTTATCATTTGCAGGGTGGTATTCTTAAATACCTAGAAGAGGTTCAAGAAGATAAGAGTTTATGGGAGGGTGAATGCTTTGTTTTTGATGACAGAGTTGCGGTTAAACATAACCTTGAGTTGGGTAAATACGACCAGTGCCATGCTTGTAGGTTTCCAATTACAGAGGAGGATAAGTCTCATCCACACTTTGAAAAAGGGTCTTCATGCCCTCGTTGTTATGGATCTAAAAATGCTTCTCAGATTAGTCGATATCGAGAAAGAGAAAAACAAGTCCAACTGGCAAAGACTCGAGGAGAAAGTCATATTGGTGATGAGGCTCATAAAATAATTTTAAATAAAATTAAAAAAAGGTAAATCAATGTATGAACGTAAAGACATTTCAAAGTTAAAAAAAGACATAATTCTTGATGTAAATTTATTAGATTCTGATCTTAGTTTACATACTAGATGGGGATTATTTAGTCCAAGGGCAATTGATGATGGGACCATGCTTTTAATGAAGTATCTAAGTGTAAATGAAGATGATGTTTGCCTTGATTTAGGTTGTGGTTATGGTCCAATAGGGCTTGCTCTTGCAAAGCATTGTTCAAAAGGGCATGTTCATATGATTGATAAGGATTTTGTAGCAGTAGAACTTACTAATTTGAATGCAAAATTAAACAATCTTACTAACGTAAATGCCTATCTATCAGATGCCTTTAATGAAGTCCCTGATGATATAAAGTTTGATCAGATTATTTCAAATATTCCTGCAAAAGTTGGCCGTGAGCAACTCTCAATAGTTCTTTATGACGCTCTGGATTCGTTAAAACCTGGTGGCAAAATTACTATTGTTTCAATTAATGGCCTAAAAGATTTTATTAAGAGTAACTTTAAATCAGTATTTGGAAACTATAAAAAATTAAAGCAAGGGCAAAAGTATGTTGTTTCGCAAGCAATTAAACAATAATTGTTGAATGTATCACCACAGTGAGCTTGATACTATACTAAAATAGTAAGAAAGTATATTTGGAGTATTAAATTGGACGTATTAGAAAAAATTCAAAAACAGGTTGATAGTTCTGCTATTGTGATTTATATGAAGGGAACCCCTCAGTTTCCTCAGTGCGGTTTTTCTGCTCGCGCTTCTCAAACCTTGGCTTCAACTGGTGTTGAGTTTGCTTTTGTCAATGTTTTTGAAGATCAAGAAGTATTTCAGAGCTACCAGATTTTGCTGATTGGCCAACATTCCCACAAATTTATTTCAATTCTGAGTTAGTTGGTGGTGGTGATATTATTATTGAAATGGCAGAGCAAGATTCATTGAAAGCTGCTATGGAAGAAGCAGTTGAAAGTTATAATAAATAGACTATAAGTTTCTTAATTTATAACCATTTTTATTTAACCATTTCTTAGCTTTTTTATAATCTGGCATTATTGCTTCAACGGCATTCCAAAAATTTTCTGAATGATTTTTATGAACAGTATGAACGAGTTCATGAATTATTACGTAATCAATAACTAGCATAGGTGCCATCACTAATAGGTAATTAAGATTTATATTATTTTTAGAAGAGCATGAGCCCCAAAGTGTTTTTTGGTTTTTAAAACGGACTTGATTAATTTTCAAATTATATTTATCTGAAAAATAATTAAGTCTTGGAATGGCTATCTCTTTGAACTTTATCTTATACCAAGACTTTAGAGATGACTTAAATTTATCTTTGTTTTCAATAGAAGTAATAAATTCTGTGCCATTAAAATCAATTTTATTAGGATCTTCATTAACTTTAATTAATGGATAAATGTTGCCTAAAAAAAGATAATCACTATCACTATCGTTCATCTCATTAATACGAGATTGCATTAAGTTCTTATTTTTATTAATCCACTTAGATTTTTCAATAATAAACTCTTCAATTTTTTTATTTGATATTTGATTGGGTGCACGCACAATAAGTTCAGCATTCTCATTGATTGAAAGGCTTAACGTCTTTCTCTTGCTCTTAATTATTTTATGGGGTGTCATTTAAGTATGTAATTAGAATTTCATAAGCTATTAGCCAACCCATTTTCTGGCATTTTCAAACATTCTCATCCAGGGAGATCTTTCTCCCCATTCTTTTGGATGCCATGAGTTTTGAATTGACCTAAAAACACGTTCAGGATGAGGCATCATAAGGGTTACTCTTCCTGAATCATTACAAACACTGGCAACGGCATTTTCTGATCCATTTGGGTTATGTGGATAAATCTGGGAACTATCACCATGATAATCTACGTATTTAATAGCAATGTTTTTGTTATTTAGTTTGCTAGTAAACTGAGCTTTGCCCTCTCCATGAGCTATTGCTATTGGCATAATGGAGTCTTCCATATCATGAAAAAAGAGAGAGTTTGTCTTTTGAATTTTAACACTCGTAAATCTAGCCTCAAATTGCTCAGAAGTGTTGCGCTCAAAAGTAGGCCAATTCTCAGATCCAGGTATTATTTCTTTGAGATTTGAAAGCATTTGACAACCATTACATACTCCTAAACTAAAGCTATCTTTCCTATTGAAAAATTCTTTAAACTCATCTTTTGCCTGATTATTAAATAAAATTGAGTTAGCCCAGCCTCTCCCAGCTCCTAAAACATCTCCATATGAAAAACCACCACAAG
>JGI26060J43896_10000143_pt1 | contig 24646 bp, 19 predicted proteins | sample MarorgKNORR_S2LV_6_FD_43896 | JGI IMG/M metagenome (IMG submission 43896) | reverse complement strand
TCCGTGTTTTTGAATAAATAATTCTTTATAATCACTTCGTATCTTTTTAATTTCTGACATATCCACTTCATTGAAAGTAGTCAAAATGGCTGCGGTATTTTGTGCTTCTTTTAGCCTACTTGATATTGTTTGACGAAGTCGGCTCATCTTTACTCGTTCTTGATGTTCACCGTTCTCTTTAGTTTCGATATTATTGAAAGAATCTAATAATGATGGTAAGCTCTGAACATCTTCCTTCATTATTCTACCGTCTCTACCAGTTCCAATTATTTTGTCAGGATCAAGATTTTTCTCTTGCATTAATTTCTTTGCTGATGGAGCGTTTTCGATATCTTTATTAATTAATTTTGGCTTTTCTTTTGAGGGTTCTTGTTCGATTTTATCTGTATCAATTTGCGGTTTCGGATTTTCTTCTTTTGATAATGTAGCTAAGAGGGCATCAACACTTACTGTTTGACCTTCCTTTACGATAATTTCTTGTAATCTTCCCGTAACAGGTGAGGGGACCTCTACTGTAACTTTGTCGGTTTCTAATTCACAGAGCATTTCATCTATAGATACTGAATCGCCTGGTTTTTTGAACCAAGTAGCAACGGTTGCTTCAGTAACACTTTCACCTAAGGTTGGTACGCGAATTTCAGTTGACATTCGTTAATTTCCTTCCAAATTAAGAGCTTCGAATACAAGCTTTTCTTGTTGGTCCTTGTGTTGGCTGGCAAGGCCAGTAGCAGGGGATGCTGATGGGGGTCTACCAACAAAATGTGCTCTTTTGGCTTTTACTTTCAGCCTGTCTAAAATTTGCTCTAGATTAGGTTCAATAAAACTCCAAGCGCCTTGGTTCTTAGGTTCTTCTTGACACCAAATTAGTTCTGCATTTTTAAACCTACCAAGTTCTTTAGTGAGCGCTAACGCTGGAACAGGGTATAATTGCTCTACCCTTAATAGATAAGTATCTGTTAAATTGTGTGCATCTCTCTCCTGTAAAAGGTCATAGTAAACTTTGCCAGAACAAGCGATAATTCGTTTGATTTTATTATCTTCCTTAAGTTTTGTTTGAGAAGTCCCCTTTTGAGCATCATCCCACAAAACTCGATGAAAACTAGATCCTTCAACGAACTCCTTTTTGGGNGAAACAGCAAATTTNTTTCTTAATAGAGACTTTGGGGTCATTAGGACTAGAGGCTTTCGATATGTTCGGTGTAGTTGTCGGCGCAATATATGAAAATAATTTGCTGGAGTAGTACAATTAGCGATAATCCAATTTTCTTCTGCTGAATTTTGTAAAAACCTTTCTAGTCTAGCTGATGAATGTTCAGGTCCTTGCCCTTCAAATCCATGAGGTAACAACATCACTAAACCAGACATTCTAAGCCATTTACGTTCGCCTGAACAGATAAATTGATCAAACATGATTTGAGCACCATTTGCAAAGTCTCCAAATTGAGCTTCCCAAACCACTAGTGCATTTGGCTCTGATAAAGAGTATCCGTACTCAAACCCTAAAACAGCATATTCTGATAGCATACTATCAATGACTTCGTAGTGCTTTTGATTTTTATCAATATGATTTAATGGATATCGTCTTTCTTCTGTTTCTTGATCAATTAAAACTGAGTGTCTTTGGCTAAAGGTTCCCCGCGCACTATCTTGGCCAGACAATCTTACAGGAAAGCCTTCAAGCAATAGTGAGCCAAAAGCTAGTGCCTCGCCAGTTGCCCAATCTAATGCCTCACCAGCTTTCAATATTTCTGCTTTTCCAATTAATTGTCGCTCAACTGTTTTATGTAATTGAAAGCTTTTAGGTTTTTTTGTTAGAGCTTTGCCTATTTTATCAAAGGAATTTGAAGAAATTGAAGTGCTTCCTCTTTGATAATTTTCCTTATTTTGATTAAGGTGCGACCATCGACCATCTAACCAATCAGCTTTATTTGGTTTGTAATCTTCCCCTGCATCAAACTCATTATTTAAAATTTCCTGAAAATTATCCTTGCAATTTTCTATTTCACTTTTTGGCATTAACCCATCCGCAATTAGTCTTTCGCTATATAATTGCAAAGTTGTTTTATGTTTTTTTATAGTTTTATACATGAATGGTTGGGTGAACATGGGTTCATCACCTTCATTATGTCCAAAGCGGCGGTAACAAAAAATATCCAATACAACATCTTTTGCAAACTTTTGGCGAAATTCTGTTGCTACTCTTGCTGCATGTACAACAGCTTCTGGATCATCACCATTAACATGAAAAATTGGAGCTTCGACCATTAAAGCGATATCTGTAGGATAGGGTGATGAACGGCTAAAAAGGGGTGCTGTTGTAAACCCAATTTGATTATTTATAACAATATGCATTGTTCCACCAGTGCGATGTCCAGTTAAACCTGAAAGACCAAAGCATTCTGCAACAACGCCCTGGCCAGCAAATGCAGCGTCGCCATGAAGTAAAATTGGCATAACACTACGACGGGTATCATCGTCATATTGCTCTTGTTTTGCCCGCGCTTTACCAAGCACGACTGGATTAACAGCTTCTAAATGGCTTGGATTGGCTGTCAAAGATAAATGAACTTTGTTCCCGTCAAACTCACGGTCAGAGCTTGCGCCTAAATGATATTTAACATCTCCTGACCCGTCGACTTCCTTAGGTTTAAAACTACCACCCTGAAATTCATTAAAAATGGCCCTGAGTGGTTTTGCCAAAACATTAACCAGAACATTTAACCTACCCCGGTGAGGCATTCCAATAATTATATCTTTAACACCTAGAGCTCCACCCCGTTTTATAATTTGTTCCATTGCTGGAATTAAAGATTCACCACCATCCAAACCAAACCGTTTTGTGCCCATATATTTTACGTGTAAAAACTTTTCAAAACCTTCTGCTTCTACAAGCTTGTTTAATATTGCTTTTCGACCTCTTTTGGTGAAGTTTATTTCTTTTCCATAACCTTCAATTCTTTCTTTTAACCACTGGCTTTCACTAGGATTAGATATGTGCATATATTGAAGTGCAAACGTCCCACAGTATGTCCGTTTTACGATATCAACAATCTCTCTCATCGTCGCTAATTCTAAACCTAAGACATTATCAATATAAATAAGACGATCCATATCATTTTCATGAAACCCATAGTTTGCTGGTTGCAATTCAGGATGAGTGTCATTTTTCAAAATATTTAAAGGATCTAAGTTTGCGGCAAGATGGCCTCTAATTCTATATGCTCTAATTAGCATAAGTGCTCTTACAGAATCCAAAACTGCTTGCTTCAATCCATTTTCATCAACATCTACCTTGTTTTTTATTGCTTTAGATTTTATTTTATCGATGTGGTTTTGTTCTAATTCTATGTTAGTTTCAAATTCTTCGTAGTTTACTAATGGCCAGTCCGGTCTAGCCCATGAAGGGCTAGTTTGTCCTTCTAAGTTTGTGTCCCCAATAGTGCTAAAAAATTTTTGCCATTGTGGATCTAAATCTTGAGTATTCTTTGAAAAACTGGCCTGTAAATTTTCCAGATATTCCGTTGAATTGCCTTGCAGAAAGCTTTCAGAGCTTAAAGATGAATTTTCATTGATATCTGACAATTTATTCCCTCATCAAAATAGAAATTAGTTAAGTTTTTTGCTTTATTGCCAATTTAGAAATTTTGTTCATTTATCCAATTGCTTTCAATACTGAAATTCCCAAATCAGCTGGGCTTTCTGCTACTATTATTCCAGCTGATTTCATCGCTTCAATTTTATCTTCTGCTCCGCCTTTTCCTCCAGCAACGATGGCTCCAGCATGTCCCATCCTTCTACCTGGTGGTGCAGTTCTTCCTGCAATGAATCCTGCAGTAGGCTTTGATCTACCTTTGCGTGCTTCATCTTTTAAAAATTGCGAGGCCTCTTCTTCAGCTGATCCACCTATTTCACCAATTATTATAATTGACTCTGTTTCGTCGTCGTTAAGAAACCATTCTAAGACGTCTATGTGTTCTGTCCCTTTGACTGGATCCCCACCAATTCCAACGCATGTGGATTGACCTAATCCGGTTGCCGTTGTTTGCCCAACTGCTTCGTATGTTAACGTCCCTGATCTTGATACCACACCAACAGAGCCTCTTTTATGAATATGGGCAGGCATAATTCCAATTTTGCAGGCATCTGGAGTTATGATTCCTGGGCAGTTTGGGCCAATAAGTAATGACTTACTATTTATCAAAGCTCTTTTGACTTTTACCATATCCAGTACTGGAATGCCCTCTGTTATGCATACAATTAATTCCATTTCTGCATCAATAGCTTCTAAAATGCTGTCAGCTGCATACTGCGGTGGGACATAAATGGATGTTGCGTTTGCTTGCGTCAATGCTTTTGCTTCGTGAACTGAGTTGAATACTGGGAGTCCTAAGTGTACTTGCCCACCTTTGCCAGGAGTAACACCTCCAACCATTTGTGTTCCATAATCAATTGCCTGCGCTGAATGAAATGTACCTTGTGAGCCAGTGAAACCTTGGCAAATTACTTTTGTGTGTTGGTCTATTAAGATGGACATTTGGGTTTCCTAATTCTTTTGTTTTTTTACTGCTAGTACAATTTTTTCTGCAGCATCGCCTAAATCACCTGCCACAATTACATCTAATCCAGAAGTGCTGATGATTTCATTTCCTTGATCAACATTAGTTCCCTCGAGGCGAACTACGAGTGGAACTTTAAGCCCTACTTCTTTAACTGCTGCAACTACACCCTCTGCAATAACGTCACATCTCATTATGCCACCAAATATATTTACTAAAATACCTTTCACATTTTTATCTGAAGTTATGATTTTAAATGCTTCTGTTACTTTGTCTTTTGTTGCACCACCACCTACATCAAGGAAATTTGCAGGCTCTGCACCATATAGTTTTACTATGTCCATAGTAGCCATTGCTAGCCCTGCTCCATTAACCATGCATCCTATTTCTCCATCAAGAGCAATATAATTAAGATCAAATTTAGAAGCGGCCAATTCTTTTGCATCTTCTTCAGTTTCATCTCTCAATTTTGCTATATCTTTGTTTCTGAATATGGCATTACCATCAAAGCCCATCTTTGCATCTAGGCATTTGAGCTCACCTTGTTTAGTAACAATAAGTGGATTTATTTCTAGCATTTCGACGTCTTTATCAATAAATAATTGATATAAGTTACTTACTAATTCTACGCATTGATTAACTTGTTTTCCTCTTAAACCAAGAGTAAATGCAATCTGCCTTCCATGAAATGGTGACATACCCGAAGCTGGGTCAACAGAAAAATTAATAATATCTTTTGGATTTTTTGCTGCCACCTCTTCAATATCCATTCCTCCATTTGTTGAACACACAAATGTTATTCTGCTGGAGTTTCGATCAACTAAAAGAGCAAGATAAAGTTCTCTTTCGATTTCTGAACCATCTTCGATGTAAATTCGATTAACTTGCTTTCCTGATGGGCCAGTTTGATGAGTTACAAGCGTGCTGCTCAGCATTTTTTTTGCTTCATTTGCAGCCTCTTGAGCCGAGGTTGTTATTCTTACACCACCCTTTTCTCCAGCAGATACCTCTTTAAATTTACCTTTACCACGTCCACCCGCATGAATTTGTGCTTTAACTACCCACAAAGGTCCATCGAGCTCATTTGCTTTTATCTCTGCATCTTCTGGAGTAAGAACTAAGCGTCCGATAGAGGTTGGTATATTGTATTTTAAAAGTAAGGCTTTTGCCTGATATTCGTGGATATTCATTGCTAACCTATCTATTTTTCTTATGGATAGGTCGCATACAAATTCGACTTAATAAATATAAAATCTTAAATAAGGGACTTAATGTATTAAATTAATTAGATTTGTGATCACAAAAAAATTATTGTGATCACAAAAATTATTTTTAATGTTTTATTTTAATGAATTATCAATATTTTTGCATGCTTCAATCAATCCATTGACTGCTTCGACAGACTTATCAAACATTGCTTTTTCCTCTTTGTCCAATTTGATATTAATTATTTTTTCAATACCATTTGACCCTATTATGGTTGGAACTCCAACATAAGTACCATCTAATCCATATGCGTTTTCTACGTATGCTGCGCAAGGAAGGACTCTCTTTTGATCTTTCAAATAAGCTTCTGCCATTTCGATTGCAGCTGTCGCTGGTGCATAAAAAGCTGAACCAGTTTTCAGTAAACCTACAATTTCAGCTCCACCGTCTCGGGTTCTCTGTATTATTGTTTCTAATTTTTCACTCGTCGTCCAGCCCATTTCAACCAAATCTGGTAACGGGATCCCAGCGATAGTTGAGTACCGAGTGAGAGGAACCATGGTATCTCCATGTCCACCTAAAACAAATGCTGAAACATCGCGCATTGATACATTAAATTCTTCAGAAAGAAAGTGTCTGAACCTTGCACTATCAAGTATACCAGCCATGCCAACTACTTTGTGCGTTGGTAATTTTGAAAATTTCTGTAATGCCCAAACCATTGCATCAAGAGGATTAGTAATGCAGATAACAAAAGCATTTGGTGCAAATTTAGCTATTCCTTCTCCAACAGATTTCATCACTTTTAAATTAATACCTAATAAATCATCTCTGCTCATACCTGGTTTTCTTGCCACTCCAGCCGTAACAATACAGATGTCTGAATCTTCTATCTCAGCGTAATCGTTCGCTCCTCGCAGTTTTACGTCAAACCCTGCGACTGGCCCGCACTCGGCAATATCTAAGGATTTACCTTGAGGCAATCCGTCTGCAATATCAAAAACAACAATGTCCCCTAATTCTTTTACCGCAGCAAGATGTGCTAGAGTGCCACCAATATTTCCTGCACCAATTAACGCTATTTTAGTTCGTCCCATTTATTTCTCCGAGTGAGGGTTCAAAATCGCCGCATGCCTAATCTGAATCTTTCGTAAAAACAAGACACATCATATTAGTGAGAGAAATTTCGCTTAAGAATTAATGAATTGAATAATATTTTTATATTAATTTCTAATATAAGTTTACATTTAAGTGGAAATTTGATTGTTACACTAATTGCTTTATAACCATTACTAATTTTATGAATTTATTTTTTTGGACAACGAAAATCAAATGATATTAGAATCTTGTGAGAATCGGCAAGTTATTAAGATTAGTGGAAGTGATAAAGAAAATTTCTTAAATGGATTAATAACAAATACTATTGAAAATGATCTTAATTACTCTGCTCTACTAACGCCTCAAGGAAAGTACCTTAGCGATTTTTTTCTCATTCGTAGTAATGATGATATTTTGATTGATATTGAAAAGTCACTTGCAGAAAATTTAATATCTAGACTGTTGATGTACAAATTAAGAGCTGATGTGAACATAAGCTCTACTGACATGCCTGTATCTAGAGGGCAGGGAGTAATTCCAAAAAATGCGTTCAAAGATCCTCGACATTCTAGCCTGGGTTGGCGGCTTTATGGAATTAAAGGACAAGCGCCAATAACCAATTGGGCTCAATTGTATGTTGATGCATGTATTCCAAAATCAGGAGTAGAACTCTTGCCAAATGAAACTTATATTCTTGAAGCTGGGTTTGAAAGATTATCAGGCGTTAATTTTAAGAAAGGTTGTTATGTAGGACAGGAAGTAACTGCTCGAATGAAGCATAAGACAACATTAAAAAAAGGTTTTTCAACAATAAATATTTTGGGATGTGCGCCTATTGGCACTGCAATTTTTTCTAATGAAAAGATTTGTGGTACTTTGTTTTCTCAAAGTGGTGGGCGGGCTATTGCATATCTAAAATATGATAAGGTGTCAAAAAATATGAAAGCTGGTGAAGCTATTTTGAATCTACTTGATTGAAATCAATTATCGCGAATAATTTTTGCAAAATTATCAAATGCTGTTTCATTGCCGACAATTAACTCACCGTCTTTTAAAACATCACCACCTTTATTTATAGGCTCAACTAAGCCTCCTGCTTCTTTGACCAATAATATTCCTGCAGCAGTATCCCAGCTTTGCAAACCTCTTTCCCAATACCCATCATATCTTCCTGACGCTACATAAGCTAGATCTAGTGAGGCAGCACCAAACCTCCTTACCCCGGCACACAATGGCATTAATTTATCCAATTCTGCGAGTGTTTTGGGTAAATCACCTGCTCTACCAGCGAAAGGAACGCCTGTGGCGAAAATCATCTCATTAAGGGTTTTTCGGTTGGAGACCCTACATCTTTTTTCATTCATGTAGCATCCTGAACCTTTTTCTGCCCAGAAAAGTTCATCTTTTAGAGGATCATAAACTACTGCTGAAACAATTTCCTTTTTATGTTCTAGAGCAATTGAAATGGACCAATGGGGAAGCCCATGCAAGAAATTTGTAGTTCCATCTAAGGGATCAACTATCCAACGTCTTGTTGGGTCTGTTCCTTTACTTNCACCACTCTCTTCCCCTAGCCAACCATAATTTGGGCGCCCTTCTGTTAAATCTGTTTTGATACTCTCTTCTGCTTTTCGATCTGCTCTACTTACAAAATCACTAGGGCTTTTTTGACTTACCTGTAGGTTCTCTACTTCGCCAAAATCCCTCAGTAATCTCTTTGCTGCAAATCGTGCTGCTTTTATCATAAGGTTTACGTTAGCGCTAGCCCGGTTCATCCTAATTCCTTTGTGATGTTTAAGTCAGTTCGTATAGATGGGTCTTATTAAAAGGCCAAGCCCTATAACCATGTATTTTTGTTTGACAGTTTAATTAACTTCTCAATTATTAGAAATCTTAATGTTCAGGCATCATTTATAGGTATTTAAAATAATATATTATCCTTAAAACGGATATTACACTTTTTCTAAATGTAGCTTTTTTAATTGAGCAAGTAATTTATAATATTGCTCGTTGTGAAATTTATTAATTGAAGATTTTATCAGCATTTATTATATATTTTGCCAGGACTTTTTTTTCGCCTGCTTTCTCAAATAAAATAGTTAATTTGTCCCCATCTTTTGATGTTATTTTACCATATCCAAATTTTTGGTGGAATATTCGTCCATTCAGATCAGAAATATCGACAGCTTCAGATTCTAAGATTCCTAGATCTTTGGTGTTATCTACAAATGTTTCCTTAAAGCGTGATCTTTCTTTCATTCTTCGCCAGCCTGGTGAATTGTATGTATCGTTTTCCTTATCATTGATTTCTGAAAATGATGATACATTTGGTGCGGCAGCGCCGAAGCTTCCGCCATACAATCCAGGGGGGGTCAAAATTTCTATGTGCTCCTCGGGCAATTCATCAATAAACCTTGAGGGCAGGGCAGATTGCCATTGTCCAAATATACGTCGGTTTGCTACAAAACTTATGGTACATAATTCCTCCGCCCGCGTAATCCCTACATAAGCTAATCTTCGTTCTTCTTCCAAACCAAATTTTCCACTTTCATCCATAGATCTTTGAGAAGGAAATAAGCCGTCTTCCCACCCGGGCAAATAAATATGTTTAAATTCCAAGCCTTTTGAGCCATGCAATGTCATAATGGAAACTTTCAAAGCGTTATCATCTGTCTCGTTCTCCATTATTAGTGAAACATGTTCTAAAAAACCCTGCAAATTCTCAAATTGATCGAGTGCTTTAACTAACTCTTTTAAATTTTCCAATCGTCCAGGGGCGTCAGGAGTTTTTTCATTACCCCACATGTCAGTATATCCAGATTCTTCCAAAATAATTTCAGCTAACTCAATATGATTGAAAGTTTTGTCTAATGACATTTTATGCCAGCGATCCAATTGTGCTAATAAAATCTTCAGCTCTTTTTTTGCCCGGCCAGAAAGTTCTTCTTTTTCACATAAAGATTTTGCAGCATCCAGCAAAGAAATATTATTATTACGCGCTTCTAGATTTATTTTTTGCTGAGCTTTATCGCCAATGCCGCGCTTTGGCTTGTTTATTATTCTTTGTAATGCTAGCCCGTCTTCTTTAGAAATGGCTGCTCTAAAATAAGCCATTGCATCTCGAATTTCTGCACGTTCATAAAACCTGGGTCCACCAATCACTCGATAAGGAAGCCCAATTGTCATGAAGCGATCTTCAAATGCTCTCATTTGATGTGAGGCTCGGACAAGAATTGCAATATTCTCTGGACTCACAGGGTCTCTGCTTGAGTTCCCTAATTCTGCAGCTTCAATTTCATCACCAATCCACCGCGCTTCCTCATCCCCATCCCAATGTCCAATTAATTTAACTTTATTGCCACCACTTTGATCAGTCCAAAGTGTTTTTTCTAACCTTTCTTTATTTCCATGTATTAAATGAGATGCAGCACCCAATATATGCTCAGTAGATCGGTAGTTTTGTTCGAGGCGAAGAACTGTAGAGTTTTTAAAATCATTTTCAAATTTTAAAATGTTTCCTACTTCTGCACCACGCCAACCATAGATTGATTGATCGTCATCACCGACACAACATATGTTTTGGTGAGATGATGCCAGTAATCTTAACCAAAGATATTGAGCAATGTTAGTATCCTGATACTCATCTACTAAAATATACCTGAATTGCCTTTGGTAACGCGCTAGAATATCACTGTTATTTTGTAAAATTATGACTACATGCAAAAGTAAATCTCCAAAATCAGCAGCATTCAAAGATTTTAACCTCTGTTGATAAAAAGAATACAGTTCCACTCCTCGGCCATTAAATAGAGATGCATCATTAGTTGGGATATTATCTGGTCTTAAAGCTTTATTTTTCCAACTATCAATAAGGTGAGCTAACAATCGAGGTGGCCAGCGCTTTTCATCAATATTTTCTGCTTGAATTAATTGTTTAAGCAATCGCAATTGATCATCAGTATCAAGTATTGTGAAATTTGATTTCAAACCTACTAACTCAGCGTTAGATCTCAACATTTTTACACAAATTGAATGAAATGTTCCTACCCAAGTCATTCCTTCAATTACGTCACCAATATTGGACTGAATGCGGTTTTTCATTTCCCTCGCTGCTTTATTGGTAAAGGTCACAGCTAAAATTTCGTTTGGGTGGGCTTTTCTTAAATTTAAAATGTGAACAATTCTTGTTGTCAAAGCTCTAGTTTTACCAGTTCCTGCACCCGCTAGCATTAAAACTGGGCCGTTGATCGTTTCAACTGCTTGACGTTGCTCATCATTCAAATCGTCAAGATACAGTTGTGACCTTGCAGCTGATGCACGAGCAGATAAGGAAGTAGTCATAAAATAATCTCAAATTTTAAATTTATTTGAAAAAGTATAAACCTTTTTTGATCAGATTAAAAGTAGTGTTCTTGTATTGTTCTTTCACAATCATATTTTTTTTAGGATAGTTTTTGTTTTATATTTGGAGTGCACTTATTAGGTCCAATTTGGAAGGTGGCTACCAGGCAAGAACTGCCTTGCAATAGAAATGGATTCTTGTTCGTAATCGTGTGACGCGCAAAATTCTAAAGTGTACTTATCTTTACTAAGAACAAAATCTAGAATTGAGCCTAAAAACTCTGTCTCAGTAGCATGTTTTCTAAAATCAATAGGTGTTACGCCAGTAATGCCAATAAATGAGGATAAATAACTGGGATTTTGAAGTATCCATGTTAATGCATTAATCGCAATTAGTTCGGCTTTTTCTGCATCCATGATTAACCTTTGAATTTAAGAATTAAATTATGTTTACTTAAATAGTTATAAAATAATAAACCGTCAAAAGAGTCCCTAAGACAATTATAAAAACTCTTAAATAATTTTGTGGTATCGATTTGGAAATTTTTCCGCCAGTAAAGCCACCGATTGCAGCTCCAATGGACATTACCAATGCATACGGCCAGAAAACCTCACCTGAGTAAATATAAATTATAGAAGCGGGAAGGCTAATAGATGCAATTACTGCGTTTTTCATTGCATTAGCTTTGTGAAGGTTTTCAAATCCAATTAAAATTAAAACAGCCAAAGCGATTTGGCCTAATCCAGCCCCAAAATATCCGCCATAAACTGCAAATGATAATAGAAGTACTAAAGGTACTATTTTTGATTTCAAGTTTGTCTTTAGAACCAATTTGCGTAATCTTGGTGCTGCAAGAAATAATATTGTTGCAAACCCCATTAAGTAGGGCACTAAATTTTTAAAGATATTTGCCCCTAAACTAAATAATACAACTGCTCCTAAAAGACCTCCAATTGCCGAAATAATTAGTGGAGCAAAAATTTTCTTTCCAATTATTTTTAATTCATCCCAAAATGCCGGTAATGCTGCAATATTACCGGGTGCTGTAGCAATAAAATTGGTAGCATTTGCTGACAGTGGAGAAAGTCCGGCTAACATAAGTGCTGGAAATGTAAAGAAAGTAGCACCACCTGCAACTGCATTTAATACACCAGCAAATAAACCTGTAAAAAATAAAAGTACTAAAATGTAGATTTCCAAAACGAACCCTAACTAATTATTCCTAAACGATTTTAAAATATCATTTTATTTGCGACAAGGAGCCGCAATTGATATTTGAGCAATAGCATTACCTTACTGACGACACTAGTCTAACCCTAGAGGAAAATTATGGCTGCTGATAGCGATCGATCTTTAGGAAATGCACTTATTCTAGGTTGGAAAATGCTTTGTCCAAATTGTGGTAAAAGTAAATTAATGAAGTCCTACCTTAAAGTTGCAAACGATTGCAGCTCATGCTCACAAGAGTTTCATCATCAAAGGGCTGATGATGGGCCAGCTTATATTACCATCTTAGTTTTGGGACATTTGCTAGTGCCTTTGATTCTCATTAGTTATGAAACATTAAGACCAGAGCCATTAACAATGGCTGTAGGGCTGAGCTTATTAGCAATTGTATTAGCTCTTTATCTTCTGCCAAGAATCAAGGGCGCATTGATAGGGCTCCAGTGGGCTAAGTGTATGCATGGATTTTGAGTTGCTGAAAAATATTCAATCATTTAGTATCTGACGCTTGATGGTAATTACACAGGGTTCCTAATGGAAAAAATGGAAATTAAAAACGCTGCTACTGTTATCTTGCTGCGTGGCTCACAAAAAAACCCTGAAGTACTAATGGGGCAGAGAGGAAAGAATGCTTCTTTTATGCCAAATAAATTTGTTTTTCCGGGTGGAGCGTTAGATCCTGGCGATTCGGAAATAGATTTTAATGGTGATATTCCAACTAAATGTATTGAGAAGCTCAGATTGAAAGCAGATCCTTCATTGGCAAAACCACTAATTGCGGCTGGAATCAGGGAATTGTGGGAAGAAACTGGGCTGATTTTGGGTTCTAAATCAAAAACAAAGATGGATTCAATTCCAAAAAATTGGAAAGATTTTTTTGCCTTAGGATATCAACCCAGTGCTGATAATATTGAGTTTGTTTTTCGTGCAATCACGCCACCAGGGCGCACTAGACGGTTTGATGCAAGATTCTTTTTGTTAAGTTCAGATAATATTAAAGGTGATTTAGATGATTTCTCAAAGGCATCTGGAGAACTTAGCCACTTGCAATGGATAGAATTAAATTCGACCCAAAACCTTGATCTGCCATTTATCACTGAAATAGTGCTTTCGGAGGTGTTATCTAAATTGAAAGGCAATCGTAATAATGGGATACCATTTTATTATCATGACTCTGGTACTTCACATTTTCTGCGTTTGTAAAATGGTAGTAATACTTTAAACTAATTATGCGAATATTGTATAAAAGATTCGGTTTTTATTGAATTAATTTTGTGATAAAGATTTTTTAAAAATTTTTTAAGGAGAGAGCTTATGAACCAACACCTTAATGCTAATGATATTACTGCGGTAATTGAGAGTGATAGAGCGCATATCTGGCACCATTTAAGTCAACACGCAGCTTATGAAAATGTAGACCCTAGGATTATTGTTGAGGGTAAAGGCATGCGGGTTTGGGATGCGCATGGCAAAGAGCATATAGATGCAGTTTCTGGTGGAGTTTGGACAGTAAATGTTGGTTATGGCCGAGAAAGCATCGCAAATGCAGTCCGTGACCAACTTATAAAACTTAATTATTTTGCTCAGACAGCTGGCTCGATACCTGGTTCGATGTTTGCTGAAAAGCTGCTGCAAAAAATGCCAGGATTGAGTCGAGTTTATTATGCAAATTCTGGTTCTGAAGCGAATGAGAAAGTGTTTAAAATGGTTCGTCAGATATCAGAAAAAAAACATGGTGGTAGAAAGAATAAAATCTTATACCGTGATCGCGATTATCATGGCACCACAATAACATGTTTGTCTGCCAGTGGGCAGCCACAAAGAGCCGCTCAATATGGACCATTTACGCCAGGTTTTGTTGAAATTCCGCATTGCTTAGAATATCGAAGTCAGTTCGAAAGTTCGGAAAACTATGGTGAGCAGGTTGTTAAAGCAACTGAAGAGATCATTTTGAGAGAGGGGCCAGATACGATTGGATTAATGTGTTTGGAGCCGGTAACTGCAGGAGGTGGAGTGATAACACCACCAGTTGGTTATTGGGAAGGTATTCAAGCGCTATGTAAGAAATATGATATTTTGCTTCATATTGATGAGGTTGTATGTGGCGTTGGAAGAACAGGCACATGGTTTGGTTACCAACATTACGGAGTTCAGCCTGATTTTGTTACGATGGCAAAAGGAGTGGCATCTGGGTATGCGGCCATTAGTTGTACCGTTACTACTGAAGCAGTGTTTGACATGTTTAAAGACAACTCAGGTGATCCAATGAATTATTTTAGGGACATCTCAACTTTTGGTGGTTGCACTGCGGGACCTGCTGCAGCGCTTGAAAATATTAAAATAATAGAAGATGAGGATCTGCTAACAAATACTATTGAAATGGGCGATTATGCCATGGATCAATTAAGAAATTTGCAGGATAAACATAAAGTTATTGGCCAAGTCCGTGGTAAGGGATTATTCTTGGGGGCTGAGTTGGTGAGTGATCGTGATAGTAAAGAGCCGATGGATGAAAAGTTAGTTGCCGCCGTGACCGCCAACTGCATGTCGCAGGGGGTTATAATTGGGATGACGAATAGATCGTTACCTGGCTTAAATAACACGCTTTGTCTGTCGCCAGCATTGATCGCGACTAAAGATGATATTAATGAAATAATTTCATCAATGGATGTGGCGTTGTCATCAGTATTTGGGTGAAAATATTACCTTTTCAGAATGTTTGAGCTGAGACATAATATTTTCTTGAACGAGTGTATTTAGTTTTAATAAGGAATAATTTTGTATGAAAATGACAACAGAAGAAGCTTTTGTAAAAGTTTTACAAATTCACGGTATAGAACACGCGTTTGGCATTATTGGATCTGCCATGATGCCGATTTCAGATTTATTTCCCTTAGCAGGAATTAAATTTTGGGATGCTGCTCATGAGTGCAATGCTGGAATGATGTCAGATGGTTACACTCGAGCTTCTGGAAAAATGTCAATGATGATTGCTCAGAATGGACCGGGAATTACTAATTTTGTAACTCCTGTAAAAACTGCTTATTGGAACCATACCCCGCTTTTGTTGGTCACGCCTCAAGCTGCTAATAAAACCATTGGGCAAGGTGGGTTTCAAGAAGTGGAGCAAATGGCATTATTCAAAGATATGGTTGCTTACCAAGAAGAGGTGAGAGACCCTTCTAGAATAGCGGAAGTATTGAATAGAGTCATTATGCAAGCCAAACGGGCTTCAGCGCCAGCTCAAATAAATGTTCCAAGAGATTATTGGACCCAGATTGTTGATATTGAATTGCCAGCTGTAGTAGAGTTTGAGCTTCCCAGTGGTGGGGAGGAGGCAATTAAAAACGCTGCAGGCCTTTTAAGCAATGCAAAACGTCCAGTAATTTTGAATGGTGCTGGTGTTGTTATAGGGGATGCTATTCCAGAATCTATGAAATTAGCAGAACGACTAGATGCTCCAGTTTGTTGTGGCTATCAGCATAATGATGCGTTTCCAGGATCGCATCCATTATTTGCGGGGCCACTTGGTTACAATGGATCAAAGGCTGGAATGGAACTCATTTCTCAGGCGGACGTTGTGCTCGCTCTAGGTACCAGACTTAATCCATTCTCAACATTGCCTGGATATGGCATCGATTACTGGCCTAAAAATGCGTCTATTATTCAAGTGGATATAAATGCTGATAGGATTGGATTAACGAAACCTGTTACGATTGGTATTGTTGGTGATGCGAAAAAAGTGGCTGCATCATTATTAGAAAAACTTAGTGTAAACGCTGGAGATCAGGGTCGTCAAGAACGACGAACAGTGATTTCAAAAACAAAGTCGGCCTGGGCGCAAGAGTTAACGTCTATGGATCATGAAGATGATGATCCAGGCACAACATGGAACGAAAGAGCGCGTGATAGGGAGCCTGAAAAAATGTCACCAAGAATGGCGTGGAGATCGATTCAATCTGCTTTACCAACAGATGCTATAATTTCGTCAGATATTGGGAATAATTGTGCGATTGGAAATGCTTATCCTACATTTGAAGTTGGAAGAAAGTATTTAGCTCCTGGTCTTTTTGGCCCTTGTGGATATGGTTTTCCTTCAATTTGTGGTGCAAAAATTGCTTGTCCTGATGTTCCAGTGGTGGGTTTTGCAGGTGACGGTGCTTTTGGTATATCAATGAATGAGATGGTTAGCTGTGGTCGGGAGGATTGGCCAGGTATAACGATGGTTATCTTTAGAAACTATCAATGGGGNGCTGAGAAGCGAAATACTACTTTATGGTATGATGATAATTTTGTAGGCACCGAGCTGGATACCAGAGTATCTTATGCGAAAATAGCAGTCTCTTGTGGATTACTTGGAGTGCAAGTCGACAATATGGACGCATTAAGAGATGCACTTGATAAGGCCATTAAAGCCCAAATGAACGAGGGTAAGACTACCTTTATTGAAATCATATTGAATCAAGAATTAGGAGAACCATTTCGGCGAGACGCAATGAAAAAGCCTGTGTCTGTTGCTGGGATTAATCCTTTGGATATGCAACATCAGTAGTAATCTTGAGGGTTTAAAGTTTTTGTAAATAATAGAGTGGCCTGATTAATGTTAAGTTTTAAATAGATATCAAGCGATTAAGCTTCGCAAAATATCGAAGGGTTTAAATAATTTGATGGATAACTCACCGTTTTTAAGTTCAAAAAAAATAGTTTGTTCTGCGGATTTACTGAACCGTGCTCTAAAATTAAAAACACCAAATGTGGTGGTGGCAAATGCTGGCTCTAGATTGCCTATGGAAGCGGCCTTAGAAGCTACATTGGCNGGAATTATGACCCCTATTTTTGTTGGTAATATAACAAAAATTACTGNTGAAGCTGATAAATTGAATTGGGATATTTCAAAATTTGAAATGGTAGAGGCTCAAGGAGAGGAATCTAGTGCTAAGATATCGGCAGAATTATGCGGATTGGGTCATGGGGATATTCTAATGAAAGGTGACCTTCATTCTGATACCTTCATGAAAGCCACTTTAACAAAAGGATCCGGGTTAAGGACTGGAAAGCGATTAGTACATTCTTTTTTTATTACCCATCCAAGCGATCGGCGTCCTTTATTAATCTCTGATGCTGCTGTTAATATAAAACCTAATTTAACAACTAGAAAAGAAGCAACGCGTTTTGCTGTGGATATTTTGCATGTGCTAGGTAATCAGCGACCGAAAGTGGCATTTCTTTCTGCTACTGAGGTCCCGAGTGCCTCAATGGAAAGTAGTATGGACGCGGCGACCTTAAATGAATGGGCTACTTCAGAAATTAAAGGTGCTGATTTTTCTGGTCCCTTGGCGTTAGATCTCATTTTATCTCCTAAAAGTGTTCAAGTTAAAGGATTTTCAAATGATCCAGTTGCAGGCAAAGCTGATGCAATAATTGTTCCAGACATTGTTTCAGGAAATGCTATTTTTAAAGCATTGGTTTATTTGGCTGGAGGTTGTGCCGCAGGGATTGTGAATGGCGCCAAAGTGCCAATATTATTAACGAGCAGGTCGGATCCAGCAGCAGCTCGTATTGCATCTGTAGCATTGGCCACAATCCTTAGTGATAGTTCAAAAATATAGTTTTTTAACTTGTATTTTGTTAAATGACTGTGATTTATATCTTAATATGTTTATATATTTTGTAACAGGTAGTTACTTAACCAAAATTGGTTCAGTACTTTTAATAAAAGGTTTGTTTAGTGAGTAAATTTGTTCAACCTGCATTGAATTTGAGCCCAAAGGTTAATGATGAAATCCGAAAAACTACATGCTATATGTGCGCTTGTCGCTGTGGCATCGATGTTCATATACAAAGTGGTAAAGTTAAATACATAGAGGGGAATAGAGATCACCCTGTGAATAAAGGTGTCCTCTGTGCAAAGGGCTCGGCTGGGATTATGCAAATTTATTCACCAGCACGTTTGCGTTCACCCATGAAAAGAGTTGGCCCAAGGGGCAGCGGTGCATTTGAAGAAATAAGTTGGGATGAGGCTCTACAGCTTGCGACAGATTGGTTAAGTCCAGTGAGGAAAACTGATCCAAAAAAATTAGCATTTTTCACAGGAAGAGATCAATCACAGTCATTTACTAGTTGGTGGGCGCAGGCATTTGGAACTCCAAATTATGCAGCTCATGGTGGTTTTTGTTCAGTTAATATGGCAGCAGCAGGCATATATACCATGGGAGGTGCTTTCTGGGAATTTGGTCAACCTGATTGGGATAGAACCAAATTATTTATGATTTTCGGTGTTGCAGAAGATCATGATAGTAATCCAATTAAGATGGGTTTGGGAAAACTAAAAAAACGGGGTGCTAAAGTTATAGGCGTTAATCCAATTCGAACTGGATATAATGCAATTGCAGATGAGTGGGTTGGAATAACGCCAGGTACAGATGGTTTATTTATTTTATCCTTGGTGCATACATTAATGAAAGCTGGTAAGATCGATTTAGAATATCTTATTCGTTATACAAATGCGCCCTATCTAATTGACAGTAAGCCCGAATCTAAAACTTTTGGTTTGTTCATTAGAGATGAAGCTGGTGAACCTTTGGTTCTTGACCGTAAAACCAAAAAGGCAGTTGCATGGAATGCAAGTGGGGTAAGTCCTGATTTAACTGGTAGCTATCGAAAAGGTGGTACTAGTCATGTTTCAGTTTTTCAATTATTAATAAAAAGGTATATGTCTGAAGATTATTCTCCAGAGTCAGTCGAAAAAACGGTTGGTATTTCGGCGAACAGAATAAAAAAGATTGCGGCTGAATTAGCCCGCGTTGCCTTTGAGGAAGAGATTGTAATTAATCAAAAATGGACAGATTTTCGAGGAGAAAAACACGACAAGATGATAGGAAGGCCCGTTAGCTTTCATGCGATGAGAGGAATTTCGGCGCATTCAAATGGTTTTCAAACATGTAGATCTTTGCATTTACTTCAAATAATTTTAGGTAGTGTAGAGGTTCCGGGTGGTTTTCGTTTTAAGCCACCCTATCCAAAGCATTCCACAAATCATCCAAAACCACACTGCAAGGTAGTGCCTGGGCAACCGTTAGACGGTCCACATCTCGGGTACATTCAAGGACCAGAAGATTTATGTGTTGATGATGATGGTAAACCAATTCGAATAGATAAAGCATTTTCTTGGGAGAATCCAATGTCTGCTCATGGATTGATGCATATGGTTATTAGTAATGCCTATGCTGGTGACCCTTATCCAGTAGATGTGCTGTTTATGTATATGGCTAATATGTCATGGAATTCCTCGATGAATACAACTGGTGTTATGGAAATGTTAACAGCAAAAAATGATGATGGTGAATACAAAATACCTAAACTGATTTATTCAGATGCTTACTCTTCAGAAATGGTAGCTTATGCTGATTTAATTTTGCCTGATACCACATATATGGAGAGACATGATTGTATAAGTCTTTTAGACCGACCTATTTGTGAAGCTGACGCAGTTGCTGATAGTATTAGGTGGCCAGTCATAGAGCCTGATAGAGATGTGCGTGGATTTCAATCTGTTTTATTAGACTTAGGTGCTCGGTTAGAATTGCCAGGCTTTATAAACGAAAATGGAGAGCCAAAATTCAAGGATTACGCTGACTACATAACTAACCATGAACGACGGCCAGGCGTTGGACCACTATCGGGTTTCAGAGGTAAGAATGGTAATGATGAGGGGCGAGGAGAACCTAACCCAAACCAAATTCAAGCTTACATTGATAATGGGGGTTTTTGGAAAAAAGACATCCCAGAAGCGGCTCAGTTTTTTAAGCCATGGAATGCTGATTATCAAGAATGGGCTGTAAAGACTGGTCTTTTTGATAAACCAGCTCCTTATCTTTTTGATATATATATTGAACCAATGCAAAAGTTTATTTTATCTGCTAATGGTATTGGGCATAAGCAGCCACCAGATCATCTCCGTAAGCAAATCCTAGAAACCATGGATCCCTTACCTATTTGGTATGAAACTTTTGAAGATCAAGTAACGGATCTTGATGAATATCCAATCCATGCGTTGACCCAACGTCCAATGGCAATGTACCACAGTTGGGGAAGCCAAAATGCTTGGTTAAGGCAAATTCATGGCCATAATCCGATGTATTTGCCAAAGAAAATTTGGAAAATGAATAAATTTAATGAAGGAGATTGGGCATTAATCACTTCAAGGCATGGATCAATAAAGGTACCAGTCGCTCGAATGGATGCTTTAAATGAAAACACGATTTGGACTTGGAATGCGATTGGGAAGCGAAGGGGTGCGTGGGCCCTAGAGGATGATGCGACAGAATCGAATAAAGGATTTTTATTAAACCATATTATTCACGAATTATTACCACCTAAAAAGGATGGTATGCGTTGGTCTAATAGTGATCCCATAACGGGTCAAGCTGCCTGGTTTGATCTGCGAGTTAAGATTGAAAAGGTAGAGATAGCAACTCATGTAGAGCCTTTTCCTTCGGCTCAAAAGTCTCCAGTGGGCTCTGCACCTAAAGATATTAAATATGGAAAAGAATTTAATGACTGAATTACCACAGAAAACTCAAAAAAAATTAGGTCTTGTTATTGATTTAGACACATGTGTTGGGTGTCACGCTTGTGTTGTGAATTGCAAAGAGTGGAACACTTCAAATTATGGTGCGCCATTATCAGATATTGGCGCTTATGGNGGTAATCCGGTAGGNACTTTNTTAAACAGANTTCATACTTATGAGGTTAGCCCTGATAGTGGTCCCGCTCAAACAGTTCATTTTCCAAAATCTTGCTTACATTGTGAAGATGCACCTTGTGTAACTGTTTGCCCAACTGGGGCGAGTTACAAAAGAGTTGAAGATGGCATCGTCTTAGTTAATGAAAGTGATTGTATCGGCTGTGGTTTGTGTGCTTGGGCGTGTCCATATGGTGCGCGTGAAATGGATGCTGCTGAAGGCGTCATGAAAAAATGTACTTTATGTGTTGATCGAATATATAATGAGAATATTCCGGAAGAAGATCGCGAACCTGCATGCGTCCGGACATGCCCATCAAATGCAAGACATTTTGGTGATTTTGCTGATCCAGATAGTAATGTAAGTATATTAACGAAAGAACGAGGTGCTATTGATCTTATGCCGGAACAACTAACTAAACCGGTAAATAAATACCTTCCCCCAAGAAAAAAAGCTGATATTCTTACGGATGGTGATATAGATATACTCGCACCATTTCTCACGCCTGTAGCATCTGAACCAGTTGGGTTTTTGAGTTGGGTAGACAAAGCTTTAGGTAAGATTTAATGCATCCGGCACCATCAGTAATAATTTTTACAATTTTGTCAGGTCTAGGATTTGGTCTCTTTATTTTTTTGGGCTTGGGTTTGCCAACCGTCACAGGTTGGGCAGCATTTTATTTATTCTTTTTAGCTTATGGGTTTTCACTACTTGGATTATTAAGCTCAACTTTTCATCTTGGTAATCCTCAACGGTTTTTAAAAGCTTTCAGTCAGTGGCGCACAAGTTGGTTAAGTCGCGAAGGTGTTATTTCTGTATCTACACTAATTTTAATTGCACCGTTTGCTATTGGTAAGATATTTTTTCAAGTGGATTATGCATTACTAGGTGTCTTATGCTCTGGATTGGCGTTGTTAACGATAATTTGCACTTCGATGATCTATGGACAATTAAAAACAGTCCCAAGATGGAATAGTTATTTTACTCCAATATTGTTTGTACTTTATAGTTTAGGCGGTGGAGCAATTATAGCTTCTGAAATTAAACTTGCATCATATATCTTGATTATTTCAGGGTTCATTCAGATTTTTTCTTGGAAAACAGGAGATAAATCTTTCAATAAATCGGGATCAAACATAAAAACTGCAACAGGCTTAGGTCAAATCGGTGACGTCCGATTACTGGAAGGACCCCATTCGGGCACTAATTACCTTTTAAAAGAAATGGTTTATATTATAGGTCGAAAACACAGCCAAAGGTTAAGAATAATCGGGTTTTTATTTGTAGGGCTCTTGCCAGGGCTTATTCTGTTATTAATACCAATTAATATTATTACCTTAATTTTGACTTTAGTAATTCATTTGATAGGCGTCACTGTAATAAGGTGGCTTTTTTTCGCCGAAGCAGAGCATGTTGTTGGGCTGTATTATTCTATGCGTTGATCTGTTTTGTTATCACTTCATATTTCACCATTTATTTAGTACTTACTAAAGGTATTATTATGCAGGTAGTTGATCCCGTAGCATAGAGTGTTTTATTTTTAGTACCAATAATTCGTCCTTCAGCAGTTCCAGTAGATCTTCCCGCATGACTTACTTCACCAATTGCATCAATTTCCATATCAATTGGAATTGGTTTGATAATATTTATTTTGTATTCTAATGTAGTATAAACTGAACCCTTAGGAACTTTTGTCATTATAGCGCATGCCATCGCACTATCTAGTAGTGTGCCNTACCACCCTCCATGAACGCTTCCAATTGGGTTCATAGCATTAAATCTGGGACTTCCACGAAATATAACTCGCCCTAGTGATACATGGTTTAATTCGTAGTTTAACGTATGAGAAATCGGTGCGACAGGAAGTTCACCATTTTCTATTTTTTTCATAAACTCTAAACCAGACATTGAAAGAATTACTTCGTTCGATGGTAAGTGAATGGGATTTTCATTTGGTTTTTTCATATTTTGTCTCTATTTTTTAAATTGCAAGTTGATATATTAATAAATTTTAATTGAACACAATTTCAAGCTAAAAGTGCACTCGTTAATACAACCATTGCGGTGATTAATTGAACGGTGTAAATGAGCAATTATGTTTGTAGGTATAGTTTGGATAGGTTCATGACTGTTGAGAAAAAAATTTTCGTTAAAACATACGGTTGTCAAATGAATGTATATGACAGCGAACGTATGGTATCAGCAATGAAACCATCTGGCTATGTGGAAACAAAATCCGCAGAAGATGCAGACTTAATTCTATTGAATACTTGCCACATAAGGGAAAAAGCTGCTGAAAAGATATATTCTGAATTAGGACGAATGAAATCTTTGAAAGCAAATAAACCAGATTTGAAAATTGGTGTGGCAGGTTGTGTTGCTCAAGCAGAGGGTAAAGAAATAATGGTTAGGCAACCTGCTGTTGATCTTGTTGTTGGACCTCAATCTTATCACAGGCTTCCAACGATGATGAAAACAGTAAACGAAGGTAAGCGTGCATTAGATACTGAATTCCCAGAAGAAGATAAGTTTGATCATTTACCTAAAGATTTAACAAAAAGATCAAGCCCGACTGCTTTTCTCACAGTGCAAGAGGGGTGTGATAAATTTTGTGCATTTTGTGTGGTACCTTACACGCGTGGAGTAGAAGTTAGCCGATCCCCCGAGAAAATAATTGATGAAGCTAACTCACTAGTAGACCGCGGAGTAGTGGAAATAAATTTGTTGGGCCAAAATGTGAATGCCTATTCTCAAAATGGTTTTGGAGTAAAATTTAATTTATCTAAATTAATTTGGAAATTATCGGAAATTGATGGTTTAAAGCGTATTCGATTTACCACTTCACACCCGAATGATATGACAGAAGACTTGATCGAAGCACATGGAAGTTGCAGCAAGCTGATGCCTTATCTGCATTTACCTGTTCAGTCTGGTTCTGACAGTATTTTAAAAAAAATGAACCGTAAACATACTGCTGATGATTATAGAAAAATTATTGAAAAATTTAGAAAAGTTAGACCTGATTTATTGCTTTCAGGTGATTTCATTGTTGGGTTTCCTGGTGAAACTGATAAAGATTTTCTGGAAACCTTACAATTGGTAAAAGACATAAAATACGGGCAATCTTATTCATTTAAGTATTCTTCAAGGCCTGGAACTCCAGCAGCAAATCGAGAAGAAGTATGTGAAAGTTTAAAAAAAGAACGTTTGGCAGAGCTGCAGTTGTTATTATCGGAACAGCAAATGGACATACAAAAAAGTATGATTGGAAAAGAAGTAAAGGTGTTATTTGAAAAGCCAGGTAGGCTTAATAATCAAATGGGTGGAAAGAGTGAATACTTACATGCAGTGCACGTGATTGGTGGTTCTATAAAAAAAGGTGATATTAAATTAGTAAAAATAATCAATACAGAAGCTAATTCTTTGGGTGGCATACTGATATAAAACACAAATCCTTATTAAGAATTAAAATCAAT
>JGI26060J43896_10000140_pt1 | contig 24815 bp, 21 predicted proteins | sample MarorgKNORR_S2LV_6_FD_43896 | JGI IMG/M metagenome (IMG submission 43896) | reverse complement strand
AATTGACTGATTTTTATTACTATTAGTTTTTTTAGACCTTACATTTTTTACTGGACTTAAATATCTAGGTTTTAAATATTCATATAGTCCTTCCTTACCTCCTTCTCTTCCAAATCCAGATTCTTTAACACCACCAAAGCCACAAGAGGCATCAAATTGATTATGACAATTAATCCATAAAACTCCAGCTTTAATTTTCGGAGCAACATCCATAGCACGATTAATATTTTCACTCCAGACACTTGCTGCTAATCCATAGCGACTATTATTTGCTAATGCCACTGCCTCAGATTGAGTTCTAAAAGTCATGGAAACAAGAACTGGTCCAAAAATTTCTTCTTGAGCTAAAGGATGACTTGAGTCAATATCAGTAATAAGGGTAGGTGGATAAAGGTTTTTTTCGGCATCAATGTCACAAGCCTGAAAGGATTCACCACCATGTTTAAGACCATCATTTACCATTTGGCTTACTCTTTCAAATTGTGTTTTACTAACTAAGCTTCCTAAATCAATTGATTTGTCTAAGGGTAATCCCAAGCGCAGTTGTTTAATTCTAGCCTTAATTTTCAAGTGCAGCTTTTCAGCAACTTCCGCTTGAACTAATAATCTAGAACCCGCGCAGCATACTTCCCCTTGATTAAACCAAATAGAATCAACAAGGCCTTCAACAGCGGCATCTAGATCTGCATCCTCAAAAACTACAAATGCAGATTTTCCTCCTAGCTCTAGTGTTAATTTTTTACCTTGTCCTGCAGTACTTTTTCTAATGGATTGGCCAACTGCCGTTGATCCAGTAAAGGCAACCTTGTCAATACCTTCATGTGCTGCTAATGAGGCACCAACAACACCATCTCCATTAACCATATTAATAACACCTGATGGGATTCCAGCTTGCTGACATAGGTGTGCAAAATACATTGCTGTAATTGGCGTTTGCTCAGCTGCTTTGAATACAATGGTATTGCCCATTGCAAGGGCTGGAGCAATTTTCCATGACAACATTAATAGAGGAAAATTCCAAGGAACAATCTGAGCAACTACACCAATCGATTCGTAACTTTTAAACTCCTTTTCTTGAAGTTGTGCCCAGCCAGCATGATGATAAAAATGTCTTATTGCAAGAGGAATATCAATATCCCTACTTTCGCGAATTGGCTTACCATTATCAAGAGTTTCAAGAACTGCAATTAGTCGAGCGTTTTTTTGTATCAATCTGGCTAAGGCATAAAGCACTTTTGCTCTTCCGTGGCCACCAAGAGCCTGCCAATTAGGTTGTGCTTGTCGTGCCGCTTTCACTGCAGTATTTAATTGAGAATCAGAGGCAATCTCTATATTAGCTAGCAAATCTCCATTTGAAGGATCTAAGCTAGCGATTATTTCTGCATCTTTTTGGCTTATAAATTTACCATTTATAAATTGCCCAAAACGACGTCCATTATCCTCAAGCCATTTTTGAGCCTCAGAGCTACTTTCTAAAGCTTCACTATAATCAAGTTTGTCAAATGATTCTAATATTGTCATAATATAATCCTATCCTAAAGGGTGACGATAAGAGGCAGAATAATAGCCGCTAACAAAGTGATCCAGTTGGCGTTCAATATCACCAAGTAAGCTTGAAGCACCAAAGCGAAATAAATCTGGTTCGAGCCATCTTCTTCCAAGTTCTTCTTGAATCATTGTCATATAAGTTAATGCCGTCTTGGTATCACTTATTCCACCAGCCGCTTTAAATCCAATGCGAATTCCAGTTTCATTATAGTAATCTCGTATCATTCGGACCATTACAAGACTAACGGGCAAAGTAGCATTAGTTGACTCTTTTCCAGTAGAAGTTTTAATAAAATCAGCGCCAGCCATCATGCAGATTTGAGAGGCTCTAGCAATATTACTAAGATTTCCAAGCTCCCCAGTTGCCAATATAGTTTTCATATGTGCGTCACCACATTTTTCACGAAACAATTTAACTTCATTATAAAGTTTTTGCCAATTGCCCTCTAATACATGACGACGACTAATTACTATATCAATTTCATTAGCACCAGATGCAACTGAGTATTCAATTTCTTGAAGTCGCAATGGCAGGGGTGAAAGTCCTGCAGGAAAGCCAGTTGATACTGCTGCTAAGTTAATATTTGATTTACTTAGGTTTTTTTTAGCAGCTGCTAACATATCATGATAAACACATATTGCAGCAACNTTTATATCTAGTGATTCAACACCTAGAATTGAACTTAAAGAGGAGTTTAAGGGTTTTTTTCCTTTACTACAAAGTCGTTGAACTCTCGCTTCAGTATCATCTCCAGAAAGTGTCGTTAGGTCTATTAATGTGATTGCCTTAAGTAGCCATGCAGCTTGTTTGTCTTTTTTAATGCTTCGACGCACTCCATAATTTTTACAACGACGCTCTATTGCACTTCGATTAATAGAAATATTAGAAATCTTATCGAGTCGAAAATCCATTCCTGGATTTCTCTTAGCATCAGCATGATTTAAATTTTCACTCGTTATATAAGAAATAATCTTCTTATCTTCAAGAGGTTCATTATTATCAAAAGCTGTATTTTTATTGCTCATATAAATTAAGATTGACCTTCAAGGTATGAAATTAATAAATGTTCGACAGTATCCGCTGCTTTGCTTGCAAAAGCAATTGTTTGCTCATGACTTAGAGCTGTTTCACTCATTCCAGCAGCATAATTAGTAATTACTGAAAGGGCGCATAAGGGAAGACCTTGATGACGAGCTAAAATGACTTCAGGAACTGTAGACATGCCAACAGCATGAGCGCCTAAGATTTTTACAGCTTTTATTTCAGCAGGTGTTTCAAATTGAGGGCCACTAAACCAAGCATAGACTCCTTCATAAAGCTTAATTTCTTTTGATTTTGCTGCTTTACGCATAGACTCACTTTTTGAAAGATCATAGGCATTACTCATATCAACAAAACGCTTATTACTTTTTGCACCAAATAGTGGTGAAACTCCAGTCATATTAATATGATCAGTAATAAGCATAACACTTCCTGGTGAGGCTTCTTTGACTAGACTTCCTGCGGCATTAGTTAATACAAGGCTATTGCATCCTATCGCTTTTAGGGTTTGAATTGCAACAGCCATTACATCTGCCTTACCATGCTCATAATAATGGGCTCTACCTTGCATTATAACTATATTCGTTTTACCTACATTCCCAAAAAGTAAGCGTCCTGCATGTCCTCCAACACCAGCTTCTGGAAAACCAGGAAGTTGATTAAAATCAATACTCGCTTTAATTTCTACGTTATCACAGAATTGGCCTAATCCTGAGCCAAGGATAAGTCCAACTTCAGGCTTAAAGTCATCTATATTTTGATTGATTATATTAATACAATCATCAACTTGACTCATTAGAGATGCTCCGGTCCAAATGAGTTAGGTAATAATTCAGCTAGATTTAATTGGGTCTTTACACCATCTGGAGAGCACATCATAATTTGAGTATCTTCATCAGAAAACTCTCTAATTCTTTGTCTACAACCACCACAAGGAATTCCACCTTCGTCGTTTTTAGTCATAACATAAATCGTTTTAATTTTTCTCTCACCACCCATAACCATTGAGGCAATTGCAGAAGCCTCAGCACAGTTTCCAAGAGGGTAGCTTGCATTCTCAACATTACAACCTGAGTAGGTATTTCCTTTATCAGTAATTATCAAAACCCCAACTGGATAGTTGGAGTAGGGCACATAAGCCTTACTCATAGCCTTTTTAGTGGCGCTAATATAGCTATCCTCGTGCATAGTTATAACTCCTTAATATATGGTTGAGCTGAAGCCTTTGGAGGGACAGCTTTACCAATGAAACCTGCTAACAAAATAATCGTTAAAATGTAAGGTGCTGCATCAATTAATTGCACTGGAATTTCTCCAATAAGTGGAATTTTTACCTCCTGAAGTCTAATTGATAGGGACTGTAAAAAGGCAAATAAGAAACATGCTGCTAGTACTCTATAAGGATGCCATTTTCCAAAAATTAAGGCAGCTAACGCAATAAAACCAGCTCCAGCGGTCATTTCTTTAGTGAATTGCGCGGTATATGCAGTTGAAATATAAGCACCACCAATACCACANAAAATACCACCAACTAATAATGCTCTATAGCGAAGACCTTCAACTGATAANCCTGCAGTATCAACTGCCTTAGGATTTTCACCAACTGCCCGAAGGCGAAGCCCAAATCGAGTCCGATAAACAACCCACCATACTATTGGAACGATTACAAAGGCTAAATACACAAGGATATTATGACCACTAATTAATTCCCTGTAGATAACTCCAAGAATCGGAATATGATCAATAATATCAACACCAGGAAGAGTAATAGATAGAAATCTTTCGTCATTTTGAAGTGTTGGGGTAATACCACCTCTTTTAAACCAGGCTAAGGTTAGAATCATCGTAAGTCCGGATGCTAAGATATTTATTGCAACTCCACTAACAATCTGGTTGCCTTTATAGGTAATGGAGGCAAAGCCATGAATCATTGCTAATACAGAGGAGGCAAGCATACCTGCAATTAAACCAAGCCAAGGCGATCCAAAAACACTTGCTGCACTGGCAGCAATGAAAGCTGACATTAGAAGTTTTCCTTCTAGGCCAATATCAACAACACCAGAGCGTTCTGCAAATAAGCCAGCCATAGAAGCAAAAATAAGTGGAACACAAATTCTCACTGAAGCATCAAATGTCAATACAGTAGTTAAAAAGAAGTCACTCATTCTGATGCCTCAACTGGCGCTAAATAGCGAATTAAAACGGGCCTATATAAATACTCTAAGCCACCACAAAATAAAATAACGAGTCCTTGCATAACAACAACAATGTCCCTTGATACGTTTTGTAATTCAAAGTCTAATTCTGCACCACCCTGATAAAGTATTCCAAATAAAAATGCGGCAATCAGGATACCAACAGGATGATTTCTACCCATTAATGCCACCGCAATTCCACCAAAGCCATAACCGTAATTAAAATTTAAAAATAAACGATGCTGAACTCCCATAAGTTCATTAATACCGACTAATCCAGCTAATGCACCAGATATACACATGGTTACAACGATAATTTTTTTTGGATTAATACCACTATATATAGCAGCTTCATTACTTTTACCTGCAGCACGAATTGCAAAACCCCATCGGGTATGCCATAGGAAAAACCAGACTACTACTGAAAAGAATAACGCAACAAATATCGACATATTAAGAGGTGACTTTGTAACTTCAAAGCCAAAATTTGCCAATACATCATGCATAAAAGGAATCCATGAAGCTTCAATAAAGTCTCCACTTTCTGGGGACATTTCACCCACCTCACGAAGCACATTAACCAAGACATAAACCATTAATGAGGAGGCTATAAAATTAAACATTATTGTTGTTATTACAATATGACTTCCTCGATAGGCCTGTAAATAGGCAGGAATAAGAGCCCATAAAGCTCCAAACAATAAGCCTCCTGAAATGGCTAATGGGATTACAATCCAAGCGCTCAAAGCTGGATTCATATATAACGCAACTAAGGCAGTTCCAAGACCACCAACATAAGCCTGACCTTCTCCACCAATATTGAAGAGACCTGCATGAAAAGCAACCGCTACCGCTAGTCCAGTAAATACAAAGTTTGTTGCATAGTAAAGAGTGTAGCCAAGGCCTTCATCATAGCCAAGAGCGCCATAGATTAATATCTTTGTAGCTTCAATTGGATCTACACCAATAAATATAAATACTATACCTGTAGCTATAAACGCAGTTAAAACATTAAATAGTGGCAGTAATAAGCCATTTATCCAAGATAACTTTCTATCGCGTGTCATGCTCGAGCTCCCTTTAATTCATCTTGAGATTCAAGAGCATTGGCCATCATCATTCCAAGTGTAGCTTCATCTGCATCTGCTCCATTAACAGTTCCAGTAATTTCGCCATCACACATCACTATGATTCTGTCACTTAGTGACATAATCTCCTCTAATTCAACAGAAATTAATACTATTGCCTTACCAGCATCGCGCATTTTAATAATACGTTTTCTGATAAATTCGATAGCACCAATATCAACGCCACGAGTAGGTTGACCAATAATTAAGACTTCAGGGTCACGTTCAAATTCTCTAGCTAAAATAAGTTTTTGTTGGTTTCCACCGGAAAAGTTTGAAGACATTAGATTTGGATTATTTGGACGAACATCAAACGCTTCCATTATTGATTCACAGTTGGCTTTAACTAATGATCTTTTGAGCCAGATTCCTTGATTAAGTTTTTTATCATTGTGATAACCCATTAGAGCAGTCTCGCTGGCACTAAAATCTGCAATCATGCCCATTTTTTGACGATCTTCAGGAACATGAGCTACACTAAGATTACGTAATTGCTCTGGGTTTAATTGACTTTTAGGGGTAATAGTTTCACCCATAATCTCAATAGAACCCTTTGATAATGGAAGTATTCCAGCTAAGGCTTTTAATAGTGTTCCCTGGCCATTACCAGTTACCCCAGCAATTCCAAGAATCTCACCAGAGCGAGCCTCAAAACTAACTTCTGAAACTCTCTTCAAACCCTGTTCGTTATGAATTTCAAGGTTGTTTGCAACAAGAAGTGGTTTACCAATCTTTGCACTTGACTTTTCAATATTCAATAATACTTTTCGACCAATCATTAACTCAGCTAATTCTTCAGGATTTGTTTTACTTGTCTCACGGTGAGCAACCATCTTTCCTGCCCGCATTACCGATACATGATCTGTAATGTTCATGATTTCGCGCAGTTTATGAGTAATTAATATAATCGTAACACCTTCATTTTTGAGGGCTTCAAATATTCGAAATAATTCATCAGACTCCTGAGGAGTTAGAACCCCTGTTGGCTCATCAAGTATTAATACTTTTGCGCCCTTATAAAGACCCTTTAATATTTCAACTCGCTGCTGCATTCCAACTGATAATTCTTCTACCGCAATATCAAGCTCAACTTCTAAACCATATTCTTTTGCAAGTCTCGTCAATTCGATTCGAGCATTTGCTAGGCTTTCAGTTATCAAAGCCCCACCTTCACTTCCCAAGATAACATTTTCAAGAACAGTAAAATTATCAACCAACATGAAATGCTGATGAACCATACCAATTCCAGCTTCAATTGATTGTTTAGAGCTGGTAGCTCTGAAATCTTTATTGAAGACTTTAATTTGCCCAGAATCAGCCTGATAAAAACCATATAAGATGCTCATTAAAGTAGATTTACCAGCACCATTCTCACCAACAATGCCATGAATTGATCCAGCTTCAACGCTCAGATTAACCTTATCATTTGCATGAACGGCACCAAAATGTTTATCAACATTTATAAGTTCAATAGCAATATTTGACTTAGCCATAGAGAATATTAATATAAAAAATATGTATTAATTATAGTTGTATGAATTTGTAACTTTAATATATAGTTTTATAAAAAACTCTATATTAAAGTTTAAAAAAAAACATCCGACCCAAGAGCCGGATGTTTTTTAAGAATAAAAACTACTTCTTATAAAGGACAGGTATTGTCACTCATGTAGTCATGAACTACAATAGAGCCATCAATAATTCCAGCTCTTGCAGCTTCTACAGCAGCAAGCATATCAGCAGAAACTAGATCAGCATTGTACTCATCCATAGCAGCACCAACACCATCTTCAGCAACACCGTTTACTTTAAAGCCAGCTTCCCAAGTACCGTTCATAGCAGCTTCAAAACTCTCATAAGCAGCTAATCCAACTTTCTTGTACATAGAAGTAAGCATTGTTCCTGGTTGAATGTAGTTTTGGTTTGAGTCAACACCAATTGCTAATACACCCATATCAGCAGCAGTTTGATAAACACCCATTCCAGTTCCACCTGCAGCAGCATAAACTACGTCAGCACCATTTTCAACTTGGCTACGAGTAATTTCACCACCTTTAGTTGGGTTACCCCATGCAGCAGGAGTAGAACCAGTCATCTGAGCTAGAACATTCATAGAGCTATCGGCATGAGCAACACCTTGCTTATAACCACACTCGAAACGACTAATTAGTGGGATATCCATTCCACCTACAAATCCTACAGTACCAGAACTTGATGCCATTGCAGCCATAATACCAACAAGGAATGATCCTTCTTGCTCTTTAAAGACAACATTTTGAACATTTGGAGCATCTACAACACCATCAATGATAGTGAATTGAGTATCAGGATACTCTGCAGCTGCAGCAGCAACAGCATTAGCCATTGTAAATCCTACAGCAACAACTGGGCTATAACCACGTTGAGCAAACTTCTTAAGACTTTGCTCCATCATAGCTTCATTTGTAGGCTCTAGTTCAGTAACAGCGATACCAGTATCGTTACCAAACTTCATAATGCCGTTATAGACCGCCTCATTAAAAGACTTGTCATTTTTACCAGCAGTATCATAAACCACAGCAGGTTTAATATCAGCCGCTTGAGCAACTGATGCTGCCAATACAACAGTACTAGCAAAAATTGCTAAGCCTGTTTTTTTGATCAATCCACTGAAATGTGAATATTTCGCATTTTTCATTTTGTACTCTCCTTAGTTAGTAATATGAAATTTTATAAATAGTACGAAAACCATCATTAAAAAAAAGATAGTTAAAACACCTTCTATTTTTTTAACTCAAGTTTTGGTTCTTTTAAGTATATAGAAATTAAATACTCGAGTTGTGATTATTCTATTCTTGAAGAGGCCCTTTGTCAAAAATATTTCAACTTATTTATGAAATTTATTAATTCAAAATTAAATAAACTATTTACATATTGTTGACAATAATTGTTAACAATATTGACGTGTACTTCTAAAACACTTATACTATGGGAAAAAAAAATAAATAATGCCAACAATTACCCAAAAAAATCCAGATAAAGTTGTCGATCTTGTGTTTGAGTCAATCCTCAAAAATAGACTTAAACCTGGTATTAAGCTTTCAGAAATTTCTTTACAAGAAGAATTTGGATGGAGTCGGGCTGAGGTTAGACAGGGCTTTGATAAGTTGGTAGACTCAGGAGTGCTGATACATAAAAAAAATCAGAGTGTTCGAGTAGCTAAACCTACAGAAATTGAAACTAGACAAATATATGAGGCTCGTAAAGCTATTGAAAATAGTGTCATCATGATCCTCGTTCAGAAGCATCAAAATAATGAACTAGACCTTAGAGGCATTGACTCCTTAGTAAAAAAAGAGAAGTCTCTTCATCAGGATACTGATAATGNAAAGCTAGCAAGGTTGTCTTGTGATTTTCATTTATCCTTAGCAGAGCTTTGTGATAATAAATTTATAGTTGAAAGCCTTAAACCTCTTATTCCTTTATCAGCTCTTGCTGCTTCAATTTATGCTGATAATGAGTCAAATTTTTGTTCTTTTACTGAGCATTTTGAATTAATAGAGGCTATTAAAAGTAATGACCTTNTTAAGGCATCAAAGGCAATTAACTCTCATCTTGATCGTTGCGTTGAATCACTCGACTTTAATTTAAAGGNAACGAAAAATCATAACAATAGTCACTTATTTAATTAGCATTTATTATGGATAAAAAAATTATTGAAAGTCTTAAAAATTACCCTCGAAATATGACCGGTTATGGCAAGGAGTCAATTCATCCTCATTGGCCTAATGAGGCAAGAGTTGCCATACAGTTTGTCTTGAATTATGAGGAGGGAGGAGAGAATAGTATTTTGCATGGTGATAAAGCTTCAGAATCTTTTCTTTCAGAAATAGTTGGCGCAAAACCATATGAGGGCGTAAGACATATGAGTATGGAGTCAATATATGAGTATGGATCAAGAGCAGGTGTTTGGAGAATATTAAGATTATTTAAGGAATTTGATATTCCTATAACTATTTTTGCAGTAGCNCTTGCAATAGCTCGTAATAAAGAACTTGCAGATTACCTAGTTGAACATAATTATGATATTTGTGCCCATGGTTTGCGCTGGATTGATTATCAATATATAGATGAAAAGACTGAGCGAGAGCATATCAAAGATTGTATTGCACTTTTAACTGAGCACTTAGGTAGAAGACCATTAGGCTGGTATACGGGAAGAAATAGTCCTAATACGAGGCGATTAGTTATGGAGGAGGGTGGTTTTCTATATGATAGTGATACTTATGATGATGACCTCCCATATTGGACTGAAGAGTCAAAATCTGATAATAGACACTTAATTATTCCTTATACATTAGATGTCAATGATATGAGATTTGCTTCACCTCAAGGCTTTAACTCTGGGGATCAGTTTTTTAATTACTTAAAGGATACTTTTGATGGGCTTTATTTAGAGGGAGAGACACATCCTAAAATGATGTCAGTTGGTATGCATGCAAGAATTTTAGGTCGTCCTGGAAGGATAATGGCAATGAGGAGATTCTTAGAGTATGTCAAAACTTTTGATGATGTTTGGCTTTGTACCCGAAACGAGATTGCTGATCATTGGTATAAAAATTTTTAAAAAGGAAAGGTTTAATGAAATCACCAACAGAACTTGCTAGAGCGTCTTCTGAAGAATACTTAAAGGTTTTTAGTAACCTATATGAACACTCTCCATGGTTCGTAGAGAAGTCTTTAGATGATGTTTTGGCAGATGAGAAATATAATGATTTAGAAAGCTTTCATCAATTATTGTCTTCAATTATGTTGCATTCAGATAATGATTTGCAAGATAGTTTGATTGTTGCTCATCCAACACTTGCAGGCAAAAAAGCTCAAACTAATCAACTTACTGATTTTTCAACAACCGAACAAAAATCTGCAGGGCTTAGTGATTGTAGTGACTCAGAAATTAGACTCTTTGAGAGTCTCAATGAAGAGTATTTTTCTAAATTTAACTTTCCTTTTATTATGGCAGTAAAAGAGAAAAATAAAACTGATATTATTGCAAGCTTCAAAATACGAATTGGAAACTCAATGGCTGATGAAAGATCAAACGCATTAAATGAGATTAATAAAATTGCTTGGTTGAGAATAAAGGAGATTTATGGAATATAAAGATCAAATTGATGTTGCAAATTCTGAACTTGGTACTAAGGTAGTTTATTGTAGTGATGAATTTTTTGCGGACTCTGGGCGTATGTTGCAACCCACTGAACCTGTCTATATTGAAGATAAGTATGATGCAAATGGTAAATGGATGGATGGCTGGGAGAGTAGAAGGCGTCGTGATGGGAAAAATGATTTTTGTTTTATTAGGCTTGGGTCTCCCTCAATTATTGAAAACTTTAATATCGATACCACGCACTTTACTGGAAATTTTGCTCCTGGAATATCAATTCTAGGTTGTTATGTTCCAGGAGGCACTACTGATGATAGAGTTGTTGATGGATCAGCTGTATCAGAATGGTTTGACCTGCTGGATAAAAAAAACCTTGATGGGGACTCCCATAATCTTTTCTCATGCAAATCAGATAAGCCCTTAACGCACTTAAAGATAACACTTCATCCTGATGGAGGTATCGCTCGATTTAGGGCTTTTGGAAATAAATGGTTTGACCAAACTAAGTATGAGATCACTGGTACCAATGTAATTTCTAAAAAGAGTGGGGCAAGAGCAATCTATGCAAATGACGAGCATTTTGGTTGTTTGAGTAATGTCCTTGAAAAGCATGAGCCGCAAAGTATGGCAGATGGATGGGAAACTAGACGTCGACGTAAGGCAGGTAATGATTGGGGATTAATTGCTTTAGCACAACCTGCAAAAGTGCATGAAATCATTGTGGATACAAGTTTTTTTAAGGGTAATTTTCCAGATACTTTTTCTATTTCAACAGCTAATATTAGTAATATTGATGATAATACTTTGCTTGAACTTAGTAAAACTTGGGATAAAATAATTGAAAGGAAAAAACTTGGAATGAATAAAATCAATATCTTTAAAAAGGAAGACTTGCTTCATGAGCAAGAAATTACTCATATTCGAATTGACATATTTCCAGACGGTGGAATTGCTCGATTAAAACTCATTGGAGATTTTATATAAAATGACCACTATAAACCTTACTCCAGAGCCATTAACTGCAGAAAATTTCAATCAATTCGGTGATGTACTTAGTATTGAAAATAAAGATTCAATAACGATAAATGATGGTTTTGCTAATAAGTTTGCAGACCTAGCAAAAATTGATACCCAAGAAGAGGGCGGCGAGACAAGTGTTCATATTTTTGTAGCTAAAAAAAGACAATTCCCACTGCAAATCACAATGTTGGAAAAGCATCCTTTTTTTAGTCAAACATTTATACCTAAAGGAGAAACACCTTTTATTGTTGTTGTCTCTCCTCCTGCTGAGGATCCTATAATAGAAAATATAAGAGTTTTTATAAGTAATGGTGATCAAGGAATAAGTTATTCAAGAGGTGTTTGGCACTTTCCTTTAATTAGTTTAAAAGATAACGCTCAATTTGTTGTTATAGATAGAAAGCACAATATTGACCAAGACACTATAAAACAATGTACTGTTAGAAAATTGAAGATGTTGATATTAATGTAGAGTTAAGCTTATGATGCAAATATATCTTATTGACTGGCTAAGTCTTGCTTTGAAGCTTCTCCATGTAATTGCTGGAATAGCATGGATTGGAGCATCGTTCTATTTTAATTGGCTGGAAAATAAACTCGATCGATTAAACAATAGGGACGAGATTGCTGGAAACCTTTGGGCGGTTCATGGTGGTGGTTTTTATCACTTAGAAAAATATAAAAAATATCCTCAGACTCTTCCAGAGCCTTTACATTGGTTTAAGTGGGAGGCATACGTTACTTGGCTTTCTGGAATTTCACTGCTATCAGTTATATATTATTTTAATGCTAGCACTTATTTATTAGCTGCGAATAGTTCAATATCTGCAGCATATGGCGTTGGTTTAAGTTTGGTAGGCTTGTTACTTTTTTGGCTCATCTATGATATTTTGTGTAAGTCAAAATTAGTTACAAAATCTGCAATTTTTATAGCAATCATTTTTATAGTAATTTCATTTTTTGCATATTTCTATAGTAATATTTTTAATCCTAGAGCTGTTTATATGCAAATTGGTGCCATGGTTGGAACAGTCATGGTTGCTAATGTTTTCTTTGTCATTATTCCAGTTCAAAAAAAGTTAGTTGATGCATGTGAAAACTCTACAGAGGTAAGTTTAGAGCTTGGAAAAACAGGCTATCTTCGTTCTCGTCATAATAATTACTTTACCTTGCCAGTTTTATTCATGATGATAAGTGGCCACTACCCAACAATATATAGTGGAGATTATGGCTGGCTGGTATTAATTGCTGTTATTGGAATATTAGTAATGGTTCGTCATTACTTTAATTTAAGAGGTGTTGGCAAAGCTAAAAATAGCTTAATTGCCATAATAGTAATTTCAACATTAGCATTGATTTATGCTTTAGCACCATCTCAAAGTAAATTACAAGTTCAAAATAAAGAGATTGTAACTATTGCTGAAGCTCAAGTTATTATTGAGAAACACTGCGTAAGTTGTCACGCTGCAGAGCCTTCAAACAAGGCATTTGCTATGGCACCAAATGGCATAATGCTTGATACTAAAGATAATATTATTGCCCATAAGAATCAGATATACAAGCAAGCAGTTTTATCTAAAGCTATGCCAATAATTAACACTACAAATATGACTGATGAAGAGAGAGCGAAATTAGGGATTTGGATTGAGGCAAATTAATGAGTGAATACAATCACTATCGAGGTTCAATATACCACTGTATAGAGAGTGGGTCAGAGATAGAACCAATCTATATTGAGGATGGTTTAATGGTTGTTGATGTTGATTCGGGAAATATTATTGAAGTTGGAAGCTTTAATGAGCTTTTTCCAAAATGGCCAAATGCTAATTCATCAACTCATTTTAAGGATAGTTTAATGATGCCTGGCTTCATTGATACTCATGTGCATTATCCTCAGTACAAAGTTATAGCTTCATATGGAACGAGTCTTCTAGACTGGCTAAATAAGTACACTTTTATAGAAGAACAAAAATTTTCTGATGAGGCATATGCGGAAAAAGTTGCCAATTTATTTCTTGATGAACTCATCAAAAATGGTACTACTACAGCGATGACCTTTTGCACTTCTCACAAAGAATCTGTAGACATTTTTTTTACTGCTGCGCAAAAGAGAAACCTCAGAATGGTAGCTGGTAAAGTGATGATGGATAGAAATGCCCCTGAAGGACTATGTGACAATTCAGATGATAGTTATGCTGATTCAAAAGAGCTTATTGAAAAATGGCATAATAAGGAACGAATGACTTATGCAGTTACCCCTAGATTTGCTCCAACATCTTCCTCTGAACAACTCAAGCAGGCAGCTAAGTTGTTAGATGAATATTCAGAGGATAATGGAAGTAAAGGTGTGCTCTTGCAAACCCATCTAAATGAAAGTATTGATGAAATTGACTGGGTAAAAGAACTTTTCCCAGACTCAAAAAACTACTTTGATGTCTACGATAAGTTTAATTTATCTGGCACTAATTCAGTTTTTGGCCACTGTATTCATAATACTGATGAGGAGTATCAGCGCCTTGCTGATTCGGGCTCTAAAGTATCACTATGTCCAAGATCCAATTTATTTCTTGGAAGTGGTTTATTTGAGATTGATAAATTAGAGGCTTTTGGAATAGGTGTCGCCCTTGCATCAGATGTTGGCGGGGGTGATAGCTTTTCAATGTTTCAAGTTATGAATGAAGCTTACAAAATATGCCGGCTAAATGACTACAATTTAGATCCTGTCAAAGCTTTTTATCTGACAACATTAGCTGCAGCTAAAGTACTTAATATGGACGATCGTATTGGTAATTTTGACTCTAATAAAGAGGCAGATTTTATTGTCATTGATTTAAAAGCCACAGAATTGATAAAGAATAAACTTGAAACCTCAAATAATATTAGCGATATATTGTTTAATTTGATGACGCTTGGAGATGATAGACTAATAAAAGAGGTCTATATTCTTGGTCAAAATATTTACCAGAAAAAGGAAGCATAATGGGACAACTAACAACTCATATATTGGACACTTCTGCAGGAGTTCCTGCAAGTGAAGTGGTTATAAATTTATATCGAAGAGAGGGTGCAAACTCAACACATATTAAATCAACAAAAACTAATTCAGATGGTCGATGTGATAAACCTTTGTTGTCAGAAGAAGAGTTTGATGAAGGTTGTTACGAGCTTGAATTTATAGTTAATGATTATTATGAAGCAAAAAACATAAATTGCCCTTTTTTAAAAGATGTCATTATTCGCTTTAATATTAGTGAAAAAAGTGAAAATTACCATGTGCCACTTTTAATTTCTCCATATAGTTATTCAACATATCGAGGAAGCTAGTGTATTTCTTGCTAAATCAAAATTCTTCACCAACTGATCTTGGTGTAATTAATCCAAATACTACTGTTCTAGAGTGGTTAAGAAATAATCAGCTTGTAGGTACAAAGGAGGGTTGTGGTTCTGGAGATTGTGGAGCTTGTACGGCCGTTATTGGTGAAATTGTTACAAAAAATAAGATTAGCAAGATTGAATACAAAAGTATAAATACATGTATGGCACTTGCTTGTGGTTTGGTTGGTAAGCATTTAGTAACTGTTGAGGGTTTAACTGAGGGTGATAAGCTTCACCCCTCTCAAAAAGCTATGGTGNTAGAAAATGGTTCACAGTGTGGCTTTTGTACACCAGGATTTGTTATGTCCTTATTTGCTTTGTATCAAAATAAAAATTCCGTAAATCTGCATCAAATAAACGAGGCACTATCAGGCAATTTATGCAGATGCACAGGCTATAAGCCAATAATTGCAGCAGCATTTTCAATGTTTGATGACAAAAGTGATGAGAACTTAGATTACTATAAAAAAAATCAGCAGCAAATTACTGATATTTTAGGAAAATTAAATAATCCTGAACACGTAAGTTTAAGTTATAAAAAAAATAATAAAACAATTAAATTTGATGCCCCTTCAACAATAGATGAGCTCTCTAATATTCTTATCAATAATACTTCAACTAATATTATTGCTGCTGGAACTGACCTGAGCTTAGAAATTACCCAGTCAATGAAAGAATTCTCGCATATTGTAAGTGTTAACCAGGTTATTGAATTAAAAGAGGTTAAAGAGGGTGCTAAAGAGATTGAGATTGGGGCTGCAGTTAGCTATGAAGATGCTGCCTCTTGTCTCATAAATAATTGGCCTGACTTAGGGGCTTTTTTGCAACGTTTTGCCTCTTTACCTATAAAAAATTGGGCTACTATTGGAGGGAATATAGCTAATGCTTCACCTATTGGTGATATGGCTCCAGTTTTAATTGCTTTAGATGCTAAATTAAAGCTTCGAAAAGGCAATGATAGTCGAATAATTAATTTAGAAGATTTTTTTATTACTTATAAAAAAACAGTTATTCAGCAAGGTGAATTTATTGAAAGTATTATTATTCCTAAGCCAAAAGATAATCAGCGACTCATAACTCATAAAATGTCAAAAAGATATGAAGATGATATTTCAGCTGTATGTATGGCAATCAATATTTCATCTAAGAACAATAAACCAGAGTCATTTAAAATCGCCTTTGGCGGGATGTCAGGCATCCCTCAAAGGTCACAAAAACTTGAACATTTTTTATTAAAGAATTGGCAGAATGAAGATATAGCCTCTTTAGCTTATAAGGTTTTAAATGAAGAATTTTCACCCTTTACTGATGTAAGGGCAACTTCAGAATATCGATTGCAAGTTTCTGCAAACTTAGTTAAAAAAACTATTTTGATGTATCAAGATGAGCCAATTGAGAATCTTGCTGAATTTTCTCAGTTAAATTAATTTAGGGAGTGATGAAAAATTAATAAAAGCACAAAAAAATCTTCTCAGCTAAAAGGCTCAGTAATTGGTGACTCTATTGTTCATGATAGTGCTCATATGCATGTTCAGGGGAGTGCAGCTTATATTGATGACATGCCTGTTCCAAAAGGTACTCTTCATGTTGCGTTTGCGTTGAGTGATGTTGCTTATGGAAAAATTAATAAGATAGATATTACAGTTGCCAAGAAAGCTGATGGTGTTCATAGTATTCTCTTGGCAAAAGATATTGAAAATTTATATATAGGTGCGATTAAACATGATGAGCCTATATTGGCTGATAAAGAGGTTTTATTTTATGGCCAAGCAATTGCCGCTGTCTTAGCCGATAGTCATGACAATGCAAGGAAAGCAGCACTCCTAGTTACCTCAGATGTAACAGAGCTTGAGGCAGTTGTGACTATTGATCAGGCAATGGCTAAAAAAAGCTTTCTTGATGAGCCACTAATAGTCTCTATTGGAGATTCAAATAAAGCAATTGATTCATCAAAAAATAAACTTAATGGTAGTATTTCGATTGGAGGTCAAGAGCATTATTATCTTGAGGGGCAGGTTGCGCTTGCAATTCCAACAGAGGATAATGAAATGGTAGTTCATTCTTCTACTCAAAATCCAACTGAAGTCCAACATTTAGTAGCACATGTTTTAGATGTCCCACAGAATGCAATTGAAGTAGTTACTCGAAGAATGGGTGGTGGCTTTGGTGGTAAAGAGACAGATTCATCACAGCTAGCTTGTGTTTGTGCAATTTTCGCACAACAGACTAAGCTCTCAATAAAGGCCAGACTTTCAAGAAAAGATGATATTTTGATGACTGGAAAGAGACATGATTTCAAAGCAGACTATAAGGTTGGCTATGCTGATGATGGTAAGATTTTAGGAATCGAAGTTGATCTTGCTGCAAGATGTGGATATTCACTTGATCTTTCAAAAGCAATAGTCTCTAGAGCTCTATTCCATGCTGATAACGCTTATTTTATGCCAAATGCTACTTTTAGAGGCTTCTTATGCAAAACAAATACCGCTTCAAATACCGCATTTAGAGGATTTGGTGGGCCACAAGGTATGCTCGTTATAGAAAATATAATTGAAGAAATAGCTATGAATATTGGTGTTGATCCTCTTGAGATTCGTAAATTAAACTATTATCAAAAGGAAACCAATAATGTAACTCCTTATGATCAAGTTGTTGAAGATAATATTATTAATGAGCTTTCAAGCGAGCTTGTAGAGGATAGTAAGTATTTAGCTAGAAGGCAGAGTATTGAGGATTTTAATAAGAATAATAAGTACCTCAAAAAAGGATTGGCTCTCTCTCCCGTGAAATTTGGCATTTCTTTTACTACTCAGTTATTAAATCAAGCGGGTGCATTGGTAAATGTCTATAAAGATGGCAGTATATACATAAACCATGGTGGAACTGAAATGGGTCAGGGACTATTTATTAAAGTTGCTCAGGTTGTTGCTAATGAGTTTGGAGTTAATTTAGAGCGCGTAAAGGTTTCCGCAACATCTACCTCTAAGGTTCCAAATACATCCCCAACTGCAGCCTCTTCTGGCTCAGATCTAAATGGAATGGCAGCAAGAGAGGCATGCTTAAGAATTAAGAAAAATTTAACTATTTTTGCTCAAAATTTTTATGGTGAAGATAATGATATTATTGAGTTTAAAGATTCATATGTTCATGTGGGTAAGAAAAAGATAGCATTTGATGAATTTGTTTCAACAGCATATTTAAATAGAGTTGAGCTTTTTAGTAATGGCTTTTATAAAACTCCAAAGATTTATTTTGATGCTATTAAGCAAAAGGGTCGTCCTTTTTATTATTATTCATATGGCGCATGTGTAAGTGAGGTTATAGTCGATTGCTTGACTGGTGAATACAAGCTTTTAGCAGTGGATATTTTGCATGATGTTGGTGCCTCGCTGAACCCAGCAATTGATATGGGGCAAATAGTTGGAGGATATATCCAAGGTATGGGTTGGCTTTGCTCTGAGGAACTTAAATGGAATGATTCTGGAGCATTACTAACGATGGGTGCTTCAACTTATAAAATTCCTGCGATAGGAGATACTCCTGAACACTTTGAGGTCAAAATTAAACCAAATATTTCAAATCACGAAAATACAATTCATAAATCAAAAGCAGTTGGGGAGCCCCCACTTATGCTTGCTATTTCAACTTGGCTGGCCATTAAGAATGCTATCTATAATGCTGATAATAATAATAAAACTGGGCTCAATGCTCCAGCAAATTTTGAGCAAGTCTTTTTCAGCCTTAATAAGAATTTAAATTCATAGATTATGCAGGCTTGGCTTAAGTCAGTAACTGACGCAATTTCTTTAAAAAATGACTTTGTGTTAATGACCGTTATAGATACTAAAGGATCAACACCTTGCATAAATGGCGACAAAATTGTCGTTGCTTCTGATCAATCTATTTTTGGCAGTATTGGTGGCGGCAACTTAGAGTTTAAAGCCCTAGCATTTGCTGCAGATTTATTGAGTCTTGATAAAAATAATGTTCATTTAGAAAAATTTCCTCTCGGAGCTTCCCTTGGCCAATGTTGTGGGGGATATGTCAAGGTTATGTTTGAAAGTTTTTTGCATTCAAATTCTTCTATTAATAATAATTCTTGGATTAATGTCGTATCAGAACTATTTGATCAAAATGAGGATTTTGTGGTTGCAACTATTGTTAATAACAATTCTGAATACGAAGATAATAAGTTGGTTTATTCTGTTAATAATAACAATCATCTAATAAATGAGAAAGGGATATCAAGTGTTGTTGCACTTAGTGCAAAAGAACTATTAACAAAAACTGGAAGCCCTACTGTTATTCAATATACTAATAACTCTAATTCTGTAATTGAAATTTGCCTTGAAAAAAATACTCCTACCAAAGTTCAGTCACTAGCTGTATTTGGAGCAGGGCATATTTCTAGAGCATTAATGCCAATTCTTACAGATTTACCAGTAAATATTTATTGGATTGATGATAGGATTGAGCAGTTTAATAAATACCAAGGGGATACTTCAAAAATAAATATTATCTGTGATGATTTCCTAAATGGGCTTATAGATCTACCTGATGATATTTATTGTTTAGTCATTACATATAGTCATCAAATAGATTATGAAATTTGTGAAAAAATTATTTCTAAAAACAAGTTTAGCTATTTGGGTATGATAGGTTCAGCTATAAAAGGAAAGAAATTTAGAGATAGATTTATTAATAAAGGATATCAGCAGGAAGTGGTCGATAAATTCACATGTCCAATTGGAGAGAAACAAAAATTCTTAAAATCACCTACATCGATTGCTGTCACTATCGCCATGGATTTAATAAATTTTATTGAAGATAAAAGACAATCTGAGATTATATGAAATACCAATTAGAAGTATCAAATATTACAAAGTCTTATGGAGATTTAAAGGCAAACGATAATGTTTCTCTTAATATAAAGGGTTCAAGTATTCATGCTTTACTTGGTGAAAATGGAGCTGGTAAATCTACTCTTGTAAAAATTATATATGGCTCATTGGCACCAGACAGTGGTGAAATGAAGTGGGCAGATAATAAATATAGTCCAAAAAGTCCTTTTGAAGCTAGAGAAAATGGCATAGCAATGGTTTTTCAGCACTTTTCATTATTTGAATCACTTACTGTAGAAGAAAATATTATTCTTGGACTTGATTCTGTTGGTCTTAATGAAAACTTTTCAGATGAGATATCGAAATATTCTAAACAATATGGCTTGGATGTTAATCCACAGCAAGTTGTTGGTGACTTATCTGTTGGTGCACGTCAGCGTGTTGAAATAATTCGTTGTTTAATTCAAAATCCAAAGCTATTAATTATGGATGAGCCAACTTCGGTTCTGACTCCTCAAGAAGTATCTGACCTATTTATTACTCTTAAGAGACTTGCTAAAGATGGATGTGCAATCTTATATATTTCTCATAAGCTAGAAGAGGTAATTGAAATATGCAGTGAAGCTACTATTTTAAGAGATGGCAAGTTAGTGCAAAGTTGTATTCCTCAGGATCATAGTCAAAAAGAACTTGCTGAAATGATGATTGGAAAAAAACTAACTGAACTTGCAAGAAAAAATATAACTATAGGTGAAGATATTTTTTCAATAAATAATTTAAGTAAAAAAAGTAATGATATGTATGGGGTTGAGCTTAAAAATATAGCCTTAAAAATGAAAAAAGGAAGTATTGTTGGTATAGCTGGTGTTGCTGGTAATGGTCAGGATGAGTTAATGGAATTATTAATTGGCGAGGTAACCTCACCAGTTGGAACTTTAGATTTTAATGGTAAAGATATTGGTCATCTAAATTCACACCAACGAAGACAGCTTTCAATTTTCTTTGTTCCTGAAGAGCGACTTGGTCATGGAGCAGTTCCAGATATGTCGCTTAATGAAAACATGTTGTTAAGTCGGCCAGATGAAACTGAAATGACAAAGAATGGTGTTATTGATTGGAAGAAGGTTGGTATGCATTCAAAAGATGTTATTGAAAAATTTGATGTGCAAACACCTTCTAGTAATATGTTGGCAAAATCTCTCTCTGGTGGAAATCTACAAAAATTTATGGTTGGTAGGGAGCTTATTCAAAATCCTGAGTTATTAATTGTTGCTCAACCAACTTGGGGAGTTGATGCAGGCTCTGCAAATAATATTCATCAAGCACTTATTGCTTTGGCTGACCAGGGTTCAGCTATATTGATTATTTCTCAAGATTTAGATGAGATATTAAGTTTATGTGAGCAAATTCATGTCCTTTCTGAGGGGGTTCTTTCAGAAGCAGTTGACATGAAAAAGAATGGGTTAGAAAAAATTTCTCAGCTAATGGTTGGAGGAGAAAACAAATGATTAAGCTAGTTCCAAGAGTTGAAAACTCAACTTTAATGATTCTTCTTTCTCCCTTGTTGGCTATGACGTTGACAGCTTTATCAGCTTACCTCATATTTGTTTACATATTGGTTGATATTGACGTTTCAAGTGTTTTTTATACTCTATTTGTAGAGCCATTGAGAGACTCCTACTATTTTTCAGAACTATTGGTTAAGGCGGCACCCTTGATGATTATTGGGCTTGGCTTGTCAATTGGCTTTAGAGCTGGTATTTGGAATATTGGAGCAGAAGGCCAGTTTGTAATAGGCGGTATTGCAGGAAGTGCTGTAGGATTATATTTTTATAATGTTGAGGCTTTTTGGATACTCCCATTAATGACTATAGCGGGTATTTTAGGAGGTATGTTTTATGCTGGTATTGCTGCATTTCTGCGAGTCAAATATCAGGTCAACGAGATTTTAGTAACATTAATGTTGACTTATGTTGCAGTCTTATTTTTAAGTGCCATGCTGCAGGGGCCACTTCGAAACCCATCTGGATTTAATTTTCCAGAGAGTCGACTATTTCATGATAGTGCATTACTTCCAATAATTTGGGAGGGCACCCGACTACATATTGGTTTAATTGTCGCAATTATTCTCTCACTTATTGCTTGGTTTGGTATCAAAAAGCATATGTTTGGTATGCAAATAAAAATATCAGGTAGTGCCCCTCGAGCTGCAAAATTTGCTGGATTTGATGATAACAAAACGGTCTGGTACTCCCTTTTAATATCAGGCGGACTTGCTGGTCTTGCAGGAATCTTTGAGGCAGCAGGGCCTGCTGGGCAACTTACTCCAGGTTTGCCCCAATTTTATGGTTTTACTGCAATCATTGTAGCCTTCTTGGCAAGACTCCATCCAGTGGGTGTTTTATTCTCAGCGTTGCTAATTGCTCTAAGCTATGTTGGCGGTGAGAATGTGCAAATTGAATACAATTTACCAAGTTCAATAACTCAAATTTTTCAAGGTATGCTTTTATTTTATTTTCTAGCATGCGATATATTAATTAAATATAAAGTAGTACTTTTTAAAACTAAAAACTAAAAATTAAATATTATGAATGAAAGTCTATTTATTAGCATTATTATTGGAATAAGTATTGCGTCAGTTCCACTTATTTTTGCCGCTATTGGTGAATTATTAGTAGAGCGCTCAGGTGTTCTAAATCTAGGAGTTGAAGGCATGATGATTGTTGGAGCACTCCTTGGTTTTGTAGTTATGTCCCATACTGGAAATCCCTATTTAGCAGTACTTTCTGCAATGCTTGGTGGGATGGCCATAGCATCTATTTTTGCTTTTTTGACTCAATTTCTGCTTACAAATCAAGTTGCAACTGGACTTGCCTTAACTCTTTTTGGTTTGGGTTTTGCTGCTTTTGCAGGCAGAGGATATACAGAAGAAACCATTCAGTTAATCACTGCAGTTCCAATTCCATATTTATCTGATATTCCTTATTTAGGCCCTTTGCTTTTCTCATTTAATCCTCTTGTCTATTTGGCATTTTTTATGGTTTACTTAGTTTGGTGGTTTTTATTCAAAACTAAGCAAGGTTTAATCTTGCGCGCTATTGGAGATAATCATGATGCAGCGCATGCAATTGGTCATAATGTTGTGCGATACCGAGTAATGGCAATTTTATTTGGTGGCGCCATGGCTGGAATTGGAGGTGCGTTTTTATCACTTGTTCAAGTTCCTATATGGGGAGAAGGTATGACTGCTGGAAGAGGGTGGATCGCTTTAGGTCTTGTTGTTTTTGCCTCATGGCAACCTTTTAGAATTATATTTGGAGCGATTTTATTTGGAGGAATTACTATTCTTCAGATTCATGCACAAGGATTAAATATTAATGTAAGTGCTCAATATCTATCTATGCTTCCTTACTTAGCAACAATTATTATTCTTGTTAGTCTGAGGATGAGATTAAAAAATAAAACAAATCGCACAGTCCCTAATTGTTTGGGTAGAATATTTCATTCAACAACTTAGTTTGCTGAATAAAGTTTTTTGTAAAAAGTAAGAAAGTAAGAAAAATTGTTAAATAACTAAAAGGAGAATAAGTATGTCTAATCGAAGTTTGTCGAGTGTTTTGAAGCTCTCGATATTAAGCGCAGTTTTAGCATTTACGAGTAATGTTTATGCTGATCCTGTTAAAGCTGCTTTCGTATACATTGGACCAACAGGAGATCATGGTTGGACTTTTGCACATGACCAAGGTGCAAAATATGTGAAAGAGCAAATGGGTGATGACGTAATCATAACTACTGTAGAGAGTGTTGAAGAAAACTCAGACTCAGAGCGTGTTATTACGAGTCTTGCTCGTAAAAATGACATTATTTTTACAACGTCATTTGGCTATATGAACCCAACTATTAAGGTTGCAAAGCGTTACCCAGATGTGAAATTTGAGCATGCTACTGGCTATATGCTAGAAGATAATGTGGCTGTATATTCAGCAAGATTTTATGAGGGAAGACACGTTATTGGTAAGATTGCTGGAAGAATGACAGAGACTAATGTTATTGGTTATATTGCATCATTCCCAATTCCTGAAGTAATCCGTGGAATTAACTCTGCTTATCTAGCTGCCAAGTCGGTAAATCCTGATATTGAAATCAAGATCGTATGGGTTTATTCTTGGTACGATCCAGGTAAAGAGGCTGATGCTGCAAATGCTCTAATTGCTCAAGGTGCTGACATTCTAATGCAACATACTGATTCAACTGCTCCAATGACGGTCGCTGAAGAAAAAGGTATATATGCATTTGGTCAGGCATCTGACATGCGTGAGTGGGGTAAAAATGCTCAATTAACTGGAATTATTGATGATTGGGGTCCTTATTACTTAGAGCGTGTTCAGGCTGTAGCAGATGGAACTTGGACTTCAACTGATGTTTTCCATGGAGTTGATTCAGGAATGGTTAAGTTTGCTCCTATGAATAATTCAATGCCTTTTGAAGTTAGAAATGAAGCTTCAAAAGCAATTATTGATT
>JGI26060J43896_10000134_pt1 | contig 25194 bp, 30 predicted proteins | sample MarorgKNORR_S2LV_6_FD_43896 | JGI IMG/M metagenome (IMG submission 43896) | reverse complement strand
GGTAGTATTTCCAATTGATTTGCACGATCTTTAGGCACTTGTATATCTTGGGCGCCGCATCCTCGGGGGCGAAGCCTTCCCGGCTCCCTGCCCCGCTGATCTCAAACACCGTGAGTGCTAAGCGTCCAGATGCCAATTAAATGTGATAAGTGGATACGCCGGATGTGTGAGAATTATGACATGATCGACCCGTTCGAGCCGGTTCAGGTTCGTGACGGGAATATCTCCTATGGTCTCTCCTCCTACGGGTATGACATCCGCGTATCATCGGAATTCAAAGTTTTCACGAACGTCCACAACTCCATTGTAGATCCGAAGAATTTTGACGACCGCTCCTTCGTAGATATTGAGGGGTCCGAGTGCATCATACCACCTAACTCGTTCGCGTTGGCACGCACGGAAGAGCACTTCCGGATACCAAGAAACGTGCTGGTCATCTGCGTGGGCAAATCGACTTATGCGCGGTGTGGTCTGATTGTGAATGTTACTCCGCTTGAACCTACGTGGGAGGGATATCTCACACTTGAGATCTCGAACACAACGCCCTTGCCGGCCAAAGTCTACGGAGGAGAAGGTATAGCGCAGCTTCTCTTCTTTGAGGGTGATGAAGAACCAGAGACGGCTTACGCAGATCGGCAGGGGAAATACATGGAACAGACTGGAGTGACCCTACCTAAGATGTGAGTTGGAAAGCTCTTAGCGTGACCTCAGAATAGATCTGAATCCAGTGCATCAAGATGGATGCGGAAGATCAATATCGAGCCTGGTGGTATGCTACCACTTCCGCTATTTCCGTAGCCGAGCTCTGGAGGAATCACAACTCTTCGAGTTCCTCCTACCCGCATACCGGTAACACCTTCGTCGAATCCAGGGATCACACCCCCACTGCCTAATGTGAAGGAAAATGTCCCTGCATCAAATGTTGCAGCATTCGATAATACGCCCGTATAAGTAACAGTTGCGACATCTCCGGCAGTCGCTGTCTTTCCCGTCCCCAACTCAATCTCTTCTATATAAAGACCCGTGGCAGTTCGGGTCATTGCAGAGAGATCAATACCGAGGGAAGCGGCGAAGTCAGTCTCTTCAATTACCTCAGGGGCAAACGGCTCACCACAACTCGCTACTAAGAATCCCAGGAGAAGCACACATAGCCCGAGGTCCCTGTTATGAAGGTGATCTCTCACTCTTATAGCTCCTAGTCCAGGTCAATGAGTCGCATTTCGAGGATCAGAGCAGATCCTCCCGGGATCTTGCCAATAACAGGCACACCCTACTGGGCAGTGCTGAAGTGAGCAAGCATAGATAGAGGGACTCTTTTTGATTGATACTGGGGCGGGAGGGTTCGAACCTCCAACCTCCTGGTTAACAGCCAGGCGCTCTGCCAATTGAGCTACACCCCATCTATTCTGTGTTGTTCTACTGAGCCCGTATACGACATCTATACCAAGAGCAGATCTACTTGGATGGCAATAAAATGGCCGCGATTCCTTAAGGAATCGCGGCCATCTCGCCAGCTGGATATCTTCAGCTACACGAGTATCTCGCGATCCCGGTAGGGATTAGAGTTGGTATTCTGACAGTCCTTTATGTTCGTCATACGCCAAGTGTGGTTCGGTGTCGTTAAGTCGTCAATCCTAACCGATCCACCAAGGAGAGATCTCACTTCCTAACCCAGTGATTTAAGCGCTGCAACAGTTGATCGGACATGCTCAGCACTACTCTCAAGTGCCGCACGTTCCTCTCCATCAAGTTCTACCTCAATAACCCGCTCAATTCCATTTTCACCGAGCATGCATGGAACCCCTATGTAAAGGTCCCTCATACCATACTCACCCTGCAACCAAGCAGCGCAAGGAAGGATCCTACGCTTATTCTTCACTATCGCCTCTGCCATCTGTACGGCGGCAGCTGCCGGCGCATAGTATGCACTCCCCGTCTTCAAATGGCTCACGATCTCACCACCGCCCTTCCGAGTCCGCTCGATTAGTGCATCAATACGATCTTGAGAAAGCAATTGTGAGAGCGGTATGCCACTCACTGAGGTATAACTCGCGAGTGGAACCATTGTATCCCCGTGGCCACCAAGGACCAGCGCCTGGATATCTTCGATGCTTACATCAAGCTCCAAGGCGATGAATGACCGGTAACGGGCGGTATCAAGCACTCCAGCCATTCCGATAACCCGCTCTCGAGGAAACTGAGTTTCCTCAAGAGCAACCTGTGCCATCACATCTAGTGGATTCGTGACTACGATAACGATTGCATTAGGTGCAACCCGTTTAATCTCTCCGCTAACAGAACTGATAATTCCTGCATTTGTCTTGAGAAGGTCATCTCGGCTCATTCCCGGCTTTCGAGCGATCCCAGCCGTCACGATGAAGACTTCTGAATTCTCTGCTTCCTCGTAGGCATTAGCTCCGATTACTCGCGAATCAAAACCTTCAATCGGAGCACTCTCCCACTGGTCCAGACCCTTCCCTTGAGGTATCCCCTCGACGATATCGAGAAGGATGACTTTTTGTGCTAGTTCTTTTTGAGCCAAAAGCTGAGAGCACGTAGCACCAACATGCCCTGCTCCAACCACAGCGATCTTTTTTGTAGTCACCAGAAAATTATGCTTGAGTAGTCTGATCCCAGGCCGAACGACCAGCCCAGGTTAGGATTGAGAAAGTGGAGTGTAAAAGGCCTGATCGAAGAGGTCTACCCACCAGTCTGAGATAGAGCCACGAGGCCTCCTGACCCTATTTCACTTCCCTGGACCAAGTAATGGCGCTCAGGCTTAATCTGGAGTGTTTCCTCAATAAGAGGACGGAGGTCCCGACCAGCTCGAAGATGATCACGCAAATTCGTCTCGATCTCTCCGAATAGACATGGACGAAGCTGTCCGGAAGCAGTGAGTCGCATACGATTGCAACGATGACAATAGTTATGACTCATCGGAGTGATGACTCCAACGGTCCCAGGTGCATCTGGGAATCGATAGTAGTCCGCAGGTCCGTTCCCAAAAGGCCCATCAACTGGTTCCAATTGATCGATGGCTCTTACGCGAGTTAAGGCTTCCTGACAGGATATGAAACTATTAGCACTCAGATCGAGGTTCGATCCCGTGGGCATCATCTCAATAAAACGCACATGCCATGGCCGCTCTTTAGTGATGCGAGCAAAATCTTCGATCTCGTCATCGTTTCTTCCGCGAATCAGCACGACATTGACTTTGATTGGTGCAAAACCCACTCGCTCAGCTGCCTCAAGTCCTTCGAAAATCTTTGGGAATGAACCAGGCCGACGTGCGATCTCATCAACCCGATCCTGTTGCAGGGAATCAAGCGAGATATTCAAGCGTTGAATGCCCGCATCTCTGAGGTCTTGTGCCTGATCAGCCAGCAGAACCGCGTTAGTAGAGAGCGAGAGGTCTTCAATTTCTGGGATAGCAGAAATCTTACGGATAAGATCCGGGAGATCCCTCCGGATTAGCGGCTCACCTCCAGTAATTCGAACTCGGCGAAGCCCCATCCCGGCCATCGTCCTTATGACGGTTTCAATCTCTTCATAATTAAGAAGCTCATCCCGCTTCAACCAGGTCAGTCCCTCAAGTGGCATGCAGTAGATGCAGCGGAGATTGCATTTATCCGTGACGGACACACGCAAATATTCGACGCGACGGCCGAACTGATCAATCATGCTAGTCCCTCATCAGTTAAGGGGGCTACATGTGTTGAGTCCTCTAGGCCAGCGCTCGGTGGAATAGTGCCCTCCACCCATTCTGATACACCGTCCACGTAATGCTCCTTCTTCCAGACCGGTAGCCGTTTCTTAATCTCTTCAATCACAAATCGAGACGCCTCATAAGCTTCTGCCCGATGTGGACTTGAGACAGCAATGCCTACACTAATCTCCCCAATCTTCAACTCACCGAATCTATGCGCCACTGCAATCCGATCAGTGCCTAAGGGGATGCTAGCCTCTAATGCAATCTCCCGAAGAACCTCCGTGGCCATTTCAGCGTACACATCATAACGCATACCTGTGACTTTTCTTCCTTCAGCATGGTCCCGAACGACACCGATAAAGAGAAGTGCCGCACCATCCTCATCAGATCCAACTCTAGCCAGCAAGGCAGCCGTGTCAATCGGATCGGAAGACACTTCGGCAAAGATCACTTCTAACCCCCCGCCACTGGCGGAATGAAGGCCACTTCATCACCTGCCGTAAGTGGTTCATCTAAGAACGAGTATGTCTGGTTAATCGCCACAGCAGGTTTCTCGGGAAGNATATCAAACGGTGCTCCCCGACCTCTGAGTTCATTGACGAGGTCAGCTACTGTTGAACCAGACGGCAAGTCGATCGAGAGCTCGGAGACACCTAGTCTGTCGCGGTAGGCAGCAAAGAACAGAGTTCGGACGGCGACTGACATAGATAGTAGATAATAGAGGAGTACCGGTCAGAGGAGATTGAAACCCCTTGAACCCCTCGTCAACGCCACAGAGTCGGCCTTAGATCATTAAAATGTTCGCTTCATGATCCCGGAAGGGTTCTTGCCCATCTAATTCACCAACGTGGACTACCACCATCGCGACCGCCACGAAGACGCCTGATCTGCTCCCCNAGTTGCTGCCGCATCGCCTGGAAACGTACTAATTGAGATGGTGAAAGAATCTCAAGAAGTCTCTTCTGTTCTTCTTGGAATAGCTCTAGTTCTTGCTCTCGGAGAACGATCAATTGATCTAAGATCTCGCCCGCTTCCTCATCGTTTTCGCGACCTTCTACAGCTATTGCCTCTACACGGCGCTTTAGTGCCAGTTCATTCCGCATGAGTTCACCCCGTTTCTCATCGAAATCGCTCGCCTGGTCGGCTATCGCCCTCCACTCGTCTTCGCTCAGGTCAAGCCGCTCTCTAATCCTCTGATCCATGCGAACACGAACCCTCTGCTCAAGCCCTGCTCGTTCAGAAGGCGGAGGTGGTCCTCTCCTGCCACCCCCGCGCCGTCCACGCTGTCCCTCAAGGGACGTAACAGTCATGAGTGAGAAAGCGAGCCCAGCCAAGAGCATCAGATTAGTCCTATATGCGAACCTCATGCAGCACCTCCAGACGTGCCTACTATAAGTTCTTCTAAAAACTGCGTTAACGCCTCATCCGACAGTCCTCCCAACATCGGTGCACCGGCGATAAGTGCGTCATCAGTTAGCCACAGATTCTCACTCTCGATTTCAAATTCAGATTCGGCCAACGGAAGATCACCAGACCCAGAACGGTCCAAGATCACATTGAGTCCAATAGCCAATAAAGCGACAGCAGCTGCCGCGGCTCCCCACCACTGGCGATGACCAGTAACCCTGCGATTGTGCACAGCTGCGTTAATCTTGACCGCCAAACCTTCCGGCTCCATCGCGCGACTCGAGAATACGAGCTGTACGAGATCGAGTTCGTCACGGCACTCATTACAATCCGCAAAGTGAAGGCCGGCCAATGCTATTTCATCGTCATTAAGCCTACCTGCTGCGTAGTCAGGAATTAGCTCCCGAATCCATTCGCACTTTGTTCTATTCATTCCATTAAGTCCCTCAGGCGCCGAATACCGTGAAAGTAATTCACTCTGGCAGCGCTTTCACTAGATCCGATCATTTCTCCCACTTCTCTAAAACTCATCCCCTCATCTACCCTAAATGCTATGGCAAGCCTCTGCTTCTCGGGTAACTGCTCCATCATCATCCTTGCTCGGGCAGCTTCTGAAGCAATCACCACCCTTTCATCTGGTCCTTTGGCTTCGGAGTATACCTGTCCCACCATATCTATGGACATCTCCTTTCGCCGCCCTATTCGCCTTATCACACCTCGCGCTTCGTTAGCTGCTATAGTGAGGATCCATGTCCGAAACGATGCTTCTCCCCGAAATCCTGCTATCGCTCGGAAGCCTTTAATAAAAGTATCCTGGGCTACATCCTGAGCAGCACCTTCGTCACTCAATATCGAGAGGGCTATTCGATATACTGCTGCATGGTGGCGTTTGACCAAGATGTCTAAAGCTGAGTCGTCTCCATCCTTACCCCGTTCTACGAGTTCCTTGTCAGCAGGAACCGCTAAGGACCGTTCATGATCATTCACCGATAATTCGCTCACGCGCCGAATACCATGGAAGTAATTCACTCTCGCCGCTGCGCCTTCACTATATCCGGTCATTGAAATTCAGATGCACCGGAGACAAGAAACGTTAAAGCTCGCTTTGTGCCCCAACCAAGTTTGAGAGCGAGTCTCTTCAGTCTGCCAGTTCGTCTAGCTGTGCAACACGAGCGCGTAGATGGCTTGAAGGTTTGAACACAGGCACGGAGCGAGACGGGACCTCAACTGGGTCACCAGTACGTGGGTTTCGAGCCATCCGTGTCTTTCTTTTGCGCACCTTGAAGGTGCCAAATCCACGGATCTCAATATTATCTCCCTTGCTGAGCGCCAGCTTCACTGCGTTGAGGAAGCCGTCCACAACCATAGCAGAATCCTTCTTTGTGATCCCGGGACCGATCGCGTCGGTCACCTGCTCGACCAGGTCTGCCTTAGTCATGGTCCCTCCGCAGGAACGTCTCTTTTAGGGTCATCAGTCCCTGGCTTCTTAGCTAGGGGGCAGAGACTGTAACAAGGCAAAATCGAGGCCGCAAGGTGATGGGAGTTGTTGTGACAGAGCGACTTAAGAGCCTCTCCGTTCCTCCATCANGTTAAGAAAGGTATCGAAAAGATAACGACTGTCGTGGGGGCCTGGAGCAGCCTCCGGGTGATACTGGACTGATAGCACTGGTAAGGTTCGATGTTCTACTCCCTCAACTGTTCCATCGTAGAGATTAATATGGGTGAGCCGAAGACCCGGTGCTCCGGGTATTTCATCTCCTACACCACTCCGGACTGCGAAGCCGTGATTCTGAGAGGTGATCTCGACTGTCTGCTGTTCAAGGAACTTTACTGGGTGATTACCNCCGTGGTGCCCGAACGGAAGCTTGAAGGTGCTCGCCCCAAATGCGCGGCAGATGAGTTGATGACCTAAGCAGATACCAAAAACCGGTATGTCTGCTTTAGCAAGTCCCAGAATCGCAGCCTCTGCCTTCTCTACAGCTGCCGGGTCACCCGGGCCATTCGATACAAATAGTCCGTCCGGAGGATCCGAGAGAATCTCCTCTGCCGGTGTATCAGCAGGGATCACTGTCACGCGGCAACCCCGTTCAGAAAGAAGTTTTGGAGAATGAGCCTTTACACCAAAGTCGTACGCTACCACGTGAAAACGCTCGTCTCCGACTGCGGAAATTTCGTAGGGATCCGAGGTTGAGATTCCACATGCCAAATCGAGTCCTTCCATATGAGGATGATCTTGGATTCTACCCATCACCTTCTCTGCTGGCATATCGGCTGGCGCTATCGCTCCTCGCATGGCGCCCTGTGACCTTATGTGGCGAGTGAGGGCTCGGGTATCCAAATCAGAGATACCTGTTATACCGTGACGACGAAGATATTCATCCAGTCCTTCCTGTGACCTCCATGAAGAGTGGACCCGGGACGCTTCACGGACGATGAAGCCAGCAACTTGAGGCATCGGTGATTCCTCGTCCTCTGCGTTGACTCCATAGTTTCCAATCAGAGGGTAGGTCATCGTCACGAGTTGGCCAGTGTACGACGGGTCAGTCAGAACCTCTTGATACCCACTCATGCAGGTATTGAATACTACCTCACCAAGAGCAAGCGCTTCGGCACCAAGAAGGTTGCCATCAAAGCGACGTCCATCTTCTAGAAGCAGATACGCAGTGCGGATCAGAAAACACTCACTTGTTTGCCTGTGTGGTTGCTGTGCCAAAACTAGCGACCACTGATATCGGGTCAACCAAGCGATCTAGTGCCCTCCCGGGTAGCTTATACCGTAGTTACGTTGAGCAATTGATATAAGTTCGAGAGTGAGCATGAGCCCTGATACGATCTTTATCCACGCCGACGAATCTTGCCTAGGCAATCAGTTTCAAACCCGCGCTAACCCGGGCGGTGCAGCAGGTCTTATGGAGGCCTGGCAAGAAGGGGAGTGGCAGCGTCGGGACTACTGGATCTCCGAGTCGGACACTACGAATAACCGGATGGCTCTGCGTAGTGCAATCGAAGGGCTACGAATCCTGAACCGACGATGCACAGTACACTTCATCTCTGATAGCAGGTACCTCGTCGACGGTATCACGCAATGGTTACCCAGCTGGAAAACAAATAATTGGAAGCGGAAGCGCGGCACGATCCTGAATTTGGAACTATGGAAAGAGCTCGACATTGAACTTCAGGGGCACGATGTACGTCCAAAATGGGTTCGTGGTCATGATGGACACCCCGAGAATGAATATGCAAATCATTTGGCTACCAGAGCAGCAAAGGATCGAACTGAGTCGGGTGGACTTGTCGAATCTGGATTTCAGGAATGGCTCGACGGGCTGCGCGAGAAGGGCATGTACATGGACTACCTCGAATTCGAGGGTCCAAAGGAGCGTTTTGGGAAAGGTTGAACCCAGCGGTTACGAGAGTGCTACTTGGGAGCATCCTCTCTGTGCATCACAAGTGGCTCCGAAAAAAACTTCCATAAACGCGAAACGGCCCGGACCGTAGCAAGCTACGACCGGGCCGCTTCTTCTTGAGGAATCCGGCTGCCGCTTCACGCCACGACCTCCGCTTTCCTACTGCGCTGGTGGGATCCTGGCCTTTGCTTGGATCCGCCCTCGTGTGGGCGGCTAGGCCTCTCTCCCTCCAACCCTCGTGTTGTCGCGCGGTCCGCGACCGAGAGCGCCCCAGAGCTCTTCAGGGCTTTCGATGAGGGCCAGCGACCTCCCCCATCTGACTTACCGGTTTTCCAAGTTCCGATTCGCCCGTGTCACCGCTGCGCCGTCACGCTCGGCAACTCACCTTTCAGATTCATCAGAGGGATGACCAACGCCATCGTCTTTAATGAGCCGCATCTGAAACGCACGAGTGATTTAGGGACTATGAGAGGAGGACGCAAGGATCGCATCTATAAACAAGTGTATTTTTACTAATGACGTCCTAAGTCACTGTTAAACAATCATTTACCTGTGCCGTCAAATGTTTCTTCGAGGTCTATTCGGGTGGACTAGTAAACATATGATTTAGCCGACGTAACTCACTGAGTGACAACGATTTTTGATTTGGAGATTCGTTGTTCTTAGTTCACTACACACGGCACAGTAAGCGTACTACGCATGGCTTTTTTTGTTGTGTTAACTACATGAATTTATAAAGAAAATACCTGTTTAAAGCTCTCTACCATGCATTCTTTGACCTCAGCCATACAAACGGGAGCCTGTAGCTCCCGCTCAAGCGAAGTGACTCCGCAATCACGGATGCCACACGGAACAATAGTCTTGAAGAAATCAAGTTTAGTTGAAACATTGAGTGCGATACCGTGGGATGTAATCCAACCAGAAGAGACCCGAACCCCGATAGCTCCAAGCTTACCGAGTTCTGTAAACACACCTGTTCCACTCGGATCTCGATTCGCCTGGACCCCGAATGAACACGCGACTTTAATCAGCACACTCTCTAGGTCCCGTAGATACCGATGTAGGTCCTTTCTATCTGGCTTAAGATCCATAATAGGATAGACGACAAGTTGTCCGGGACCGTGATATGTCACGTCACCTCCCCGCCCAACCTCAAAGAGCGCAATTCCTCTCTTCTCGAGTTCGCCCGCATCAAGTAGCACATGCGCATAGTCAGAGCTTGAGCCGAGCGTAATGACGTGCGGATGCTCAAGAAGCAAGATCGTGTCAGGTATAGTCGCTTCTCGCCTCTCGCGGATGAGGTGAGCCTGTAGCTCTAACGCCTCCGAATACTCTATGGTGCCTAGCTCGCGAACAGCAAGAGACCTGTGTGGGGAGTTCATGCGTCTTCGGGAAAGCTCTCCAGCATCTCCTTAAGAGCTGAAAGAAATCTGGCAGCATCCGCCCCATCAACTATCCGGTGATCGTAGCCAAGAGAGAAAAGTGCTCGCTTGCGGATGGCTACGACGTCCGTCTCAGTTTGCTGGTCCGTCACCACGGCCACACGCTTCTCAATAGAACCTATTCCTAGGATCGCTGAAGTTCCCTTAGGAATCACCGGTAAGCCAACCACCGTTCCCAGGACACCCGGATTCGTGATCGTAAACGTGGCTCCCTGAATCTCGTCCGGCATGAGTTTCCGTGCCCTCGCACGGCTCGCTAGATCCACGATCTTGTTCCCAATGCCGATGAGACCAAGATGATCCGCATCATGGACTACGGGAACGATGAGGCCCGGATCCAAATCTACTGCCATACCTAGATTCACATTCCCTCTGTAGATGACGTTATTCCCCGATACAACTGAGTTCACCATAGGGAAGTCTCGGAGTACACGTGATACGGCCCACGCTACGAAAGCCGTATAGCTCACTCGAGCATTTTGTGCCTCCCACCGACTGCGACTTAAGGTTCGAATCCGATCGATTATTGAAAAATCAATCTCGATAAAAGAATGCACATGAGGAGCTATACGTTTCGCGACCACCATATGCTCTGCAGTGAGCCGCCGCATCTTATCCATGCCTTCAACCTGATCAGCTGGTCGCACCGGATACTCTGGATGCTGTACTTCTTTGTAGAAGGAATCCCACAAACTTGATGGCTCTGATTGAATCGGGACGCCGTCTCTAGCGCGCGCCGCAGAAATTGTGGGAGGGTCTGCTCCCGTGGCACCAGAAGATCCCATAAACGCCACGATGTCCTGCTTGGTGACCCTTCCTGCATGCCCACTGCCTACGATGTTGGCAAGATCAATCCCATGTTCCGCTGCGATCTTGCGCACGACCGGAGTAGAGCGTGTCCGTAACCGCTCTTCCGCACTCTGGCTCACATCTGAGGTCTGAGTTGTTACCAGAGATGGTTCTACTAAATCTGGCAGCTCTGTTATTTTCTTAGGCCCACTCGGCAAATCTGGCTCTAAAGTTTTGTCCGGTGTCGTATCGACTAACGCTATCCCTTCTGGATCAATCAAAGCCAGAACCGTACCGACCTCGACCGTCTCTCCTTCTTCAACCACTACCTCGACCAGTATGCCCGCCGAGGGTGCCGGAATCTCCGCATCCACTTTATCAGTGGAAATTTCCAAGATTGGCTCATCACGCTCGACTGTATCACCAACCTGCTTCAGCCATTTAGAGACAGTCCCTTCGGCGATCGACTCACCCATCTGAGGCATAGGAACTTCTATGCGAGCCACGCTAGGTTACTCCAGTATGGAGGGGATGTAAGCGAAACTTCGCGGCATGCTCAGTACGCAGCAAGATATCTCCCAGCCGTGACAATATCCTCAACTTGTGGCAGGAAATAATCTTCCAAAGAGCCAGCATACGGAACAGGAGAATCGATTGCAGTTACTCTGAGAATCGGTGCATCAAGCCACTCAAATGCTCTCTCGTTCAAGCGAATTGCAATCTCACCCGCTATCCCGCCCGTACGTGTATCCTCGTGCACGATAAGAACCCTTCCAGTGCACTTCAAACTCTCGACAATCGCGTCTTCATCAAGAGGTAAAAGTGTTCTAAGGTCTATGATTTCTACCCCCACACCATCCTCTTGCTCAAGCTTTCTTGCAGCCTCGACAGACTTGTGGACCATTGCCCCATATGTGACAAGGGTAAGATCAGAGCCCTCCCTCACAGTGCGAGCTTTACCAAGCGGTACAACGTAATCTTCATCCGGCAGTACTTCCCTAAGAGTAGGCGCGCGGTATAGAGCTTTGTGTTCTTCAAAGATGACCGGGTTGTCATCTCGAATCGCCGCTTTTATGAGACCCTTAGCGTCGTAGGCGGTACTCGGATAGACGATTTTGAACCCCGGCGTGTGGAAGAACGCCATCTCCACATTTTGCGAATGGAAAGGTCCTCCCCTGTTACCCCCGCCGACAGGCCCCCTTACCACGATCGGCATGGGGCCAGCACCCCTGTATAGTGAGGTCGCGATATAATTTGTGAGTACATCATACGCGGGTGAGATAAAGTCCATGAACTGCATCTCTACAACGGGTCGCAAACCCATGTGAGCGGCTCCAGCTGCGGCCCCAGTGAACCCGCCCTCTGCAATGGGCGTGTCTATTACACGTAGACCTCCAAAATAATCAAGAAAACCACGAGTAACCTTGAACGCACCTCCATAGACGCCGATATCCTCTCCCATTAAAAAGACGCTATCATCCCGAACCATCTCCTCAAACAGCCCCTCACTGACCGCTTCCAGCAGGGTGACGGGCTCCCCACGTGCTGTCTTCTTGAGGTGTTCGGGAGCAGGATGGTTCATGTATTTAGCTCACTGCTATCTCTTCTATAAGGCCCATCCGTCCGTGTCCACGGGTGCTGGGTTATAGTATCTGTGTAAACACCTTTCACGGCCTCCCGGCCATCCGGAACCGGTTCGCCGGTCGCCTGCTCTGCCACCAACCTGCACTCTTCTTCTGCTCGTATGTTGATTTTGTGGAGGACTGATTCTTCTGCCCAACCTTCTTCTAAGATCCTGCGCTCGAACAAATCAATGGGATCACGATCCACCCACATGGCAAGTTCGTCCGGATCGACGTAATCCTGAGGATCATGCTGTGCATAACCAAGGCGTCTGTAATACCTCAGCTCTACCATCTGAGTACCTTTCCCTGCTCTTGCACGCTTCGCTGCCCGGCTCACGGCTTCATATACCGCCACGACATCAGTCCCATCCACAGATTCTGAACCAATCCCATACCCAGCTGCTTTCTCAGTAAAANTCCGGACTCGGGTATTCTTACGTGTGGCTGTTGAAAACGCCCACTGATTAGCCTCAACCATCAGAATCAATGGACAACGCTGAACCGCCGAAAAATTGAGACCTTCATGCCACGCACCCGTTGATGATGCATCATCGCCGCAGAAGACCATACCGACTCGGGACTCACCTCTAACCTTAAAAGACAGTGTAATTCCAGCCATGACCTCTAACATGGTTCCAAGTGGTGAGACCGGACCAATGATTCCCTTCTGAAAATCAACCCAATGGATGTTAGCCTCCTTGCCCTCCGTTGGACCGGTCGCCCGCCCCATGTACTGACGAAAGAAGTCGACTAATTCCCCACCGAATAGAAACAAGGCTCCGGCAGCTTGTACCGTCGGCGCGAGAAAGTCACCCGTCCCGTCTGTTTGGCGATTGAGTGCAAAGGCGGCGCCGGTGGCACCAGCTTCTTGTCCGAGTGATCGGTAAATTTCTCCGGTCACATGGCCCTGCTTTTGTAACATCTCTAGCCGTTCTTCGGCTGCTCGCGTGAGTACGAGCGAATGGTACAGTCCAAGGAGCTGAGTCTGATCAAGTCCAGCTATTAGAGAATCAGACATCGGTCGCACAGATAGCACAGCAGATCCCACTAGGGAGGCCATTAGCGCCTCCGAATACCACTGAGGGTTCCTTAGTTACCCGAATTACCCGGGTCTTCAGTCGTACCTGGCGTAGCACCTTCTGTGGGTTCCTCGCCGAGACCCGGAACCACTGAGACAGGAGCGGGCGCCGCGGAAGGAGCCTCGACCTGGATTACGGACTCGGGTTGTCTGGCACGTGAGGACATCACCGATAGTACAAGCGCTAGGACCAAGAATATAGTGCCCGAGATCCATGTAGCTCTGGTCAAAACCGTAGTTGCTTGTCGCCCTCCTAATATCCCTTCAGTCATCGCAGCGCCGCCACCGACCGCGGCTAGACCGCCACCTTTTCCAGACTGAAGAAGGATTACGACTGACATAAATATGCCGTCGACTACTAAGACAGCTAGCAAGAATGTATACATCTTCCTTGTATTCCCTTATTCCCCGCCGGAGTGACCCGCTAAACGTCGGAGAGCACCCGAAGGGTGTCAACGGCAGCTTCAGCCAGCCGCGCGGGTAATCTCGCCAAACGATTGAGGGTTGAGGCTGGCACCACCAATAAGGACTCCATCTACATCCTGCGCTGCAAGGATTTCTGTTGCGTTGCTCGGTTGGACTGAGCCTCCATAAAGAATCTCCGTCCGAGCTGCAGTCGTCGCACCGATGGCCTGCTCCAGTCGATTCCGAAGCGTCCCGTGGGCTCCTGCCGCATCCATGGGCGTTGCTGTCTTTCCTGTACCAATTGCCCAAACTGGTTCATACGCGATTAGAAAACGGGTATCAGGATCAAGGATCGAGGTTAAGGCCAAATCAAGCTGGCTCAAGATTACCTCATTGACTCGGCCCGCTTCGCGCTCTTCAAGTGTCTCCCCAACACAAATCACTGGTATGAGATCCTGCCGAAGAGCGGCGGTAACCTTGAGTGCAACTTGTTCATCCGTCTCACCGAACAATTGCCTCCTTTCAGAGTGTCCCACAAGAGCGTAGCTGGCACCTACACTAGCTGCCATCACGGCAGAAATCTCACCGGTGAACGCTCCCTGATCCTCCCAGTGAACATTCTGGATACCGAGCTGGACTCTTGGATCTCTGTCCTCACACTTATAAGCAGCTAAAAGAGAGATAGCTGGAGGAAAAATCAGGATCTCGTTATTAGCCATCATTTCATCAATTTCAAAAGCACCGAAAAAGGTACGAGCCTCTTCCGGAGCCATGTGCATTTTCCAGTTTCCTGCGATAACCGCCACGTCTACTCCTTATCACTCAAGGAATGAACACCGGGTAACGTCTTTCCTGCCAAGAAAGCCAACGAGGCACCACCCCCACTCGAGACATGAGTGAGCCGAGAAGTCACCCCTGAAAGGTCAGCTGCCATCGCAGAATCCCCACCCCCTACTACAACCAAAGCCCCCCTATCACAGACATCCGCAACGGAATGGGCGAGATCTATGGTCCCGACACCGAATGGTGGAGTCTCAAAAACTCCCATAGGTCCGTTCCACAAGATTGTCTGGGCACTATCAATCACGTTCCTAAAAGTAGTAGCCGTTTCCGGCCCAATATCTAATACCATGTCGTCGTGCCTAATTGCAGTAGATGCTACGACTCGATGGGGCGCACCCTCCCGGAGTTCCTTAGCTACTATGCAGTCTACAGGCAAAAGCAATTTGTCTCCGCTCTTCTGGAGAAGGTCTCGCGCAACTGGAACACGATCATCTTCGACAAGTGATGCTCCAATGGACAACCCCATGGCCTGGAAAAAAGTGTTTGCCATGGCACCACCGATAAGTAATCGGTCCACACGCTGAAGTAAGGAAGAGATTACCTCGATCTTTCCGGATATCTTTGCACCACCAAGGATTCCCACAAACGGATGCTTGGGCTCACTCATCGTTCTTCCAAGAAAGTGAAGCTCTCGGGCCATTAGCAACCCTGCCACCGCTTCTCCACCCTTTGCTCTCATGGCATCCGCCAACCCTGCCGTCGAAGCGTGAGCCCGGTGTGCAGTTCCAAAAGCGTCATTCACGAATAGCTCCCCCAGTTCCGCCCAAGATTCGGCTAGATCCGAGGCGTTATCCATTTCGCCAGAGAGAAATCGCGTGTTTTCAAGCATCACAAGATCAGCGGATAGAGGTTGTCCTCTTCCTATAGGGTCGGCTACGAACTCGACGTCCGATGACAGAAGCTCGGCAAGACGTTCAGCAACCGGCTCTAGCGAGTAGGCACGACTTGGACGCGCATTCGGACGCCCTAAGTGAGAAAGTAGGATGACACGGGCACCGGCCTCGCGGAGGAAATTTAGTGTTGGAAGTGACGCGACAAGGCGATGGTCATCCGCAATTTCACCATCTTGCATAGGGACATTAAGATCAGCTCGTACGAGAACCGTCCGACCTGAAAGCTGCCCGTGATCGAAATCCTCAAGCCTCTTCTTGTCGCACATGGACTCCTTTAGTCCCTCGTTAAGGCAGGGAGTCGCTCTCCCACAAAACTCACAAGGTCAATAACACGATTTGAGTAACCCCACTCGTTATCATACCAAGCCAGAACCTTGACCATGCGACCATCCATAACTGCAGTTGAAAGTGAGTCAACTACTGAACTGTGTGGGTTCCCGGTGTAGTCGATGGACACAAGTGGCTCATCTGATACGCTCAAGATCCCCTTGAGCGACCCAGAAGCAGCTTCTCGGAAAGCTGCATTAATTTCCTCTTCAGTCGTGTTTTGATCGACTTCAGCAACAAGATCAACAAGCGACACATCTGCAGTTGGAACCCGGATCGACATTCCATCGATGTGTCCTGCAACCTCAGGAAGCACTAGACCTGTCGCTTTTGCTGCTCCCGTGGTCGTTGGGATCATCGAGAGTGCAGCCGCACGAGCTCTTCTAAGGTCCTTATGCGGAAGATCAAGGATGCTTTGATCATTTGTATACGCGTGAATCGTAGTCATCAATCCGTGTCGAAATCCGACCGTCTCCGCCAGAATCTTGACCACCGGTGCCAGACAGTTTGTCGTGCAACTCGCGTTAGATATCACATCGTGTTCATCAGGATCGTACTTATCCTGATTGACCCCGAGCACTACCGTAAGATCTTCATTCTTACCAGGGGCGGAGATGATCACCTTACGAGCACCAGCTGCAAGATGTTTCGCGGCCCCCTTCCGATCACGAAACATCCCCGTCGACTCAATTACGATATCGATTTCCAGTTCTGACCAAGGCAGTGCACTGGGGTCTCTTTCACTTAGAACCCGGATATTGTCTCCATCCAAAACCAACCCATCATCCGAAACCTTAACGTCCCCCATATAAGTCCCGTGAACCGAATCATATTTCATGAGATGGGCGAGCGTTTTAGCATCTGTCAGATCGTTCACAGCGACAAAGTCTATGTCGCTACGGTCAGCCTGCTTGGCACTACGTAAAATGTTACGTCCGATCCGTCCGAATCCGTTAATAGCAACGCGGATTGGCATAGTGTATAAACTCCTGATTTTAAGAGTAGAAATTGACCAGAGCAGGAAGATAACCCCTGCGTTAACTGAAAAAAGCACTGAAGAACACACTGGTCTAGGTCACGATATTGGTTAGACCGAGACCACAAAATTCAATCGACCAAACTCTTCTCCATCGCTGCCCGCATAGCTTCAACTGGAGCGGGTATCCCCCACCATCTTTCGAATGACGCAGCCCCTTGCCGAACTAGCATCTCAGCCCCGTCAGTGGCCCGAATATCCATCGCCTCTGCTGCTCGAACAAAAGGTGTGACATGCCTTCCATATACAAGATCCATCGCTGCCCCAACACAACCCAAACGCTCTAAATCCACTGGTGAGGCATCATTTTTTTCAAGTCCGAGACGAGTAGCATTAATAACCAGGTCGAAATCTTCTCCTTCAATTTCCTCCAGGACTGGGATCACCCGTGTCCTCTCTCCTCCAATACGTCGTGACATCGACCGAGCCCGCTCGGGGGTGCGATTGAAAATCACGATCTCATCAGCCCCTTCCTCAATCAGACCTAATAGGGAGGCTCTCGCAGCTCCTCCTCCTCCTAAGAGGAGAACTCTGATTCCAGAGGGCACGCTGCCGATAAAGAAGCTCAACGCACTTCTAAAGCCATCTACATCAGTGTTATCCCCATGGATCCGGCCCCTTTCATCTCCCCAAAAAGTGTTGCAGGCGCCCGTTTGTACGACTGCTTCGCTCGCAATCTCGACGATCGCTGCAGCCTTCTCCTTATGAGGGAGCGTAATGTTGCCCCCACCTCCAGAACGAGCGATGCTGACCATGAAACCTTCAAGGTCCTCTTCCTTGCATTGCAGAGCGACATAGACCCCATCCACTCCCGCGGCTTCAAATGCCCTGTTCTGAATTTCGGGTGACTTAGAGTGTAGGATAGGGTCACCAAGAAGCGTTAGTAGNCGGGTCTTCGCCGTGAAATTCATTTACAGCCTGAAGGGCCAATCCTCTGCAAAACCTTGTTGACCAAGTCTTTAATCAAATNAAATGTCTCCAAGTATTCCTNTTCTGTTCCTCCAACNGGATCAGGCACTGACTCCGATATTCNTTCACCTTCCCGTGCGCCCGCAAATGAAGTAATTAATGAGGATATTTCACCAGCGCCAAGCTCGGTGACACTCATGAAGTGGGAGGGAGACATCACTAGGATCAAGTCTGCCCAAATCGCAACCTCTTTAGTTAAGAACGTGGCACGATGTCTCGTGAGGTCGAGGCTGTGCACTTCCGCAGCCCTTAATGCCCCACTTGAAGCACCAGCGCCATCAAATGCAGCAATACCGGCTGAGCGCACTTCAACACTATTCCAGCCCCACTGTTCTATTTCATTCTGAGCGATAACCTCAGCCATTGGGCTCCGGCACGTATTACCAGTGCATACAAATAGCAGCCGGAAGGGTTGCTCGACCTTAGATCGTTTTTCCATGTAGCTCCGGTATGACCTCACCCAGGTTCGAAATCTGAACCCTGCCTTCTCGTAAAACTTCCGGTGGCTTCACTGTGCAATCCACAATTGTAGATGGCTCAGAAATCGGCAGCGTACCCGTATCAATTAACATGACGCCACTTCCATTGAGCCGACTAATCACTTCGACGACCTGGGAAGCCGATCTCGCAGGTAGTTCACCGGGATAGTTCACACTTGTGGAAGTAAGGGGGGTACCCAATTTCTTCAATATGCGCTGAACAATTGGACTAGAGCTCACACGCACTGCGACCTTGTCACTCTCGCTGCGGATTCCGGGCGGGAAGATACTTCGGGGATCGCGGAGTACCAAGGTTAATGCTCCTGGCCAAAAGGCCGACCCGAGCAGGCGCGCCTCATCATTCCAAGCCAACCCAGCAACCTCTTCAGCTGTGGGAGTAAGTATGATCAGTGGCTTTTCCCGTGACCTATGCTTGAGTGCCTGAACACGAGCGACCCCCTTTGTGGTCGGCAGAGACCCAAAGCCATACACCGTCTCTGTGGGGTACGCGATTACACCTTCTCCCTGGATATGTGCAACCGCCAGATCAAGATCCACCTCGGAATCACTGAGCAAATCGATGTTTAAGGATTTGTCAGACATCACCAGACTGTAGACGTAGGATTGCTTGGGCAATCATGAGGTCTGCAGGCCGAGTCACCTTGATGTTTGTACCCCCATCATCGACCATTTGCAGACGAGCACCGAAAGACTCGAGCAGCACAGCATCATCTGTTCCAACTTCTCCACTCTCGTACGCTTGCCGAAGGAGATCGGCAGGAAAAACTTGAGGTGTGTGCGCATGCCAAAGAACGTTTCGGTCTGCTGTTTCCAACACCTGAAACTCTTNGTCAACACGCTTGATCGTGTCGATAACAGGACATCCAGACACTGCACACACACCAGCGTTAGCAAGATCAATACATTCTCCGACTATAGCACTCGTCACCAGCGGGCGGGCGGCATCATGGATGGCGATCACGTCTAGGCTCGTAGGGAGTACACTCACGGCATTCCTGACCGACTCAGTCCGGTTGACTCCTCCTTTAACTAATTTGATACGGTCATCCATCCTTCTGATCCAGTCAGTTATTTCGTCGACATCCTGGGGGGCAAGAGACACCACAACTGAGACAACACGATCATCTCTAAGAAATGGACGCAACGCATGTACCAAAAGAGGTTCGCCATCAAGTTCCAAAAATGGCTTACGAGTGCCCCCCATTCGGGTTCCTGATCCCGCCGCAGGCACCACAACACCCACATGGGGCGATGCTTCCCCAGGATCCTGGGGTGCACTCACTGACTAGCGGCCGATGTCTCAGACTCAGGATTCGGCCGCACTCCCGGTGAGGTTCTGGATACCGAATCGAACCTTGTATAAGCCTTTTGGAAGTAGAGTTCTACTAGACCCGTTGGACCATTTCTCTGTTTACCAATGATCAACTCTGTCTTCCCTTGCAGCTCTTCTCGCTTTTCCGGGGGGGCATAATATTCAGGGCGGTACAAGAACATCACCGTATCAGCGTCCTGCTCGATAGAACCTGAATCTCTAAGATCCGAAAGCATCGGTCGCTTGTCGGTTCGCGCTTCAGGTCCGCGAGAAAGCTGGGACAGAGCCACAACTGGGATATTAAGTTCCCGAGCAAGTGCCTTTAAGCCTCTTGAGATTTGACTTACTTCCTGAACACGACTTTCGGAGCGTTGCGTACCACTCATTAGCTGCATGTAATCGATGACGAGTAGCCCTAAATCCTTGTCATCCGCACGAAGTTCCGATTGCAGGCGACGGGCTTTGGCCCGGATCTCCAGCACGTTGGCACCCGGTTGATCATCAATCCACACAGGAGCTGTGTTAAGGTACCCAGCTGCTTTTGCAAGACGCTCATGCTCCGATTGAGATAGACGCCCAAGCCGAAGTTTCTGCGCATCAACACGACCTTCTGAACACAGCATCCGCTGCACAAGCTGTTGAGCGGACATCTCTAGAGAGAAAACAGCTACCGGAATATTGTGCGAAATCGCTGCATTGGCTGCGACATTGAGCACCCACGATGTTTTCCCCATCGAGGGGCGGGCAGCAACAATACATAGGTCACCTTTTTGAAGCCCTGCCGTCATCCTATCAAGGTCAGGGAACCCCGTCGTCAGACCAGTGATTCCAGACTCAGATTCTTGTAGTCTTTCGATGTGTTCGAATGTAGGCCAGAGAATCTCCTTGATCCATACAAATCCCTCACGCTTGTGTGTCTCAGAGACCTGGAAGATACGGGCTTCAGCTTTATCCAGGATTTCATCGACCTCTCGTTCACCTTGATCATAGACGTCTCGAATAATCTGAGAAGATTGTTCGATCANACGACGAAGTAGGGCCTTTTCGCGCACAATCTGTGCGTGGTACACAAGATTTGCGGCCGTCGGGACTGCACTCACAAGTGCAGACAGGTAGTCAAAACCTCCAGCCTCGTCGATCTCTCCTGTTTTTTTCAGCTCTTCTGCCACCGTAATGACATCTAGGACACCACCGCGTTCAAATATCCTTAGCATTACGCGATAGAGCCGCCGGTTAGCTTCGCGATAGAACATTGAGACGTCGAGGTGCTCTACAGCTCTTGTCACCGCCTCGCTGTCAATCAGCATGCCTCCCAGCACCGCTGTCTCAGCTTCCAGTGAGAATGGAGGGCTACGTTCCGGAGAGGACTCAGGAAAATTGAGTGAGGCTTCCATCATGTCTTACCTGAAATGCGAGCATTCATACGAGCAGCTCAACCACTGTTCAGTACTTGGCGAAGAAGTTGCAAGTCTTCCCAAAATGCAAACGTCCACTTCGGGTTCCGGAGCAAGGCCGCAGGATGATANGTCACAATCAAAGGAACACCCTGATAGCTATGCACTTCTCCCCGGATACGACCAAGTGCAGTCTTCTCTTGACCAGTCAAAAGTCGACCCGCAAAGGATCCAACGGCAAGCAGAGCTTCGGGTTGAATTAGCTGTATTTGCCTCGTCAGGAAAGGTGAGCATGATTTGATCTCGTCAGGCCTAGGATCTCGATTGCCTGGGGGACGGCATTTAAGCACATTGCAAATGTACGTGTTCCTCTCCCGTGAGAGGTCAACCGTCGCAAGTAACAAATCGAGAAACTTTCCTGCTGCACCGACAAATGGGATACCGGTATCATCTTCATTCGCGCCTGGAGCCTCACCGACAACCATCACAGACGCGTCTTCAACACCGTCTGAGAACACTACACTCTTTCGATTCTCAGCAAGGCCGCACCGAGTACAAGCCAACGCGTGATTACGGAGGTCCTTGTACGATTTAGGCAACTCGGGACTGGGCAGGATCGGCTGCTTCGATTGCACAGCTGTATCCTGGNGACTAACAGAACTCGAGGAATCTGAAGATGGGGGCTGTTCACGGAAAGTGGACACTATCCGGAGAGCTTCCTCACGCGTCAAATGAGGGAGAAAAAAATCTTGGTCATTGATTTCTTTCCACTGCTGAAGCAGCCGAGCAGCCTCCTCAGTTTGAGATCGTCTGGTCGTCATAGGACATCGGCCAACCGGTCGCAGATACGATCAATGATCACCTCTGCGACGCTCGGCTTGAGCATCAATGGAATCTCTTCCGGATCTCTTTCTGGTGAGAGAATGGTCACGCGATTTGTAGGCACGTCAAAGCCAGATNCCTCGTCAGTTGCATCATTTGCGACCAATAGATCAAACGATTTCGCTATCAGCTTCTGCTCAGCGTTCTTGATCAAGTCACTGGTCTCAAGTGCAAAGCCCACCGCTACACTACCGGGTTTGCGTCTAGAGACGGTATCTCCTGCCACGTCAGGGTTTCCCGTCAAAGAAACCGCAAAACCTCCTTCTGTATCTGCCCGTTTGAGTTTTTCGTCGTCTGGGTTATCCGGTCGGAAGTCAGCAACGGCCGCAGCAAAAACGGAAACGTCCATCTCAGGAAGAGCATGATTGACTGCATCATACATCTCGAGCGCAGTCTCAACTGAAATCAAGTGGACACCNACCGGAGGCTCCATCCAAGACGGGCCTGAAACNAANTAAACTTCAGCACCGCGCCTCCATGCTGCCTGTGCAATAGCATAACCCATACGTCCGGAAGAGCGATTACCGATATAGCGCACTGGGTCGACAGGTTCCCTGGTAGGCCCAGCGGTGACAAGGACCTGCTTTCCAGTGAGTGGGCTAGTCCCAGCAAGCGCCCTACCCAAGTGCTCCACAACCTGCCAAGGCTCAATCATTCGACCGGGTCCATCCGCCTCACCCGCGGCTAGCGCGCCTTCCGTTGGGCCAGCAATCGTGTACCCAAGCTTTGATTTCAGATGATCGAGATTTGCCTGGACCTGAGCATGAGCGAACATCTGTGAATTCATCGCAGGGCAGATTACCACAGGCGCCTGGGTAGCCAATAGCGTGGTACAGATTAGATCATCGGCCCTACCCTGTGCTGCCCTTGAGAGGAAGTCAGCCGTAGCGGGAGCGACACAAAGAGCATCTGTATCTTGGCCGAGTCGAACATGTAGTGCCGCGCCCTCAGCCGAAAACAGATCCGTCAGAGCTGGGCGACCTGTTACCCCCTCAAAGCTAAGTGGTGGTGCGAAGTATTGAGCTGACTTTGTCAAAACAACATCAACCTTAGCACCCAACTGTGTCAGGTCACGGGCAACCTGAATCGATTTGTACGCCGCGATGCTCCCAGTTACACCCAGAATGATGCGACTGTCCTTCCATGGACGCTGGTTGGTCATCGCGTTTTCCTTCATTTCCATCGGGCCTACGCAGAGAGATATGGGTTCGGGAAATCTTACAATCGGTTAACCCCGTTCGTCTTCCTCTTGCGTCCTACGTTTCACAAGACGGAACTCGATTTGCCCAGAAGTCAGAGCCTCGAGTGCTCTCGTTGTAAGCTTCTTTTCCTCACCCAACGGCATTGCCTCACTCGGGAGGGTGTTGAGNTCTCGGGAATACTTCGCCGCCACGAGGACTCCCAGGTACTTGCTCTCAGTGCTTNCAGCAACCTCATCCGGTGTAAAGACCCTCATCGACCCACTCCTTTAAATAACCTTCTGGTAATCTCTTTCGAGAATGCTGGTGATGCCTGCTCGGCAGACCTCTATACTCTCTATTGCTTCTGAATTCAAGCCAACGGTTTCTTTCCCTTCAATAATATCTCTGATCTCTTGCACACAGTCACTAAGATGTTCGTTGATGATGATATAGTCGAAATCTAGCGCTACTTCCAGTTCCTCAAGGGCAGAGCGAAGACGGAGTCCTAATACCTCTGATTCTTCTGTACCCCGAATCCTCAAACGCTCTAGCAGGACGTCGACAGAAGGTGGCAAGACGAAGATAAGCTTTGCATCTGGAATCGCATCCCTGATTTGTAGCGCGCCCTGCACATCAATATCAAGCACGACCTGCTGGCCTAGATCAGCTGCATCATTCAAAGCTTTCTTCGGGGTACCATACCTGCCACCATGAACGTAAGCCCATTCGGCGAGGTCACCCGATTCAATCATCTTATCAAACCTGTCTCCGTCCACAAAAACATAGTCGAGACCGTGCTGCTCACCTTGCCGTGGAGTCCTAGTAGTAATCGATACAGAAAAGACACAGTTGTCTGATTCTTCAATCAAACGGTGGGCGAGAGTCGTCTTTCCAGTACCACTGGGAGCTGATAGAACAATGGGAGCTGCGCGTTTCATTCGACGTTTTCTACTTGTTCTCGAATACGCTCGACGTCCTCTTTGAGAGCGACTGCCATATGCGAGATCTTCAGGTCGTTGGCCTTGGATCCAATGGTGTTCGCTTCCCGATGCATCTCCTGAACGAGGAAACTGAGTCGCTTTCCCACCGGCTCAGATCCATCAGCTTCGATAGCTTCAAGGAAGAGTTCAACATGAGATCGAAACCGCACGATTTCCTCATTAATATCCCATTTTTCCGTCAGATAGGCGATTTCCCTAGCGAGTCGATCTTCGTCAATCCGGGCATCATCAGTTAATTCCTTTATCGCCTTTCTAAGTCGATCACGTTCCATTACAAGCCGGATGGGAGATCTCTCTTCCGCGCGGTTCAAAGCTTCATTTATTGAAGCGAGAGAACTTTCGATATCGGAATGAAGACGCTCACCCTCAGCCTCTCTCATCTGACAGACTTCTTTAGCTACTTGGGCTGACAACTCCCGAATCCAATCAGCTTCAATGACTTCCATATGGTTAGTCTCTGGTGACCGAAACAGTTCGCCAAAGCGAGCCATCATCCCCAAATCCACATCTCCTGGAAGCTCGAGTTCATTCCTGAGCACTTCCAGTGCTTCACGCACTTCCTTCGCACGCCCTATATCGACACGAGCACTAGATTCTTCTCCGCCGGAGACCAACTCCACAGTCAACACGGCCCTGACATGACCTCGCAGGATGCTCTGTTTTAAAACTGCGATGATGTCTCGTTCGAATTTTTCAAGCCGGGCGGGAGTCTTGATGCTAGCGTTAAAAAACCGGTGGTTCACGGTTTTTACTTCTAACCGCAGGCGACCCACCGGTGAGTCGCGTTCTGATTCTCCGTACCCCGTCATGCTCCGGATCATGGTCGCCCTCCAGAGAGCGGGGAAAGATAATGCGACTGACAGAACCCACGTAGAGTAGGAGTTGGAAGCACCCCGTTAGTCATTATGACGTGAATCATCTTTAGTTCCAGAGCGACCATCGGATGCCATAGACGCTCCTCAACGCAGGGAGCACACGGCCAGGGAACATTTGC
>JGI26060J43896_10000131_pt1 | contig 25262 bp, 22 predicted proteins | sample MarorgKNORR_S2LV_6_FD_43896 | JGI IMG/M metagenome (IMG submission 43896) | reverse complement strand
GACTCTAGTTTTACTCCAATCGCCATTCCAGACATGATTGATAAGCTTGATTCAAGTACCAGTGAAGTGGTTTGGGTTGCTCTAGGTTATTTAATTGCTGCGAGTGGACCAATGTTACTGGCTGCTAAAATGGCAGACGGTATTGGTCATGCAAGATTTTTTCAGATCGGCACATTGATATACAGTCTCGCAATGATTGCTTGTAGTTGGGCTCCTGATGCTAATACTCTGATTGCGATACGTTTTATACAAGGCTTTGGTATGGCTTTATTCTTGCCCACTACATTTGCAATTGCCACAGCAATGTATGGACCAGAAAAAAGAGGGAGCGCGCTTGGAATACTCCAAGCAGCAAATGCTGTTGGCTTCGTTATGGGTCCCGTTTTTGCTGGATGGTTAATTGATGCTTATGATTGGACAGCAATATTTTGGGCAAGAATTCCTTTTGCTATTTTGGCTATTTTATTGGCTTTTTTAGCTCTTGGTTTTAAGCATCCTTTTCAATTCTCTGAACGAAAAAAGACTTATGATTATCTCGGTGCAGTTTATTTAACTGTAGCACTATTTGGTATACTTTATGGATGCAATAAGTTGCCAGTTGAGGACAATCATTTAGACCCTTCAACTTGGGTTATTTTTACTCTTGGCTTTGCTTTTTTTGTTTTGTTTATCAAGCAAGAAAGTAAGCACAGTGACCCATTAATTGATCTGACACTTTTTTCTAATAGCAATGATTTCTCAAAAGCTTCAATAGCTTTTGCTTCTGTGTTTGCCAGTTTTCCTGTTTATCTTTTTATACTACCAATTATTATGATCAGTGGCCTAGAGATGAAAGCTTGGGATGCAGGTTTAGCATTAGGCTTGGCTGCTTTGGCAACTTTACTAATTAGTCCGATCGCAGGCAAAAAGTCCGATAAAATTGGACCTGAGAAATTATGCATGATGGGTGCATTAATTACTGCAATTGGTTATCTTTGTCTTTTCCTAGTATCGGCTGATTCAACNGTGCTTTCTATATTGCCTGCCATGGCATTGATTGGAGCTGGAACGGGTTTATTCTTCTCACCCAATAACAATCTGATGTTATCCAGTGCACCTCCAGAAAGAGCTGGTATGGTNTCTGGACTCTTCGGTGTTCTNAGGCAATCAGGTTATGCACTAGGCTTTGCAATAACAGCGAGTCTTTTTACCGCTATACAAAATTATTTTGACCTCCAGTGGGCCTATTCATCGATTGAACCAATGTCACAGAGCTCAGCATTAAGCATCACTGATATCTATCATCAAGGCAGTCAATGGTCTCCTGAGATGCTCATCTTTATTTTGCATATTGGAGTATTATTGTGCACCAGTATTCTTATCATTACATTCATTAATTCACTACCAAAAATTCAACTCAATATTACCAAGCACTCTATTGTAGTGGCCTCCTCATTGATGATCGCATTTCTCTCCATTGCTGCATTTAGCTTAACTGCACCGGGTTTTCTGAAAGAAGATGTATTATCGGCAAATCTAATTAAAAAAGATAAAAACCCAGTCAGTCCTTTTGGTATGTCTTCGAGATCGTTCGAAATTATTGCCACTGCCAATGCGGAAAAAACTGAAGAGNCTGATAATAATGTTAGCAATGATAATTATGACAATCGATGTGTTTTTTGTCATGGTTCTAATTTAGAAGGTATACCCGGTTTAGGGATATCTATTAAAGATTCAATGTTTCTAAAAAAGATGAATGTTGATGAAATTGTTATTTTTCTTAAAGAAGGACGCATGCCTAATTCCAGTGATACTTTATCAGGTGGGGTTATGCCTGGTTTTGCTTGGATGCCTGAAGAAGAAATTCAGGACATTGCAATGTTTATAAAATCAGCAAATAATAATCCTCAATGAATACTGTTTCTGTAAGAGAAATTCCTAGCTCATTATCGGCCTGGTATGCCGTAATTGTATTGCTATTAGCCTATGTTTTATCATTTGTGGATAGAATTATCATGAGCCTTCTCGTGATCCCTATTCAAAAGGATTTAGGGATATCGGATACTCAAATGGGTCTTCTCATGGGACTTGCTTTTGCAATATTTTACACCGTAGTTGGAATACCCATAGCCAGATTATCTGATGCAAAGAGCAGAAAAATAATCGTCTCTATAGGGATCTTTTTATGGAGTATCATGACAGCGGTTTGTGGCCTTGCTAGAAGCTTTATAGAACTATTTTTAGCAAGAGTCGGAGTTGGTGTGGGAGAAGCAACGCTTTCCCCAGCAGCGTATTCTATGATTGCTGACTACTTTCCTGAAGAAAAGTTGGGCAAAGCGATTGCTGTTTATCAATCTGGAGCATTGTTTGGTAGTGGTATTGCTTTTATTATTGGGGGAGCGATTGTTGGTTTAATCGTTAACTCCAATGCCACCTCATTGCCTTTTTTAGGCGAGCTACAGCCTTGGCAACTGGCATTCATCATAGTGGGGCTTCCTGGTGTTTTAATGGCGCTTGTAATGTTAACTGTGAAAGAACCAAAAAGAACAGGCATTAAAAAGGATCTAGGGGAAACTGTTTCTATAAGAGATGCAATTAAATATATGATTAAAAACTGGAAAGTCTATATTTCTATTTTTATAGGATTTAGCATGCTTGCAATCCCTATTACTACTATTTTTACCTGGTATCCGACTTACCTCCAGAGAATTCANGANCTTACAATAGGNGAGAGTGGAAAAATTCTAGGATTAATTCTATTTTTTCTTTCCAGTTCGGGAGTTTTTTTTGGTGGTTGGTTGGTTGATTTCCTAAAACGAAGAAATTATAAAGACAGTTTTTTTAGAGTGGGTTTAATTGCAGCAATCGCGCCTGTGCCCTTTACTCTTTTTGTTTCCTCTATATCAGATATAGACGCGACAATAATTCTGCTGTGCCCATTTATTTTCCTAGTCAGTATGCCTCTTGCAATTGGACCAATTGTCTTACAAATTATTTCGCCCAATCAGCTAAGAGCACAAACGGGTGCAATTTATATGCTCTTTATGAATTTATTGACAGCAGCTATTGCTACCACAGGCATTGGTTTTATTACCGATTATATTTTTGAAAACCCTCTAGATGTTGGGCAATCTATTATGATTGTCAATATTATATCTGCTCCTTTAGCTTTCTTGGCTTTATCTTTTGGGTTATTTCATTTCAACAAAACATTAACAAAAGAGTAAATATCTACTATTATTAACAGTTCACCCTTAAAGAAATTTAGTGGGCTTATTAACAAAGAAAAAGGAGATTTTCAATATGTCAGATGAATCAACACAAGATAATTATGCGGGTGTTTGGGACCATGGACTAGGTTTTGGGAAAAAGTCAGCACTTATTGTTATAGATCTATTACAAGGTTACACCACTGAGGGTTCTGCATTGTATGCCCCAGGGGTTATTGATTGCGTAGCTCAAATGCCAGATATATTGGCTTTAGCAAGATCGAAAGGGGTTCCTATTATTCATACAAGAGTTTTATACACACCACCAGATTATCCAGAAGGTGGTATCTGGATTAAGAAAGCGCCTGTGCTCAAAGATCTCGTTTTAGGTAATCCTTATGCAGAGTTTTGTGAGGGCATGGAACCTGCTGAAGGGGAGCTAGTGATTGTAAAACAATATGCCAGTGCATTCTTTGGCACTTCATTGGTTGCAACACTAAATGGCTTGGATGTTGATACACTTATAATCACCGGTTGCACTACTTCGGGTTGCATTAGAGCCACAGCTGTTGACTGCGTACAACATGGTTTTCGACCCATGTGTGTAAGAGAGTGTATTGGAGATAGGGCTGAAGGACCGCATGAAGCTAATTTATTTGATATCAATGCAAAGTATGGAGATGTGATTGGTAAAGATGTAGCTATGGACTATCTCAATAATTTATAAATAGTTTTTAATTAATTAAGAGGAATTTAGAATGAGTGATTTAACACAAAGTAGGCATTATGATTATATTCCGATCATTGATCGTGAGCCTTTCAAGTTACCAGATGGTGCAAGAGTTGCAGTAATGCCTTATCTTAATATTGAGCATTTTCCAGCAGCAATAGCTGGAACATCTCTAATACCTGGTACAGCTGGATTTTCTCCTGACCCATTGAATTATGGTTGGAGAGACTATGGTAATCGAGTGGGTTTATGGAGAATGAAAGAGTTGATGGATAAACTTGGAATGAGAGCAACGGTTTGTTTGAATTCAGAAATTATTAGAGAGTATCCTAGAATAGTTGAGGAAGCATTAGCCAGCAATTGGGCTTTTATTGGTCATGGTATCAATAATGCACCAGCAAACTTTATCGGAAATGCTCCTGATGGCCAGGGCGGTCATACTCCCTTAAGTGAAGAGAGAGAACGTGAAATCATCAGCACCGTTTGTAACACAATGGAAGAAGCAATTGGTAGAAAAACAAAAGGTTGGCTCAGTCCTTTTCTTACTCACACTGATAATACTCCTAGAATTCTTGAGGAGAATGGGGTTGAATATCTTTGCGATTACACAGCCGATGATCATCCTTTCAAATTTAACACACCGAATAATAATCTTATTGCCGTTCCTTATACGGTTGAATTAAATGATATTCCTGCTTTTCTAGGACATTCTGGAGTGGGTGTTTCTTCCGAAGCTTTTGGTGATATGATCGTTGATCAATTTGATGTTCTTTATGAAGAAGGTGCTACCAATGCTAGATGTATGCCAATTTGTTTGCATACCTTCCATGTTGGTCAGCCTAATAAATTCAAACATCTAAAAAGAGCCTTTGAATATATTGCTAGCCATGATGATGTATTACTTACTACTGGTGATGACATTAATGATTGGTATAGAGCAGAATATATGTAAATAAAAAAGCCCATATTTATTTGGGCTTTGTAAAACAATCATGGGCAGCTGATGGGTTGCCCATGAATAAAAAAACCCATGAAAAGTAAGTTTCTTTACCTGCCTGTCATAATTTACTTGGTATTCAGTAATGAATACCTTTTAAGCCAACCGATGCCACCAAAATTACCTGATGTTGGGCCTTCAGTTATGAGGCTACCAAAATTAATTAAGCAAACACCCATCAATTTAAAAGCACCAAAAGGCTTTAAGGTAGATTTATTTGCAGATAATTTGAGCTCACCAAGATGGTTATTGGTGCTTCCTAATGACAGTATACTGGTAGCTCAATCAAGAACAGAATCATTACCAGGTTTGCCTCCAGAGACAGTAAAGATACTCTCAAAAATGAATGTATTTGGACCTTCACCTAATAACATTATTGAAATCAGTCATAGTGAAGGAAAATATCAGGCTCAACCGATAATCACTGATTTGAATCAACCTTTTGGAATGATTTATTTTCAAGAACAACTGTATGTTGCTAACACCGATGCAATCTTAAAATTTAATTTTCAAGATTTTAAAATTAATTCTGAACCTCAGAAAATTATAGATATACCAACAGGACCTCCTAATAATCATTGGACGCGAAATATTATTTTAAATAATGATTTGAACAAGATATTAGTCGCAGTTGGTTCTGGGACGAATGTTAATGCAGAAGGAACAGATCATAATGAACGTGCATCCATTTGGGAGATTAACTTGGATGGTTCTGGAAAAAGATTGCTTGCAACAGGCCTTAGAAATCCAGTAGGAATGGCCTATGACCCCATTAATCAAAAACTTTGGACCACAGTTAATGAAAGAGATGGGTTGGGTGAATCATTACCACCTGATTATTTTACTGAAGTGATTGATGGAGAATTCTATGGTTGGCCTTACGTTTACTATGGGATCTATCCTGATCCAACTCAGTTGAAGCTAAATCCTTTACAAGTAAAAAAAGCACTAACAGAGTCAAGAGTGCCGGATTTACCTATTGGTGCTCATACGGTTCCACTGGGATTATTGTTTCATAGTGGAAAAAATATTGATCCTAAGTACAAACATGGAGCCTTTATTGCAAGGAGAGGGGGTGTTTCTACTTCTCAGTTGGTTGGATACGATGTTATTTTTATCCCCTTTAAAGATGGTTACCCAACGGGTGAGATAGAGGTCTTTCTTTCGGGCTTTATTGCCGACATTAATAAGGGAGAAATTCATGGTAGGCCTGTTGGTATAACTGAAATGAATGATGGCGCTATTCTTGTTACGGACGATGTAGGTGGTAAAATATGGCGGATTAGCTTTAGTGAAGACAATTAAGACCAAACTACTAATAGCAGGAGGTGGACTCGCCTCTTGTTTGCTTGCTTACCGGATTAAATNATTATCATCTGATTTCGACTTCTTAGTAGTTGAGAAAGATAATCAGTTGGGAGGTAATCATAATTGGTCATTTCATACGACTGATATAAATAACTCTCAATTGGAATGGCTCTCTCCTTTAATATCATATCGTTGGAATGAGCATAATGTTGTTTTTCCAAGCCACTCTAGAACTATTAAAAAAGGATACAACACGATCGCTTCGATTGATATGCATGAAAAATTGATGCCTCTCATGGACAGTCATGTTCTTTTCAATAGCTCCATCAACTATTTAGATAATAAAGTAGCAAAACTGGATGATGGCACATTGATTGAAGCAGATATAATTATCGATGCAAGGGGCTACTCACCTTCTGAAGATATCTCTATTGCGTATCAAAAATTTGTAGGAATTGAGATTGATTTAAATAAACCTCATAACTTAGAGAGTCCTATATTGATGGATGCTTCAGTTGAACAGACTGATGGTTACCGATTTATCTATACACTACCTTTTACTGATAAGAGATTGTTAGTTGAGGATACTAGATACAGCGATAATATGCAGATAGACGAAGAAGAGTATTTAGCAGAGATCATCAAATATATGGATAACAAAGGTTGGCAAGACTATAAGATTATAAATAGAGAAAAAGGAGTACTGCCTATTATCTTGAATGGTAATTATTCTCGTTTTATTGACAAGGAGGTTGAAATGATTGGGATGAAAGCACTCTTATGTCACCCAACGACAGGCTACTCACTGCCACATGCTGTCATGATTGCTGATCTTATTACCGATAAACTTTTCAATAAAAGTAATGAAATTGCTGCTGATATTAAGCAATATTCAATCCAATCATGGAAAAGAGACGAATTTTTTAGAATGCTAAATAGAATGCTTTTTTGGGGGTGTGAACCTGCCGCTAGGTATAAGATTTTACAACGTGTTTATACATTGCCAGAATCTTTAATAGCTAAATTCTATTCTAGACAGTATTCATTTTTTGAAAAAATAAAAATGATGATTGGGATGATGGATGGTTTTAAACCACCTATAAAAATTAGTAATGCACTAAAGGCAATATATAGGAATGAATAAAAAGGTTGCAATTATAGGAAGCGGATTTGGTGGTCTGGCCCTTGCTATTAGACTTCAGGCTTCAGGTTTAGATACTGTAATTTTTGAAAAGAGAGATAAACCAGGTGGCAGAGCATATTTTTATGAAGAAGAGGGCTTCCATTTTGATGCTGGACCTACAGTTATTACAGCACCTCATATCTTTCAAGAACTATTCGATCTAACTGATAAGAAAATGGAGGATTATATTGAGCTTATTCCAATAGATCCTTTTTATCGTTTAATCTGGCCTGATGGCGAAGTTTTTAATTATAACTCTGATATGGATGCACTTTATTCTCAAATTGAGAAGCTAAATCCAAAAGATGTTGATGGCTATAAGAAATTTTTAAAATTTTCCAATGCAGTCTTCAAGGAAGGTTATGAGAAAATGGTTGATCATCCTTTTCAATCCATCTGGAGTATGATAAAAGTTGCTCCCCAATTGATACTCCTACAAAGTTTTAGATCGGTCTATTCGATGGTCTCAAAATATATTAAGCATCCAAAACTAAGACAAGCTTTTAGTTATCACACCTTATTATTAGGTGGCAGTCCTTATTCTAGTTCTGCTATTTACTCTTTGATTCATGCATTAGAGCATAAATGGGGAGTATGGTTTTCAAAAGGGGGCACAAGTGCTCTAATTGCAGGCTTGGTAAGATTGTATGAAGATTTGGGTGGTACCTTGCATTTAAATTATGAAGTAAAGAGTATTGAAACAAATAAAAATAATGAAATTCATTCCATTGTTAATGAGAATGGAGAAGAAGTTGAAGTTTCTGCAGTAGCAAGTAATGCTGATATTTACCACACTTATAATGACCTGCTTTCTGACAATAAAATTGCTCAGAGGAAAACAAAGATACTAAAGAGAAAAAAATTCAGTCCTTCTTTATTTGTTCTTCATTTTGGCCTTCGAAAAAAGCATCCACAGTTAGCACATCACACCATTCTATTTGGCCCAAGGTGGAAAGAGTTACTCAAGGATATATATAAGAATGGAGTCTTGCCGGAGGATAATGCTCTTTATTTACATGCGCCTTCGGTGACTGACTCTACCATGGCACCTGAGGGATGTTCAGCTTATTATGCTCTCGCTGTTGTTCCTAATTTAGGTAAATTGGATATTGATTGGTCAAAGGAAAAAGACAGATATAAGAATATTATCTATCAACAACTTGAGGATCGTTGTTTGCCTAATTTAAGAGATGATTTAGTGGTGGAGCGAGTCTTTACCCCCATTGACTTCCAAAAAGAGCTTAATGCATATGAAGGTGCAGCCTTCTCCATGGAACCCTTACTGATTCAAAGTGCTTATTTTAGAATTCATAATAGTGATCAAAAAATTAAAGGTCTCTATTTTACAGGAGCTGGCACGCATCCAGGCGCAGGTGTTCCTGGAGTAGTTAATTCTGCAAAAGCCACAGCAAGAATCATGATTGAAAAGTTAGATCATGGATAAAGTACTTTCTCATAGTGCTGCAATGATCAGACAAGGATCCAAGAGTTTTTCAGGAGCATCTAAGCTTCTTGATAAAAGTACAAAGGAGTCTGCAATATTATTGTATTCTTGGTGTCGTTACTGTGACGATCAAATTGATCACCAAATTCTAGGTTTCAATAAACAAAGTAAAGAAGATAATCCGAATGCGAAAGAGATCCTTCAATCAATCGAGAAGAGCACTCAGGATGTTATAAATGATATTTCATTAGAACAAATTGAATTTGAAGCACTTAGAAGAGTGCTTCAAAAGCATAGTATTCCTGAACAATATCCCATGGAGCATTTGCAGGGTTATCGGATGGATGTAGAGAAAAAACAATACCATAACATCACAGACACACTTCAGTACTGTTACCACGTTGCCGGTGTAGTGGGAGTGATGATGGCTTATATTTTTGGTATAAAGGATTCAAAAATATTAGAAAGAGCTGCGGATTTAGGCATAGCTTTTCAACTTACAAATATTGCAAGAGATGTTATTGAAGATGCAAAAATGGGCAGAGTCTATCTTCCAAGTGAATGGCTAGCTGAGCATGATATAAAACCAGGAACAATTTTAGATATAAAAAATAGAGTGAAACTCTTTCTNGTTATAAAAAGACTCTTGGATTTATCAGAGGAATATTATGAATCTGCAAATATAGGAATTGAGTATCTTCCATTGAGAATAAGATGGGGCATCAAAGTAGCTTTATCGGTATACCGAGAAATAGGTATTAAAATTAGAATACTGGGGTCCAATGCATGGAATCGAAGAGTTTATATAAAGCGTCCATATAAAATATTTCTAGCGATGAAGTATTTCTTAAGATACTTCATATGGAATAAAAAAAATACAGTACAGCATTTGGAAAGAAACCCTTTTCTTTGGAAGAAAAATTAAACTCCTAATTTCAGATCTTTTGGAACATAGAGAAAGCCAAATGAAGATGCATAATCTTTTTCAGAAGTGGAATGATGTAACTGATGAGCACGAATCATTCTTTTCATATAACGACTCTTAAATTTATATTTTATTTTAATTCTTCGATGAACGATTATATCGTGAAAGATAAAATATGCAGGACAGTAAGAAGCAATACCAACACCTACCCAAAGCAGAGCTGTATCATTGTGATAACCAGAATAAATACAGAGTATTGAAGGGATAGCAAACAAGACTGCAAACCAATCATTCTTTTCAAACATGCCCTCCCTAGGCCTATGATGTGACTCATGTAGATTCCATAAAAAACCATGCATAACATACCTATGCGTATAGAAAGCAACTGCCTCCATAATAAAAAAAACAGTAAGGACAATTAAAAAATTTAAAAACATTAACCCATAATCCCAATTCTAAAAAGTTTGGATAGCCACATTATAATGATGATATTTTATCATAATGATATATTGATTATCTCATCAATAATCTTAGAAAAACTAATTCAACTATGAAGGTTTTTTATTATGGANGCAGTTGCTTTATGCCGTGTAACCCATGACCCATATGATCTTAAAAAACATATATACTGTTCATATGAAANCTGTCCCTTCAAAACAATGTATAAAAATNTATTCATTATTATTATTTTTATTTATATCCATCCATTCACTAGCCTCAGAAAGCGATTGGATGCAATATGGAGGAGATGAAGGGGGAGGGCGATACTCGACTTTATCTCAAATTAATCGTGATAATGTGGGTCAATTAGAAGTTGCTTGGAAATATAAAACAGGTCATTTGGATCGAGTGCCAGAAAAGCTTTCTTTTTTGAAAAAAATGGTTGGTTTTCANGTTACACCTATTATTCTTCCTAACGATGTAGGGGGNTTGCTGATTTTATGCACACCCTTTAATGAAATTATTGCTCTTGATCCTATCAATGGAACAAAAAAATGGTCTTATGATCCAAAGATTGACTTGAGGCCTTTTGCTGGTCGTTTTAGTTGCAGAGGTTTAGCTCAATGGAGGAATCCAAATCTTCAGCTAACTGAGATATGTGCTCATAGTCTTTTTCTGGCTGCTAATGATAAGAGATTAATAGCNGTTGATGCTAAAACAGGGACNCCATGTCCAANNTTTGGAGAAAATGGTGTTGTTGATGTCACACCCATCATAAAAAATATGGAGCCGACAAATCAAATTAGGTCCATGCAATTAAAATCTCCACCAGCAGTGGTCAATGGCGTTTTAATTATTGGGGGTAGTGGTAATAAGTTTAAAGATGCTAGCTCAGTTAATGGGGCTGTGCGTGGTTTCAGCGCAGTTGATGGTTCTTTTTTATGGGCCTTTGATACATTGATACGTGATGAAACTAATCCAGAGTCTCTCCCATATGATGTAGGGGGTGCAAATGTATGGTCAACTATGTCTGTAGACAGTGATAGAGATTTAGTGTTTATTCCAACTGCGAGCGCATCTCCAAATTTTTATGGTGGTTTACGGCCCGGAGATAACCGATATGCTAATTCTGTTCTTGCAATTAAAGCCTCAACAGGAGAATTAGTATGGCATTTCCAAACGATACATCATGATATATGGGATTGGGATTTGCCTACTCATCCTCTATTAGTTGATGTCACCACAAAAGAAGGCAAAGAGCCTATCGTGATTCAGTTAGGTAAAACTGGNATGGTTTATACTTTTCATCGTGACACGGGCGAACCTTATTTTGAGATAGAAGAAAGACCTGTTTCTACTGATGGTATCTTAGGAGATCAGTTATCACCAACACAACCTTTCCCAGTGAAACCACCACCATTAATCAGACAGGGAATTACTCCAGATGATGCTTGGGGTGTTACCCCAATTGAAAGAGAAGGTTGCCGTGAGAAAATTACTGAGGCTCGATATGGTGAAATGTTCACTCCCATGTCTACAAAAGGCACAATCATGTATCCACAAGTTGGAGGTGGAGCTAACTGGGGAGGGGGCTCATTTGACTCAGAAAGAAATATTTTGGTTGTACCTGTATCGGAGGTGCCCTTTTATGTTCGTTTGATTCCAAAAGAAGATGTAGACAAGAAATTAGCCAAGTCACCAATGGCAGGAAATCCTATGGGTCCGCCAGGCTTAATTAAAGGAACTGAATATGGTTTAGAACAGGCGCCATTACTGTCACCATTATATACACCCTGTACAAAGCCACCATGGTCTTCATTGGTCGCAGTTGATATGGTTAAAGGTGAGATTTTATGGAAAAAACCCTTTGGAAAGATTGACAAGCTCAGTCCTTTGCCAATCGGCTTTGAATGGGGAACGCCATTTGCAGGTGGTGCAATCACTACTGCAGGAGGGCTTATTTTTATTGGAGCTACAGCTGACGAAAGATTCAGAGCTTTTGATATTGAAACGGGTGAAAAATTATTGGAATTGAAAGCGCCAACTTCTGCTATGGCTACTCCAATGACTTATATGGCAAATGGAAAACAATATGTAGTGATTGCTACAGGCGGCCACATGTGGAATTACAGAGAAGGTATCAGTGATGAAATTATTGCTTATGCACTACCAAATAATTTAATTCAGTAAATCAATAGTATCTAGTTTTGCATCGGGATCAAGGAAATCCAAACCGGCATCTTTTATTTTCTGGTTTGATACATTTTTTGGACCGGGACTGAGGTTTAACCATTCCACATGGTCTAATTTTTCCTGATCACACACTGATGCAAAAAACTCCGACTTGGTTATTTTTACTTCATTGAAAAGATTATAGAGTCCACTAAGCTTTTTATTTATTGCAAGCTCAATTGCTTTAACAACATCATCTCGATGGATAATCATGGCATCGGATTGACCGTCAAAAGGTACTTTTTGACCAGAAAGTTGTTTTAATTGATTTTTCCACTCCCTTCCAGGTCCATGAATGGTTCCCGTTCTGAATATGCAACTCTGAATATCAGGATTTTCAATATTATTTAATAAATTTTCTGTTTCAATATAAACTTCTTGAAAAGGGTTTAAAGGATTTGCTTTGGTGTCTTCTGTAATTTCTACTTCATTATTTCCATCTCCATAGGCATTCAATGAACTGGTAAAAATAATTTGACTCAATGTGTTATTGGATTTACATGCAGCAACAATGCTTTCAGCAGTGCCGACATAAGAATCTTTGTATAGCTCAGGATCCATTACTGTTTTACCGTCTCGTTCGACCATGCCTCCAGCTACAGTCAGGATTAGAACATCTTGGTTCTGCAATAGTTCTTCCATCTTTTCTTCATCACTGCCATACATGACTATTACTTTATCTGAAACAGATTCCAGTTCATCTTTTCTAGATTCTTTAGTGGTGGTAACAGTAATGTGATGCCCTAATTTTTTAAAATGAAGACACGCTGCTAAACCTGTGTATGCAGCCCCCAGTATTGCAATATTCATAGTTCTCCTATTTTTTATTGTAGTGCTTCAAGAATGATATTGGGCAGTCGAGAATCATCCCACTCTGAATCCTGACTTCCTGTTCTTAGAATGACTAATGATTCCGACGGAATGATATACATTCGTTGTTTTCCTAATCCATCCATAAAGAAAAGATCATCTGCTTTATAAGCTTCGCTGTGGATATTTGCAAAGGCTTCCAATCTTGAATCATAAGGTCTTTTTGGCTCAAATTTATTACCCATCCAAATTTGCATACCATAATTAATGTTTGCTTTGGAGGGTTCGATCATTTGATCAACCCACCCAGATGGAAGTATTTCTTTCCCTTGGAAAGTCCCTTTATTTAATAACATTTCACCCAATCTAATCATGTCACCAACAGTTGACCACATGCAGCAATCGGTATGTACCATACCTCCTGGTTTGTCTACAAAGAAATAAGCATCTTTTGCTCCCAAAGGCTGCCAAATTTTTTCAGAAAAATACTCGCTATACCTTCGACCGGTTGCTCTTTGAATGATGATTCCTAGCATTTGACTATTGGGATTCACATGAGAAAAAACAGTTCCAGGAGCTGTATCACTAGAGACATTGATATTTGCAGATTTTATATCCATGCCCATAATTCTTTGTATTCTTTGACTGGTGGGTGAGAAGTCATAGTCCTCTCTTAATCCTCCAGCCATATTTAGAAGATCTCTTATAGTAATTGATTCTTTTTCAGTTCCTTGCCATTCACTAATAAATACTGATGCTGAGATATCCACTGATTCTATAAAACCATCTGCAATNGCATGACCCATAAGGATACCGTTCATAGTTTTGGTTAATGAATGCAGTCCAAAAAGTGAATCAAAATTAGTATCATTCCAATAATTTTCAAAAACAATATTACCTTTATGCTGAATCACTAAACTATTGCTCTTATGTGATTCTGCGTAATTACTGGCTTTTTGAAAAGCTTCCATAGGTATTTCACTTTTATTGGAGTCAAGGGTTGCCAGAGGATTTTCATAATTGCCTTGAGTCATTTCTAGGGGTTGATACCAGGAAAGTCTCGGATTCAATGGATTACCAAGCAGCGAAGTTGTCCATCGTTCCCAAAATAGACCATAAAATCCCAAAGCAGCTGGAATAAAGCCTGAAATAATCATTACTAGCAATACAATACCAAGCCATTTAAATGTTTTCTTAAAGATTAATTTAATCATTTATTATCCTTATTAATTTATAACTTTATTGGTTGCTTGGGTAAAACCAGTCTGGCCCAACACAAGGCGTATTTATCTTGACTGAAAATGATGAATTGATTGATGGAAAGTCTTCATTAACGTCTACACCAGCAAGATCAATCCTTGATGCTGGAGTGCATAAAATTCCATCTTGATCCAGATCAATCCAAGCATAGACTACTAAGCCAGTATTGCCAGCTGAATCATAACCAAAGGTGTGACTAAAAGTTTTACTTTTTGAAGTAAAGGATTCAATTTCATAGAGTGGATGTTCTTGAAATCCAATTCCTGATATTGCATGAAATATACTAAAATTGATTTCACTGAAGTTTAACGTTGAATCAATTATCACTTCACCCGAGATGGTGACTTCATCTTTTATCAATTCTGGATCCATATCATTGCAGGATTGCATTCCAAATCCAATTAATAGAATTAGGAACAAAAAGATTATGATTTTTTTTATCATCATATTGATTGTAATAAATTTAGACGAAGAAGTTAAAAAATATGTTTATAATTTAATTATGGATGTGTTCAAGAAACCGGCTTTAATAAAGCTATTATTAGGATTAATTACACTCTTTTTCTTACAATCTTGCAGTTTTGTTAAGACAGATTTTAATTTTATTAACCCCATATTTGAAGTTAAAACAATAGATAATCTATTTTTAGATTTTCGTAAACTTAATAAACAATTACCGATACGAGTTTCTTATCCTGAAACAACAGGCAACCTTCCGGTTATTATTTTCTCTCATGGCAATGGCTCAAAAGGAGATATGTATGAGGGTTTTACTGATTATTGGGCCAGTCATGGTTATGTAGTCATTCAACCGACTCATATTGATTCAACTTCTCTTGGTTTTGTGACCAAGCGGGATAATATGCGTGAAATGGCCAAGCAGATGCTTTATGTAACAGACACTCGAAGGCAAGATATGAGCTTTATAATTGATTCATTGAACTTAATAGAAGAAATGATACCCGATTTAAAGAATCGATTGGACACATCAAAATTAGTTGCAGCAGGACATTCAATGGGAGCAGCAACAGCTATGCTTGTTTCTGGGATGAAGTTAGTTAATCCCATGGATGGAACCAAAGAAAGTTCAGAAGAAAGTAGGTTTAAGGTTTTATTGATGATCAGTGACCCTGGAACAATGACGCTAATGCCAAAAGACCCATGGAAAGGTGTTCGCATTCCTACTTTAATTTCTACAGGCACTGAAGATTTTAGTGATGTTGGCTCAACCCGAGTGAAATCACCCTTTAAGTATGAGGTGCCAATATCCCTTAGACATTCTTTCGCACCCCATCATTACCTTCTAATAGATAAAGCCGACCATTATCTGGGAGGACTTATTTGCAGAACAGATGTCCCAGGACCTCCTCAATATGAAGCATTGGATATAGCTGCTAAATCCAGTGTTGTTTTTTTAAATGCTTATGTTAAAAATGATAAAAATGCATTGATCTCAATGAGATTAGGAGATATGAAAAAAGCTACTAATGGCAAAGCATCACTTACTTTGAAATAAATTTTCCTACTCTGCTATGCATTATTCTGTATTAGAGGCCAAATAATAGTTCAAAATTCCTTCCTAGAAGTAACTCCATTTCTTCATTTGTATAGTTAACTTCTTTCATTGCATCGCCAAAACGATTTAAATGACTTTTTGTATAACCAGGAAACTGAGGCCCATCTGAGCCATAAATAACTTTATCTATCAGATCATTACTCTTAATGATTGCAAGATATTCAGGAAGCACATCTTCAGCTTTTCTTGCTCCCAATGCACCAGGTTCAAGATAAACATTGTTGTATTTTTTTACTAACTCAATGCATGAGTTTAAATATGTAAGTGCAATATTGTGACTGTCATAACCAGAGTGACCGAGTATGAATTTTGTTTGAGGATATTTTTTTATTGATGCTTCCAGATAGAGTGGATCAACATAAGGTGGTTCTCTTCTAGTATAAGGGTTAGGGCTTGTACCTGTATGAATATATATAGGTTTACCCAATCGGCCAGCTATCTCATAAATACCATCAAATCTTTTATCATCAAGTCTCATTTGTTGATGAGCATGAGCAAGTTTTATACCATGAGAGTTGTATTTTATAAGATCATCTTCCAACTTCTTAAGCTCTATATCTCGATTGATATTCCAAGAGTCCGTTCGGATGCTATAGAAACCAAACATTCTCTCTGGATGATTTCTAATTTGTTGATAAAGGAATTCATTGGATGCGTTACCTGTAGTATCTGGACTATATACAGCAAAAACACCTGCTCTTTTAATGCCAGCATTATCCATTTGTTTCAATATGCCCTCAGACGTTAAACCATTTCCCAACAAAGAGCTCATTAAGAACTTAAATGGTTTTGGGACTCTTTCTGAATATCTTTCCTTATAGGGTTCTGTGAGTGCATCCCAAGTCCCTGTATGAAGATGCATATCAATTACATCAATTGTATTTCCATTAACAACAAGACCATAAGATGGCTCACCATTTCCTTTGAAATAACTGATACCTATAAATGCAATAATTATTAGTAGTGAAATTCTTATAAGATTTTTTTTCATATTCATATAGTTTCTAATAAATTTCATAAAAATTCAAAAAACCCTATAGCCATACCAATAGCTAAAACAATAATTATCCATTTTATTACCTTTTTTAATAGGAATTTAATCATGGGTTGTTTTGATTTATTCCTTCACTAATTGTGTTTACCAAGAATGAATCATCCCATTCCATCTGTATCGCACCAGTTCTAACAATGACCAGTTTTTTTGATGGGACAATATATACTCTTTGGCCACCAAAACCATCAAGATATATAACATCATTATCAATAAAAGGCTCCTTATGAAAGGCAGTTGCACTACTTTTTCTATTGTATACTCTTCTTTCCTTATGATCTGTACCCAACCAAGTTAGGTAACCATAGTTTGGATTTAGTGTTGATGGTGTAGTCATTTGATCTATCCATTTATTAGATACAATTCGTTGATTGTTCACTGTTCCTTTGTTAAGAATCAGTAAACCGACTCTGAGCCAATCTCTTGCCGTTGCATCAAGGCAGCAGAAAATTCTAGGCATTTTTGTAACTTCAGAATCTAGAAAAATAAAAGCATCATCCTCTGCAATTTTCCCCCATAAGTTTTCTGATAGATATTTGGAATATCGTAATCCTGTTGATCGTTCTAAGAGTAGGCCAAGAATTTGGGGGTTAACTCCATTATAAGCAAATTCCCGATCAGGGAGCTGAACGCTCATTTGATTAATCGTGGATTGTGTTATTTGATCACCAACTACTAATTGATTCCAATCACTCAAAGGATGAAAGGAAAATGTAGGGAAATCAATACCACTTACTTGTTGTAGCATTTGCCTAATAGTAATATTTTTTCGGTCATCATTAGCCCACTCAGTAATATAAGTGGAGGCAAAAACATCAACATCTTTTATGTAACCTTGATCTATTGCTATACCAATGAGGATTGCTAAGACAGTTTTATGCATGGAGGCTGTACTGGAATTATGATTTTTTGAATAACCCTCAAAATAATGTTCGAGTTCCAGATTATCTTGATGAAAAACCAATAAAGCATGTGAATCATTTTCTTTAGCAAAGTTAATTGACTTATTCAAGGCATCCTGACTGATCAAAGATTCTTCTAAAATAGTGCCTATTGGGATTCCCCTACCAGAGATAATTTTTTCAGGTATACCTGGATTCTTACCCATAATGACCCCACCCAATCTAGTTACCACCAATGGATTTTGAATATAAAGGTAGCCAATATAAAAAACCAGGCAAGCCATTAACACTAGAGCCAAACTAAAAATGAATTTGAATATCTTTTTCATAATTTACATTAAATCATATCTTAAAATCTTAAGATAATGAGTCTTTCAAATATGATGTAATTTATTTAGAGAATAAAGATCGATTAATTATTGTTTTTCGAGCCAATCATCATCACTTTCTTCAGTAATATTGGCGAAAAGTGGTGAAGATAAGTACCTTTCACCGGTATCTGGCAGCATGACACAGAATGTACTATTTTTTTCAGCTGTTTCAGCCAGTCTTAATGCACCATTCAATGTTGCTCCTCCAGAGATACCAGTAAATATGCCTTCATTTTTTGCAAGTTCTTGAGCAGTAGCAATGGATTCATCATCATCAACAGTAATTATTTCATCGATGATATCTTTATTCAGTACCCCTGGAATAAAGTCAGGTGTCCATCCTTGAATCTTATGTGGTTGCCATTCTTTCCCTGATAGCAAAGGAGCTTTATCAGGTTCAATAGCAATAATATTGATATTTGGTCTTGCTAATTTTAATACTTCACCTGTTCCAGTAACGGTTCCGCCAGTTCCCCAACCACTCACAAAGTAATCTAAATCCTTGCCTGCAAAATCATTCAATATTTCAGGTGCGGTGGTGTTTCTATGGTAAGCAGGATTAGCTGGATTTTCGAATTGATTGGCCAGAAACCAACCATATTTTTTAGCCAGGTCTTCAGCTTTTTTGACCATGCCAGTTCCTCGCTCTGCAGCTGGAGTTAGAATTACTTTTGCACCAAGTGCTTTCATAATTTTTCTTCTTTCAATGGAGAATGTTTCCACCATAGTTGCAACAAAAGGGTAACCTTTTGCAGCACAAACCATGGCCAATGCTATTCCAGTGTTCCCTGAAGTTGCCTCAACTACTGTTTGACCTGGTTTTAATGCGCCACTTTCTTCAGCATCTTGTATAACAGCTATTGCAAGTCGATCTTTGACGGATGCTAACGGATTAAATGCTTCACACTTAACATAGATATTTTGATCCTGAGGTCCCATCGAATTAATTTTTACAATCGGAGTATTTCCAATCGTTTCAAGTATATTGTTGTAGAGCATATTATTTTTTTATTGTATTAATATTTTGACTTATTTTAATATTAATTTACCCTTCTCCTTACACTTTTTAGATCTAAATATATAACCATTTATTTGGTTAATTCATTTATACCTAACGGATAATACTTTTTATAACTATGAAAACAGCATCAGTACAGAATTATTCAATGCAATCCAAGCTTGAATTAAAAAGTGGAGAAATTCTTATTTCTCCTAATATTGCCTATGAAACTTGGGGAAATTTAAATGCTGATTTATCCAATGCGATACTCATCACTACTGGTCTTTCCCCTTCATCGCATGCTGCATCAAATCAATATGATACTCAGAAGGGCTGGTGGGAGAAACTGATAGGACCTGATAAAGCAATTGATACGAATAAGTATTTTGTCATTTGTGCAAATTCATTAGGCAGTTGTTTTGGTTCAACTGGGCCATCCAGTATTAATCCTAAAACAAATCAACCCTATAAACTTTTGTTTCCTAAATTATCAATTGAAGACATTGCTTTAAGTTTAATAAGACTGACTAAACACCTGGGAATCAATCAGTTACAAACGATTGTGGGACCTTCTATGGGAGGAATGACTGCATTGAGTATCGTCAAGCAATCACCAGAAATTGCTAAACAAATGATTCTTATATCCACTTCAACTTCATCGAGACCTTTCTCTATAGCTTTAAGATCATTGCAAAGAAAGATGATTACCTCAGATCCTGCTTGGAAAAATGGCGACTATGATATTACTGATCTTCCATTAGAGGGTATGCGTTTAGCAAGATTTCTTGGAATGGTTACGTATCGCTCTCCTGAAGAATGGAATCAGAGATTTGGAAGAGAACTAATAGAGAATATCGCAACTAATGCGAGTCTATTTGATAATACATTTCAAGTNGAGGATTATTTGCATAATCGCTCTGATGATTTTATTAAAAATTTCGATCCCAATTCATACCTCTATCTTTCAAGAGCTATTGATTTATTTGATTTAATGGATGAGAGTAATTCTTTGCCGGAAGAGTTCAAACAAACGACTTTAAAAAAGATCAAGATTATTGGTGTTAATTCAGATTATATTTTTCCTTTTGAGTGTCAAAAAGAGCTCTATGAGAAATTTTTATTATCAGGTATTGAGAGTGAATTGATAAAATTACAATCAATACAAGGGCATGATTCATTTTTAGTTGATGACTTGAATTTTGGTAAAGCTATATCTGAATCAATCTAATAAATCCATTTTTNCTTATAACGTAAAATTATATCTAGATTGATAATCACAATCTTATATAATGAATAGTTATAATAATTTTAGATAAGGTCGAGTTAATTATGACACTTACCCAGTTTAAATATTTACTCTCAGTCATGGAGAATAAGCTCAATATTAGTCTTGCTGCTGAAAGTTCCAATACCAGTCAGCCAGGGATTAGCAAACAGATTAAGTTACTTGAAGAAGAATTGGGAGCTTATATCTTTGTTCGTAAAGGTAAAAAATTGACAGGCATCACTCCATTTGGTGAAGAAGTGGCTTATTATGCTAAAAAAATTCTCCAAGATGTTGGAAATATTAGACTCCTCAGTAATCAAATTTCAACTGTGAATGAAGGGATACTAACCATTGCTACCACTAATGCTCAAGCACGTTATATCCTTCCAGAAATAATAAAAACTTTTAAAGAAGATTATCCAAAAGTAAAACTAGAACTAAAATTGGGTTCGTCTATTCAGATCAAGGAAATGATATTAAATAATGAAGTAGATTTAGCAATAGCAACTGATTTTGATAATCTTAATAATGAGATTATTTTATTACCCGTTTATGATTGGTTTAATGCAATTATTGCTCCTCTGGATCACCCAATTAAGAAAGAGCTAAAAAAATTAACCATTCAAAGACTCGCAAAAGAACCCCTAGTTACTTATGCTTTTAGTGTTGGCCCCGACACATCATTTACTGAAACATTCAATCAAAATAATCTAGAAGCCAATATTGTATTTGCTGCTCGAGATGCTGACATTATAAAAACTTATGTGAAAATGGGAATGGGTGTTGGCGTCATCTCTGGAATGGCATATGAGTGCGATGATCATGAAGACTTCATAGCAGTAAGCGGTGAGAATATTTTTCCAAAGTGCACCACATACTTTGGTTTCAGAAGAGGTACATTATTGAGTCAATTTTCTATTAGCTTTATCAATTTATTGGCTGCCCACNTGACACCTAAGGCGATCCTNAAAGCCAGTGAGTCTAAATCACAAGCAGATGTTAATATGTTATTTGAATCTATCAATTTACCTGTAATGGGTGGATGTGATCAGATTAAAAATTAATTATTGACAATTCTTTTGACTAACAATAAAACTATTTATCAAGCCATTGCTTGCATGCTGTTTGCAGTATTTCTAATGGTGACCCTAGATGTGATTGCAAAGCATTTACTGATTAAATATTCAGTTGCACAAATGACCTTCCTAAGAGGATTGTTTTCGTTGGTTATTCTAGGGGCTATAGGCATTATCAAGAATGGTAGAACTATTTTTAAAACAAAGAATCCTCAATGGCACTTCGTAAGAACGATACTGATGATTCTATCAACATTCACTTTTTTTGCAGCGCTCAAATTGCTTCCACTGGTCAATGTGATGGTTATAGTTTTCATTGCACCAATTATCATTGCGGCTTTGTCAGGCCCTTTATTAGGAGAAAAGGTAGGGCCTTGGCGATGGACTGCTGTACTGGTCGGTTTTATAGGAGTATTGGTAGTATTACAACCCAGTTCAGAATTTAGTTTAATAGGAACAATTTATGCTTTGATTGGTGTTATAACCTATGCATTACTTTCACTGACTTCAAGAAAATTATCGAAACAAGAATCTGCTTTTAATTTAAGTTTTTATGTTTTCTTTGGTCCAACAATATTGGGCGGTATCAGCAGTTACTTTAGCTGGATTCAGCCTAATCAATTTGATTGGCTGTTGTTTATGCTTTGTGGATTGGTTGGTGGCTTTGCCTTCATTTTTTTCAATACAGCGTTTCAAAAAGCAGAAGCTTCACTGCTAACTACTTTTGAATATACAGGATTAATTTGGGCTTCGTTGGCCGGTTACTTTATCTTTAATGAGGCTGTTGATTCAAAGATCTGGCTCGGAGCTCTGATTATAATTTTTGGGGGAGTAATTATTGTATATCGAGAGTCATTAGCACTAAAATCAAGTGAGAATTCTAATTCTTAAAAGGATATAATTTTAATTAAATATAACAATATCCCTTTTCCAATTTAAACAGTTTAGGACATCACACAATGAATGAAAAAAATAAAACTAAAGCTTTAGACGCAGCACTCAGTCAAATAGAGAAACAATTCGGTAAAGGGTCTTTAATGAAACTTGGCGATGATAGTGTTGATCGAGGAATAAAAGCTATATCAACGGGTTCAATTGGTCTGGATTCTGCATTAGGAATAGGTGGTGTCCCTCAAGGAAGAGTAGTGGAAATATATGGTCCTGAATCTTCAGGTAAAACTACGTTAACACTTCAAGTGGTAGCAGAATGTCAGAAAGCAGGGGGTACTGCAGCCTTTATAGATGCTGAGCATGCATTGGATCCAATTTATGCAGCAAAAATTGGTGTGAATACAGATGAATTCTTAGTTTCTCAACCTGATACTGGCGAGCAAGCTTTAGAAATCACAGACATGCTGGTTAACTCAGGTGCTGTTGATTTAATAGTTATTGACTCAGTAGCAGCCCTTACTCCAAGAGCAGAGATTGAAGGTGATATGGGCGATACACATGTAGGTTTGCAGGCAAGACTAATGTCGCAAGCATTGAGAAAATTAACTGCAGGTATCAAAAAATCCAATACGACTGTTATATTTATTAATCAAATTCGTATGAAAATTGGCGTTATGTTTGGTAGTCCTGAGACCACTTCCGGCGGTAATGCTCTTAAATTCTATTCTTCAGTAAGACTGGATATTAGACGAATTGGTGCGATTAAGAAAGGCGATGAAATTATTGGTAATCAAACCAGAGTCAAAGTAGTAAAAAATAAAGTTTCACCACCATTTAGAATGGCAGAATTTGAAATTATATATGGTCATGGTATCTCCACAGAAGGTGAGATTATAGATATTGGTGTTGAGCATGAATTAATTGAGAAAGCTGGCTCTTGGTATAGTTATAACGGCGATCGAATAGGTCAAGGAAAAGAAAATGTTAGAGAGTTTCTACTTCAGAATAAAGAAGTAGCAGAAGAACTCAATCTTAAAATTAGAGAAATACTTATGCCATCTAAAAAAGAGGCAAAAAAAGAAGCACCAGCGGATGAATAGTTTGGGACTCAACCCATTTAGTTTTGACTGAGAAACCTTCAGAAAATCTATTGATACGAAAAAAAGCTATGGATTATCTATCCAGGAGAGAGCATAGCTATCAGGAATTAATCAAAAAATTGGGAAAAAAAGATTTTAACCTATCTTTAGTTAATATTGAGCTTGAAAAATTAATTGAAGATGGGCTTCAAAGTGATAGCCGTTTTACCGAATCTTTTATTCGTTCTAGAAAAAATCAAGGAAAGGGCCCATTAAGAATTAGATCAGAATTATCGATTAGGGGAGTTGCATCGCAGCTAATTAATGATGGAATTCAGGAAGTAAAACAGGAGGAATGGACTCAACTTGCGGTTGAAGTACTTGAAAAAAAGCTGGGTAATGATAGTGAACTTGATTATCATAAACAATTGAAGTTAATGAGATTTTTAAGCACTAGAGGCTTTGATAAACAACAAGTGAAATCAGCAATAAATTGTTGTTTGGAGAATATATCATCTAATTCATTATGAAAACGAAAGAGATAAGGACACTATTTTTAGAATATTTTGAGTCTAAGGACCATCAAAGAGTAGAGAGCTCATCATTGGTGCCAGCTGACGATCCGACATTGCTGTTTACAAATGCAGGAATGGTTCAATTCAAAGATCTTTTCTTAGGTCTAGAGAAAAGAAATTATCATAAGGCAGTCAGCTCACAAAGATGTGTCAGGGCTGGAGGCAAGCATAATGATTTAGAAAATGTTGGTTACACAACTCGGCATCATACATTTTTTGAAATGTTGGGTAATTTCAGTTTTGGAGATTATTTTAAAGAAGAAGCCATTTCCTTTGCCTGGGAATTCATTACAGAAATTTTGAAAATAGATCCAGAGAAACTCTGGATTACTGTTTATGAGGAGGATGAAGAGGCAGCAAGAATATGGCTGGAAAAGATACACATTGATGAANATCGACTGATTAAGATGGGTAGGTCCTCTAATTTTTGGTCGATGGGAGACACCGGACCTTGTGGACCATGCACTGAGATATTTTATGATCATGGTGAGGGCATTGAGGGAGGTCCTCCCGGCTCAGAAAATGAGGATGGCGATCGCTTTGTTGAAATTTGGAATTTAGTCTTTATGCAATTTGAAAGGATGACTGATGGAACTATGAGTGAATTGCCCAAACCTTCAGTTGATACTGGCATGGGCCTTGAAAGAATTGCAGCTGTCATGCAGGGTGTTGAGAGCAATTATGATATTGATATTTTCAGAAATCTAATTGCAAATATTAAGGTAATTATCGGATCAAATGGGAGTGAGAATCACTATAGGGTAATCGCTGATCATATAAGATCTAGTGTTTTTCTTATTATGGATGGTATCAGTCCTGGCAATGAAGGCAGAGGTTATGTTTTGAGAAGAATCATCAGAAGAGCTTTGCGTCATGGTCATGAAGTTGGTGCAGAAATACCATTTTTTCATCTAATTGTAGAGCCTCTTATTAAAGAAATGGGAACAGTTTTCCCA
>JGI26060J43896_10000129_pt1 | contig 25501 bp, 20 predicted proteins | sample MarorgKNORR_S2LV_6_FD_43896 | JGI IMG/M metagenome (IMG submission 43896) | reverse complement strand
AACGTATTGAAATTGGTAAAGATAATACTACTGTTATTGATGGTGCTGGTGCTAAAAAGAATATTGCTGCTCGTATTGGTCAAATCAAAACACAAATTGAAGCTACAAGCTCAGACTATGATAAAGAAAAACTTCAAGAGCGTTTAGCAAAGCTTTCTGGTGGTGTTGCAGTAATTAAAGTTGGTGCAGCAACTGAAGTTGAAATGAAAGAGAAAAAAGATCGTGTAGATGATGCACTTCATGCTACTCGTGCAGCGGTTGAAGAAGGTGTTGTGCCTGAGGTGGTGTTGCATTTGTTCGCGCTATTTCTTCACTAAATTCACTTAAGGGTGATAACAGTGATCAGGATGTTGGCATTAGCATTTGTAAACGTGCTCTAGAGGAGCCTTTAAGACAAATCGTTTCTAACGGTGGTGGTGAAGCCTCAGTCGTTTTAAATGAAGTCCTTAAAGGTAAAGGAAACTTTGGATACAATGCGGCAAGTGAAGAATATGGTGATATGCTTAAGATGGGTATTTTAGATCCAACTAAAGTAACTCGTGCAGCCCTTCAACATGCAGCAAGTATCTCAGGTCTCATGATAACAACTGAAGCCATGGTTACTGATATGCCTCAAGATTCTGGACCAGCTATGCCTGATATGGGTGGTATGGGTGGTGGAATGCCTGGCATGATGTAAAACTAAGTATATTTCAAGAAAAAGCCCCATTTTTTGGGGTTTTTTTTTGGTATTATTATTGGCTATTATTTCCTACTCAAACTATGTCTAATTACGACGCCTCCTCAATTGAAGTTTTAACTGGTCTAGAGCCTGTAAAGAAACGCCCAGGCATGTATACAGATACCGAAAACCCTAATCATCTTGCTCAAGAAGTTATAGATAATAGTGTCGATGAGGCGGTATCAGGTTACGCCACTCAGATTAATGTCACTCTTCATAAAGATGGCTCAATGTCAGTTGAGGATAATGGAAGAGGTATCCCAATAGATATTCATCCAAAAGAAGGGACTCCTGCTGTTGAAGTTATTCTAACGAAACTTCATGCAGGTGGTAAATTTTCTAATGATTCCTATCAGTTCTCAGGAGGACTCCATGGTGTAGGGATATCAGTAGTAAATGCTCTGTCAAGTTCCATTGAGATTTGGATTAAAAGACAAGCAAAGCAGTACTATATGAAGTTTGAATCAAGTATCAAAGTTGATGAACTTAAAGAAATTGGTGAGGTTGGAAAACGTAATACGGGTACCTTAATTAAATTTGTTCCTGATCCTCAATTTTTTGATTCTAATAAATTTTCTATTAGTAGACTTCGACACAACCTAAGATCAAAGGCTGTTCTTTGCCCAGGTCTAGAGGTAAACTTTGAAAATGAAATAGATGAAACGGTAGATAAATGGATCTTTAAAGAAGGCATAAAAGATTACCTTCAAGCTTCTCTCGATGGTCTCGAATGTATTCCAATGATACCTTTTGTTATTTCCTTTAAATCAAAAGAAGAGCAACTTGATTGCGCATTAACTTGGACTGAAAATACCAGTAATATAACTGCAGAAAGTTTTGTTAATTTAATTCCTACGATTGGAGGTGGAACGCACGTTAACGGCCTTAGATCTGGTCTAACTGATGCACTTAAAGAATTCTGTGAATTTAGAAGTCTTATCCCAAAAAATATTAAATTAACTCCTGATGATGTATGGCAAAAAATTGCTTTTGTACTCTCAATCAAGATACTTGACCCGCAGTTTTCTGGTCAAACCAAGGAGAGACTCTCATCAAGAGAATGTGCTTCGTTTGTATCAGGTGTAGTAAAAGACTCTTTTAGCTTATGGCTTAACCAGCATACTGATATTGCTGAAAAGATTGCTGAATTAGCAATCCTTAATGCCCAATCAAGACTTAAGACAGCAAAGAAAGTAATTCGTAAAAAAATTGTTAGTGGTCCTGCCCTTCCAGGAAAGCTATCTGACTGCACCAGTGTTGATTTAGATCAAACTGAGGTCTTTTTAGTTGAAGGAGATTCTGCTGGTGGCTCGGCAAAACAAGCAAGGGATAAAGAATATCAAGCAATCCTCCCACTTCGAGGCAAAATCCTTAACACTTGGGAAGTAGATTCATCACAGGTTTTAGCTTCTAATGAAATACACGATATAAGTGTTGCAATTGGCTTAGAGCCAGATAATAATGATCTCTCAGGCCTCAGGTATGGAAAAATTTGTATCTTAGCAGATGCTGATTCAGATGGACTTCATATTGCTACTCTTATTTGTGCTTTATTCGTCAAACACTTCCCTAAGTTAGTTAGTTCTGGACACGTCTATGTGGCGATGCCCCCTCTCTATAGAATTGACGCTGGAAAACAAGTTTTTTATGCTTTAGATGATAAAGAGAAGGAGGCTTTTGAAGCAAAGCTTCTAAAAGAAAATAAGCGTCAAAAAATTCAAGTACAAAGATTTAAAGGATTAGGTGAAATGAATCCAAAGCAGCTCAGAGAGACTACTATGCAGCCCGATACGAGAAGATTAATTCAGCTTACTCTTGATCATCCTCTTCAAGTTTCTGAAACTATGGATATGCTTCTTTCCAAAAAAAGAGCATCNGANAGAAAGTCATGGNTAGAAACTAAAGGCAATCTTGCTAATGTCTAAATTGTATTTTTAGTGAACTAATAAATATTTAAAATTTAATTATATTGGCTCTTTTTGAAGCTAAAATATAAACTTTTAACTTATAAGGATTTAACTCAAAATGAGTATTGAAGATAGAGTACGTAAAGTTGTAAGTGAGCAATTAGATGTTAGTGGTGAAATTGACAATAATGCTTCATTTATAGATGACTTAGGGGCTGATTCGTTAGATACTGTTGAGCTAGTTATGTCTCTTGAGGAAGAGTTTGATTGTGAAATTGCTGATGAGGAAGCTGAAAATATTACTACAGTTCAACAGGCTATTGACTATATCAACGCAAATACTTAAATTCTTATAAAAATAAAAATTATGTAGGCGCTTACTTTTAAAAAAGTAAGCGCTTTTTTTTTATATAAAATATATTTCTAAATCATCATTAAAATATTACTGATAAATTATATTTTTTCGTAATTAAAGAGATCTTGTATGAGTAAAAGAAGAGTAGTAATAACTGGACTGGGAATTGTTTGCCCTGTAGGAAATAATGTTAATGATTCTTGGGCCAATATTATCAATGGCGTATCTGGTATTTCACTGTTAGAAAACCTTGATACCTCAATGCAAACTGTTAANTTTGGAGGAGCTGTAAAAGAATTTGATGTTTCTCAATATCTAACTCCTAANGAAGCCAAAAAAATGGATATTTTTATCCATTATGGAATGGCTGCTGGCATCCAAGCATTTGAAGATAGTGGTATTGAAGTCACAGATTCTAATTCAGAGCGAATTGGAGTTGCAATTGGTGCTGGTATTGGTGGNTTAACAACTATAGAAAAAACAGCTGATCTTTTTAGAGAAAAAGGTCCAAAGAGAATATCACCATTTTTTGTACCCTCTTCTATTATCAATATGGTATCAGGCAATATGTCCATTAAATATGGCTTAAAAGGCCCAAATTTTGCCATTGTCACAGCTTGTACTACAGGAACACATAATATTGGGGATGCTTCAAGAATCATTGAATATGGAGATGCTGATGTAATGATTGCTGGTGGNACCGAAATGTCAACAACTAACTGTGGATTAGGAGGCTTTGCAGCAGCAAGAGCTCTNTCAACCAGAAATGATGATCCNAAAACAGCTTCAAGACCTTGGGATATTGATAGAGACGGCTTTGTTCTAGGTGATGGTGCAGGAGTTGTAGTGCTAGAAGAATATGAACATGCAAAAAAACGTGGTGCTCATATTTATGGTGAACTTTCAGGTTATGGAATGAGCAGTGATGCCTATCATATGACACTTCCATCTCAGGGTGGAGAAGGCGCTGCAAGATGTATGAAAAACGCAATGAATAATGCAGGTATTAATTCTGAACAGCTAGGTTATATTAATGCTCATGGAACCTCTACACCTGCTGGAGATATTGCCGAAACAGATGCTGCTAAATTAGCGCTTGGCTCTCACTCCAAAAATATAGTTATGAGCTCTACTAAATCAATGACTGGGCACCTTCTAGGTGCTGCAGGTGGTATAGAGGCAGTATTCTCAACACTTGCAATTAGAGATCAAATAGCGCCTCCAACAATAAATATTTTTAATCAGGATCCAGATTGTGATTTAGATTATGCTGCTAATGAGTCAAGAGAAATGAAGATTAATCATGTAATTTCAAATTCTTTTGGATTTGGGGGCACAAACGGCTCTATCGTTATCTCTAAGATAGACTAAGAGACCTTTAGTCATCCTCTAATATTATTGCAGAAGCATCTGCTATCTCATTATCTGAGATTAACCCGCGTCCTAATTTGTAAATTCTAAGTGCTCCATTAGTAACACTATTTAGAGCCTCTTTTTTATGAATTATTAATTGCCAACTATGATCATCTGTCTTGAACGTAAAAGCACCACCAATAATTGCTAAGGCAAGAATTGCGCCTAATAAATACTTTATCATTTATTTTTACCGTTAATCATAATTAAATCGTATTGTACCGGGTTTTTGTTACTTTAATTGTATTCCAGAGGCCTTTAACAAGCCATCTATTTTTGGCCTACTGCCTCTAAATTTTATATATTGCTGCATAAAATCAAGACTACCCCCTACCTCTAAAATACACTCTCGAAATTCGTTAGCAGTTTTAGAGCCAATTCCACCATTATTCCTAACATGTTCATAAGCATCTGCAGCTAATACCTCTGCCCATTTATAACTAAAATATCCAGCAGCATAGCCGCCACTAAAAATATGAGAAAAAGAGTTCAGAAAACGATTCTCATTTACTACTGGAATTAGAGAAGTCTTTTCCCTAACTTTATCAAGAATTTTATAAGTATTATCTAATGAGATATGCGTGTTGATGTCCCATAGTGAAAACTCGCACTGGCGAAGCATTTGAAGACCTGATTGAAAATTTTTTGAATCAGTTAGCTTTTTAAATAAATTATCAGGTAATTTCTCATGAGTTTCCCAATGGCCTGAAATTAAGTCAATCACACCTCTTTCATAACAAAAATTTTCCATGTACTGACTTGGTAGTTCAACACCATCCCATGGAACCCCACTAATACCTGCTGCACATGGAAACTTTACTTTAGTCAATAAATGATGAAGTGCATGTCCAAACTCATGAAAAATTGTGACTATCTCATCAAAATCAAAAAGCGCTGGTTTTCCTTCATTTGGTGAATTTAAATTACAAACTACAAAGGCAACTGGCAATGCATCATTGTATAACCCTTGAAAATCTGACATCCAGGCTCCACCTCGTTTGTTTTCTCTTGCATAAACATCAAGATAAATACGACCTATTGGTCCATCCTTGCTTTCAATCTTAATAACTCTAACATCAGGATGATAAGACTCCTCATTTATCTCTTCAAGATTAATTCCATAAAGACTCTCAATGGTTGAAAAAAGACCATTGAATACACTTTTTTCAGGGAAAAATGGTTTTAAATCAGAGCTCTTAAAATCAAATATTTTTTGTTTAAGTTTTTCTGAATAAAACATTAAATCCCAAGGCTTTAAAGGGTGTCCAGCAAAAGCTTCCAATTCATTTAGTTCTTTTTTTGCTTGAGGCAATGATAATTTAATAAGATTCTCCAGAAAATCAATAACCATTTGGGGCGACTCTACCATCTTTGATTGGACTGAATACTCTGCATAATTTGATAAACCTAATAATTTTGCCATCTCAAAGCGTAGTTCTAAGATTTCATTCATTACTGTTTGGTTGTCAAATTTCTTTGGGGTAATGCCAACATCTGAAGCTCTAGAAATATAAGCAAGATATACCTCCTCTCTAAGACTTCTATTTTCAGCATAAGTCATAAGATCAATATAAACTGGGATTTGCAGATTTAAAACATACTGATCACTATCTTTAATTTTTAATAACTCATCTTTCCCATAGCCCTTAAGATCATCCAAAGAAACAATTTTTTTCCAAGAATTAGTTGCTTGAAGAACATTTTTTGAAAACTGATTACTCAGAATACTTAGTTGTTCTTGAATGGCCTTATACCTTTCTGAAGCTTTACCTTCTAGTCCAACTCCAGATAGTTCAAAACCCCTGATTGTCTCTTTAACAATATGCTTTTGCTGATTATTTAGATTTACATTATTTAGNCCTTTTATAGCCATATAAAGAGGCTTATTAGCCCCAATNTCACTNTAGTAATTAGAAATAATTGGTAGGGTNTTCTCATATTGCTCATTAAATGACTCAGAAAAAATTACCGCATTAAGNTGTGAGTTGACACTCATCTCCCTTCCTAAGAAATGCTCTGATTCATCCAATATGCCCATTACACTTTCCCAGTCATTACCCTTACTTGCTTGTGAAGATTTTATTAAAGCATCTTTTGTTAACTGAGAAATATTGTGAACAATATTTTCAGGTTTAAAATTTGGAGTCTGAGTATTTTTCATATTTCAATAATCCTGTCGGCCATTAATTATCACTTCNTAACCAGCCTCTTCAGGCTCATCATCNATCATTTCTGGAGGGAAGCCAACCCCTAAAACCTCTACATTTGCCATCTCTTCAAGTCTTTTAATAATATTTGAAGAAAATTCTCGAGGTCCATATCTTTTTTCACCATCTTTAAAAATATCCACAATCAAGGGGGCCATTTCTAAATCTAAACCTTGACGCTTAGCAAGCTCATGAAATATTCCTATATCTTTAGAAACTAAGTCCATCGTAAAGCTTATATCCCTACTCCCATTAAGAATAACTTGCGACTCAGTTTCATGTACAAATGAATTTCCTGAGGAGGCTTTAATAGCCTCATAGGTAACATTCATATCCATACCAAGAGATTTCATGGTTGTTAAAGCTTCAGCAATTGAAACTAAATTTACAGTTGCTAAATAATTCGTCATAACTTTAAGCTTTGAGGCAGTCCCAAGACCCCCTGTATGGAGAACTCGGCGTCCCATAGTAGTCAAAATTGGCAATACCATATCAAAGGCCTCTCTTGTGCACCCAGCAAAAATTGAAATATTTCCTGTATCAGCTCTATGACAACCACCAGAAACTGGACAATCAATAGCTAAAGCGCCAGCCTTATTAACTAAAGCACCAATTCGTCTAATTTCAGCCTCGTCTGTTGTACTCATTTCTAGCCATATCTTACCTTTACTTAGTCCCTCTAGAACGCCATTGACTGATTCCATAACCTCTGAACATGCTTTAGGTGAAGGTAGACAAGTAATAATTACGTCACAATTTTCAGCCATTTCTTTAGGAGAATTTTCACTCTTTGCACCTCTCTTTACAAAATCACTAACCAAATTCTTATCTAAATCTATGACTGTAAGATCAATGCCATTTCTTAATAAACTTCCAGCAAGTTTACTTCCTGCATTACCTAAACCTATAAAACCTACTTTCATTTATAACTCCTATAGAATAAATTTAATCATCTTCACCATAATAAGGATTAGAGTCCATAGAAAGATGGAGTTTTTTTCCAGTATATGGTGAATTAGACTCTAAAACTTTAAGATTAAGCTCAATACCTAAACCAGGCTTGTTTGATGGAATAATATTGCCATTTTTACAATTTAAAGGATCCATTAAAACTTCCGAATGAAATCCATCCCAAGTTTTAATACTCTCCATAATTAGGAAGTTAGGTGTAGCTGTAGCAAGCTGAATGCTTGCAGCAGCTCCAACTGGACCATTATATAAGTGAGGAGCAATTTGACAATAAAACACTTCTGCAATACTGGCTATTTTTTTTGCTTCCAAAATACCACCAACACGCCCTAAATTCATTTGTATTATTGAGGCAGAATTATTTTTTAAGACATCAAAGAATTCATACTTAGTTGTCAACCTTTCACCTGTTGCAACTGGAATGCTAGTATTTTTAGCAACCTCAGCCATAGCGCCTGACTGGCCTGGTGGAACTGGCTCCTCGAACCAAAGGGGGTCAAACTGCTCAAGTCTTTTTGCTAGGCGGATGGCAGATGCTGGACTTAACTGTCCATGAGTTCCAATAAGGATATCGCATTTATTTCCTACAGCTTCTCTAATTTTCCTGCAATAATTCTCACAATGGTCCAATCGACTCATTGATATTTGATGGCCAGAGTAGATAGAATAAGGACCTGCAGGATCAAATTTAATAGCACTAAAACCTTGCTCCATAAATTTAACAGCAGACTCGACCCCAAGTTCTGAATCTTCATAATCTAGAGTTCCATTTGCATCCTCTGGATACAAATAAGTATAAGAGCGCAACTTATGATGAACTTTCCCACCTATAAGCTCATAAATTGGCTTATCTGCAGCTTTTCCAATTACATCCCAACAAGCCATCTCAAGACCACTTAAAATACCCATCATCGTTAAATCTGGTCTTTGAGTAAACCCACTCGAAAAACACTCTCTAAAAAAACGCTCCACATGATGGGGGTCATGACCTTTTAAGTATCGTTCAAATACGTCCATAGTTGCTTTAGTGACAATCTCAGGATGAAATGATCCAGCATAGATTTCACCAATACCAATAATTCCACATTTAGTTTCAATGCTGACAAATATCCAGTACATCCCTCCTAAATGTGGTTTAGGCGTTGCTACGATATAAGTTTTTAATTTAGCTACTTTCATTAGAAAAAAGTTTAAGTTATAACGATATTTTTATACATATTTAAAAAAAAATGCAAACAAATTTTTAACTGATTTATGCATTTCAAGTAAGAGATCTTTTAGGATCAGTCAATCGCTGAGTTTTTTTCCAACTTGGATCAATCCAAACATCATTATTCATTGCCTTAAGAGGGGTTTTACCAAGCACAACATCAGCCATTTTCTCTGCTAACATTATTGTAGGGCCATTAAGATTACCATTAGGAATAGTTGGAAATATGGAAGAATCAATTACTCTTAAACTCTGGATACCGTTAACTCGACCCTCATTATCAACAACCGTCATTGTGTCTTCTAGATCACCCATTTTGCAAGAACATGATGGGTGGTAAGCACTTTCAACATTAGCCCTAACCCAAGCATCTATCTCATCATCACTATTAATGTTATCTCCAGGGTTAGCTTCCCCAGCATTGAATTCGTCAAGTGAAGGTTGATTTAATATCTCCCTTGTTAGGCGAATACAATCACGCCAGTCCTGAATATCTTGCTTGTCTTCTAAATAATTAAATAATATTGTTGGTTTCGCTTCAGCTTCTGAGGAATTAATTTTGATACTACCCCTACTATTAACTTTATTTACGCCAGCATGGACCTGATAACCATGGCCACTCATTGCAGCATTACCGTCATACCTCATAGCAGCTGGTAGAAAATGATACTGAATATTAGGCCACTCTAATCCTACACGAGACCTTATAAAACCACAAGATTCGAAGTGATTAGTTGCGCCTAGCCCAGTTTTTGATAAGATCCATTGAATACCAATTAATCCTTTACTAAATAAATTTAATTTACTATTAAGGGTAATTGGCTTCTTACAATGATATTGAAAATAAACCTCTAAGTGGTCTTGAAGATTCTCTCCAACACCTGGTAAATGATGCTTCACCTCAACACCAGCACCTTGTAAAACTTCTTTTGGGCCTATTCCTGATAATTGAAGGAGCTGAGGTGAACCAATGGAGCCAGCACAAAGTATGACTTCTTTACTAGCATTTAATTTCTCAGTTTTACCATTTACTTTGTATTCGACACCTCTTGCAACTTTGTTTTTTAAAAGCACCCTTTGGACTAGGACTCCACTTAATATCGTAAGGTTAGGCCTATTCTTTGCTGGCTTAATATAAGCATTTGAGGTTGAAGAACGAACACCATTACCAACTGTCATATGCATTGGTCCAAAACCCTCTTGTTGTTTACCGTTGTAGTCACTTGTTTTAGGATAGCCAGCATCCTGTCCAGCTCCAATAAAAGCCTTATATAGCGGATTAAGCTTCATATTATTTCCATTAGAGGTAGCAACTGGTCCGTTGCCACCTCGATAATCATCCTCTCCCTTATACCAAGTTTCTGAGCGCTTAAAGTAAGGCAAACAGTCTTTGTAAGACCAGCCTGCTGCGCCCTTCTCTTCCCACTGATCAAAGTCACGAGCGTGGCCACGAACATAAACCATTCCATTAATTGACGAAGACCCTCCCATTACCTTACCTCTAGGACAATGCATCTTTCTGTTATCTAAGTATGGCTCAGGCTCTGTATGAAACTGCCATGCATACTTTTCAGTATTCATTGGGTAAGATAAGGCTGTAGGCATCTGAATCATAATATTTTTATCACTTCCTCCAGTCTCTAGAAGTACAACTTGATACTCTCCAGACTCAGATAAGCGATTAGCTAGAACGCAACCAGCTGAACCAGCTCCTACAATAATATAATCAATATCTTTATTCATATTTAATATGGACTATCAATATTATCTAAGCGCACAAAAACGCTTTTAATTTGAGTATAACTCTTTAAAGTTTCAGGCCCATTTTCACGCCCTATTCCAGATTCTTTATAACCTCCAACCGGCATTTCTGCAGGAGAGTCGCCCCAACTATTAATCCAACAAATACCGGCCTCTAGTTGATTGATAACTCGGTGAGCACGATTGATGTTTTTAGTAAATACGCCTGCAGCTAATCCAAACTTAGTATTGTTTGCTCTTCTAATAACTTCATCTTCATTATCAAAACTTAAAACTGACATTACTGGGCCAAAAATTTCATCAATTACATGCTCAGAGTCATCTTTACAATCTGCAAAAATTGTTGGTTCAACAAAAAAACCATTCTCTGTTTCCTTAGAATTATGTCGGCTTCCACCAACGATAAGTCGCGCACCTGATTCTCTAGCTTTATCAATATATATCATGACCTTATCAAGTTGTTTAGAACTAATTAATGCGCCCATTTGTGTATCTATATTCATAGGGTCACCAAGCTTTATTTTTTTACTACGTATGGCAGCTTTTTTTAAAAATTGATCATAAATCTTTGAATGAACATAAACTCGAGTGCCATTGGTACAGACCTCTCCTTGCGTATAAAAATTAGCCAATAATGCTCCTGATACAGCATTATCTATATCAGCATCTTCAAAAATAATAAGTGGAGATTTACCACCAAGCTCTAAAGTAACCTCTTTAAGAGTTCCTGAAGCGTCTGTCATTACCTTCTTCCCAGTACTACTTTCTCCAGTAAAAGAAACCTTAGCAACCCTAGGATGTCTCGTTAAAAACTGCCCAACTCGATAATCTCCTTGCACCACGTTAAATACTCCAGGGGGCATTCCAGCCTCTGTATATATTTCTGCTAGCTTTATAACACTCAAGGGAGTCTCCTCAGAAGGCTTAAAAACCATCGAGTTACCAGCTGCTAAACAGGCTGCAGATTTCCAGCAAGCAATTTGTATAGGGTAGTTCCAGGCTCCAATTCCTACGCAAACTCCAAGGGGTTCTCTTTTTGACATATAAAAAGTATTAGAATCTAAATCCTGCTGAGTTCCTTGAAGAGCAGGAACCAGTCCAGCGTAGTATTCAATTACGTCTGCACCTGAGTGAATATCTACAGAATTGGCTTCTTGAAGAGGTTTTCCAGAGTCAATAACCTCTAAAGCGGCTATCTCATTATTCCTTTCTCGGAGCAAAGCAACTGCTTTTAATAGTATCCTGCCCCTTTCTACAGCTGTCATAGAGCTCCATACTTTGAAACCTTTTTCTGCAGACTGGATAGCTTTTTCAACATCATGTTCACTTGCCTGATCAACATGGGCAATAACTTTACCATTAGCAGGATTTATGGTTTCAAATGATTCATCAGAGCTAGATTCGTAACAAGCACCATGAATGTATAGATGTTCTTTCATATGTTTAGACAGGAATCAAATTTAAAAACTAAAAAAACTATGATACATATTCTTAGTTCTAAATATCAGGGCATAGCAATATTTTTTAACTGGCCTTTAAGAAGTTTTAATAGTATTATTTTTTGGTCATCATTAAATCGACTTATTGGCCCCGATATAACTATAGCACCTACAAATTTATTGCTATTTGATATAACCGGAACTGCTAGCGCAAAAAGTGCAGCATTATGTTCATTTATTGAGAGGTAATAACCCTTATCTCTAATTTCTTTATAAAAACCCTGGAGATCATTTTTACGTTTACCGTAAGCCAAAATAATTCGCCCAGAAGCACCTCGATTAAGCTCTAATCGAGAACCCTGTTCTATGTTGTGTCTAATCTCATCTCTTGAATGAGCTCTATAAAGGCAAATACGCTTATTTTCCTCTTCAACAAAGAAGGATGCTGTCTCTCCTGACATGTCCCTTATTTGGTCAACAATTGGACGGATTTGCTCTAAATGATTACTTTGCGTATAAATAGCACTTAAATATAGCGCCTGAGTGCCAACAACATACTCTTTATTTTTAAGGCGAGAAACGTACCCATATTCTTCTAATGTTGAGAGAATTCTATAAGTTGTAGATAAATTGAAGTTAAGAAGTTCACAAATCTCTTTAATTGAGTATTGAGTTTTATCTAATGAAAATATCGATAAGATTTGCAAACACTTTTCTATTGCATTGTAATTTTTATCAACTGATATAGATTTCATTTAATTTCACAATATGAAAAAATAATATTATATAGTGAAACTAATTATTTGAAAAAAAAATTATTGGTATTATTAAAAAATAAAGTTTAATCAGAAAAATATGTTAATTTTAATTGGAGAAAAATAAATGAACAGAGAAGAGCAAGTAAAAGCATTAGAAAAAGATTGGAAAAATAACCCTAGATGGGCAAATGTTAAGAGAACTTACTCTGCAGAAGATGTTGTTCGATTAAGGGGCTCTGTTCAGCCTGAATGCACATATGCTCGAAGAGGTGCTGAAAAATTATGGGATCTAGTTAATGGATCATCTAAAAAAGGCTATGTAAACTGTATGGGAGCAATTACAGCTGGTCAAGCTATGCAACAAGCAAAGGCCGGTATTGAAGCAATCTACCTATCAGGATGGCAAGTTGCAGCTGATGGTAATACCTCTGAAACAATGTATCCAGATCAATCCCTTTATGCTTATGACTCGGTTCCAACAATGGTTAGAAGAATTAATAATACATTTAAAAGAGCTGATGAAATACAATGGGCACAGGGTACTAACGAAGAAGATAGCAAATATATTGATTATTTTTTACCAATCGTAGCAGATGCTGAAGCTGGATTTGGTGGCGTATTGAATTCTTTTGAATTAATGAAAAATATGATTATGAATGGGGCAGCTGGGGCTCACTTTGAAGACCAATTAGCGGCTGTAAAAAAATGTGGTCATATGGGTGGTAAGGTCTTAGTGCCTACTCAAGAGGCTATTCAAAAACTTACTTCTGCTCGTTTAGCAGCTGATGTGATGGGCGTTCCTACTCTTCTATTAGCCAGAACAGATTCTGAAGCTGCAAACTTACTTACCTCTGATGTTGATCCTTATGATGCACCCTTTATAACTGGAAAAAGAACTGTAGAGGGCTTTTATGTAGTCAAAAATGGACTTGAGCAATCTATATCTCGAGGTCTTGCATATGCTCCATATGCCGACTTAGTATGGTGTGAAACTGGTAAACCTGATCTTGGTTTTGCCAAAGAATTCGCAGATGCTGTTCTTGCTGAGAATCCAAACCAACTTCTAGCCTATAACTGCTCACCATCATTTAACTGGAAAAAACATCTAAATGAAACTGAAATTGCCTCATTCCAAGAGAAAATCTCTGAAATGGGTTATAAGTATCAATTCATCACTTTAGCTGGTATTCATAATATGTGGTATAACATGTTTGACCTTGCTTATGAATATGCGCAAGGTGAGGGTATGAAGCATTATGTTAATAAAGTTCAAGAACCTGAATTTGATGCTGCTAAAAAAGGTTACACTTTTGCCTCACATCAACAAGAAGTTGGGGCTGGGTACTTTGATGATGTTACAACTGTAATTCAAGGAGGCGAGTCTTCAGTAACTGCATTAAAAGGATCTACTGAGGAAGAGCAGTTTAATTAGGAAGTAAACTGCTAAAAAATATACAACTAGCCTTTTAAGGCTGGTTTTCTTAGTTAATTTATTCTTATGGCAAATAACACATCTCAAAAAACCTCATCTATGATTGCCAAGAAAATTCTTAGTGGTTTCGAGCAGCACTATCAAAATATTAAAAGTGCCTCAATTGAAGCAAAAAGATGCTTTGAAGAAAAAGAATGGATGAAGATAGAGAGTGACTCAAAGTTAAGACTCAATTTCTATGATGAACAGGTAGATGTTTTTTGTAAAAACCTTTCTTCTGAGCTAAAAAAGAAAACTCTTTATGGTGCAAAGGATGAATATAACGAACCAACCCATATAGAAAAATTTGATTCAGAATTCTGGAAGAAAACGAAACTTATGTATATTGAGCTTATTACTGACCATAGGCAGCCAGAGCTTGCGGAAACTTTTTATAATTCAGTTTTTTGTAGGATTTTTTCAAGAAGCTTCTATAACAATCAATTTATTTTTACGAAACCATGTGTCTCACTCAATTATATTGATATGGACGAACCTGTAATTGACAGCTACTTTGTAGAAGATAAGCAACTTAAAAACGCTTTCAAAAGCATTCTTCATAGCTATAGCTTTAATTGTCAACTTGGCAATCTTGATGAGGATATTAAGCGACTTGAAGAACAGTTATTTATGCAAATACCTAGATTAAGTTCTGAGGTCTTTGAAATTCAAGTAATTAGTACTCCTTTTATAAGGGGTAAATGTGCCTACATTGCTGGAAAAATCGTTTCACAACTTCACTCAGATACACCCATCTTAATTGCTTTATTAAATGATGATAAAAAAGGCCTTTATGTTGATAGCCTTTTAACTGATCGAGGTAGCATATCAATTGTCTTTAGTTTTTCAAGATCTTACTTCTTTATCACTACTGACTATCCGTCAGCTATCGTTGAGTTTCTAAAAGAACTTCTTCCAGGAAAAACTAGAGCTGTTCTATATAGCGCTATAGGACTTCACAAACAAGGAAAAACCCTTCTCTATAGACATTTCTTAAAGTACTCAAAGGTTACTAGTGAAAAACTAATCATTGCACCAGGCATCAAAGGCATGGTCATGTCAGTTTTTACATTCCCAATGTACCCTTATGTTTTTAAAATTATTAATGATAAATTTGCCCCACCTAAAATGGGTACAAAAGAGATGGTCAAGGACCGATACTACTTTGTTAAAAATCATGTAAGGGTTGGAAGACTGGCTGATACTTGGGAATTTTCAAATGTTGCCTTTCCTATTAAAGACATTGATGATGCCCTCTTAACCGAATTAAAGAAAAAGGCTGGATCAAATATAGAGATTGAGGGTGACCTACTGATTATTAAACACATGTACATTGAAAATAAAATGACACCTCTTAACATGTACCTTGAGACAGCTAATAAAGAACAACAAGCTCATATTATTCAAGACTATGGAAAAGCAATTGATGAACTAATTAATTCAAATATATTTCCGGGTGATATGCTGACTAAAAACTTTGGGGTAACTCGTCAAAATAGAGTGGTTTTTTATGATTATGATGAGATAACATTAATGAGTACTCCAGTATTTAAAAAAATTCCTAAATCAAGATCTTATGAAGAAGAAATGGCTTCTGAGCCTTGGTATTATGTTGGCCAAAATGATGTTTTTCCAGAAGAGTTCAAATACTTTATGCTGCCAAATAAATTTATGAAAGAAACCTTTAATAACCACTATAAGAAGCTTCTTGATGCAGATTATTGGATCTCTATTCAAGAAAAAATTCAGGAAAATGGCGTCATGGATTACTACCCATATGGCTCAGAGAAGCGGATGTGTGAAATTTATGGTGAAACCAATGACTAGATCAACTAGTGATATATCAGATAGGCTTTATCCAGAGGTTCAGTATTTGGATTCCATGTTTAAAAGCTATGGCTCAAAAATTAGCTTTTCAGGTCGAATTGTTACCATTGAATGCTTTGAAGATAACTCTCTTGTTGAAGAGGCTCTTAAAACCAGTGGAAATGGCTCAGTACTAGTTATAGATGCAGGTGGTTCAATGAATTGTGCAATATTAGGTGATAAGAGGATAGCTGATGCAATTCAAAATGAATGGCAAGGAATTATTGTCAATGGAGCTATTAGAGATTCAGCAATAATAAATAAAATGTCAATAGGAATTAGAGCTCTTGGAACCTTCCCACGTAAAAGCATCAAAAAAGGTGTTGGGAAAAATAATGTAATTGTTAGTTTTTCAAATGTAAAATTTATACCAAATCAATATTTATACGCCGACGAAGATGGTGTAATTATTACTAAAACTAAGGTAGATTTATGAGTAAAGGTAAACATAATTTTTCTAATATATGTGTTGAAAGCTCCCTATTTGATTTCATTGATAAAGAGGCTTGTAATGGTCTAGATATTAAAGCAAAAGAATTTTTTGAGTCACTATCAGATGTTATAAATGAACTACAAAAAGATAATATTGATTTACTAAAAAAGCGAGATGATTTTCAATCTCAGATTGATAAATGGCATATTGAAAATAAACGCATTAACCCTGCTGCTTACAAAGCCTTTCTAACTGACATTGGATACATTACTTCAAAGCCTGAAAAATTTTCAATCGAGGTTGATGATGTTGATCCTGAAATTTCTCAAATTGCTGGACCCCAATTAGTTGTTCCAATAACGAATCAAAGGTTTGTTCTTAATGCTGTAAATGCTAGATGGGGAAGCCTATTTGACTCATTATATGGTACAAATGTAATCCCAAATAAAGGTAGTATGAGCACCTCGTTTGCCCATAACCTTCACAGAGTAAATAAAACAGCAGAACTTGCATGTGACTTTCTTGATGAGATAGCCCCTCTAAAGAGTGCGTCTTATAGACAGATAACATCACAAGTTAAATACACTGGAGCTCTAATTTTTAATTTAAATGATGGGGAGGTAACTTCACTAATTAATCCTGAACAATATAGAGGATTAGGTGAAGATGGAAGTATCTTACTCAAGAATAATAATCTTCATATTGAAATAGTCTGTGATCAGGAAAAAAGCCTACATAAAAGTGGAATTTTTGATGTTATATTAGAGTCTGCAATTACCACGATTGTTGATTTTGAGGACTCAGCATCTACAGTTTCTGATGATGAAAAGATTCATGCCTACAGAAATTATCTTGGTTTAATGAAGGGAGACTTAAATACTGAATTTATCAAGGGTGGTGAAACCTTAACTCGATCATTGAATCCAGATAAAAGATACAAAGACTCTAGTGGCAAAATATTTTGCCTCTCAGGAACAAGTCTTACTTTAGTTCGTAATGTGGGTATTCATATGTTTAGCCAACTTGTAACTAATAAAGATGGTTCTTCGGTTCCCGAAGGTATTCTGGATGCAATGATTACTTCTTTAATTGCACTTCATGATTTAAAGATTAAGGGTAATTCAAAGAAAGGCAGTTTTTATATAGTAAAGCCAAAACTTCATGGACCTGAAGAGGTAAGATTTACTATGAAATTATTTTCCCTTGTAGAGAAGGCTCTCTCATTAAAGGAAAATACTTTAAAAATTGGTGTAATGGATGAAGAGAGGAGAACCTCTATAAACTTAATGTCATGCATTCATGAAGCAAAAAATCGTATTATTTTTATCAACACTGGATTCTTAGACCGCACTGGGGATGAAATTCACACCTCAATGATGGCTGGTGCAATGAGATGTAAAAATCTCATAAAAGAGGAGGCATGGTATTCAGCCTATGAACCTAATAATGTTAATACTGGGCTTAATTGTGGTCTATTTAAAAAAGCACAAATAGGTAAAGGAATGTGGGCTCAACCTGATCAAATGCGTGAGATGCTTGATTCTAAAATGGTTCACCTAGAGGCAGGTGCAAATTGCTCCTGGGTTCCTTCACCAACTGCTGCAACACTTCATGCGACTCATTATCATCGTTTTGATGTTTTTAAATGTCAAAAGGAGTTTCTTTTAAAGCCACAAGAGGTTAATCAAGACGATCTCCTTGTTATACCTTTTCTAAAGCTTCCAGAACAAATGTCAGAAGATAAAATTATTCATGAGATTAATAATAATGCTCAAAGTATTTTAGGTTACGTTGTAAAGTGGATTAATAATGGAATTGGTTGCTCTAAAGTTCAAGATATAAATCATATTGGCCTTATGGAAGATAGGGCTACACTCAGAATTTCCTCACAACATATGGCCAACTGGCTTCATCATAAAATATGCTCAAAAGAACAGGTTAATAAAGCTTTTCAAGACATGGCTTTAGTTGTGGATGATCAAAATAAGCATGATAGAAATTACATTCCTCTTGCACCCAAATATGATAGCTTTGCCTATCAAGCATCCCTTGCTTTAGCATTTGAAGGAATGACTCAACCTAATGGTTATACAGAAGAAATTTTAATAAAATACAGACGGAAGTTTCTAGAATCTTAGCCTCTAAAAGCACCATCTGAAAGGAGATAGTCTAATTCCTCCATAGTACTCATTCGTCCTAAGATTTCATTCCTATGAGGGAATCGACCAAACTTTTTAACAATATTGCGGTGGTGAACAGAAAAATCTAAATTAAAGTTATATTTTTCAAAAAGATAGACTTGTAGATTTTGATGGTCTAAATTTTCACTATGCATAAGTGGCATAAAAAGAAAGAGTTGCTCAACCTCATTACTAAGCTCTTCATCAAATCCATTATTGATAGCATTCAATGCCACCTCAATACCCATACTTTCTGTTTTAAAGGCTTTAGCATAGCCTCTAAACATATTTAAGGGAAACTGATCAAAAATGATTATAAGCGCTAATGAACCCTCTGCACTATCTTGCCAATCATTTAGCTCACCAGAAGCCGCTCTGTCCCAAATATCTTCATATTTTTCCCTGATTTCATTATCTATTTCTAGGGTCGAAGCAAACCAATATTGTTTGCTTTTTTCAGAAAACCAATATTCAAGAATATCGTCAGGTGTTATAGACTTATTATTCATAAAGTATTATAAAAAAATTCTTCAGAACAGAATAATACCACTCTGAAGAATTTAACTTTTCTTATCTATGCTTTGAAGCATTTACATCATAATCTTTATACTTATCTAAATGACGAACTGGCTTACTCAAGGCATCCTTTCTAAATGGATCACCCAGTTCTCGAGTACACATTATTTCAATAACTGTTGTTTTTCTCTCATTCATTTGCATGTCAATAGCTTTTTTCAANGCAGGCCCAACATCTTCTAATTTATCGACACGAATTCCTTCAGCACCCATCGACTCTGCAATATTAACAAAGTGCTGGTCAGTAAGCTCAGCCGCAACAAAGCGTCTGTCATAAAAATCCACTTGGTTTTTCTTTTCAGCACCCCAATGGCGATTATGAAATACAACTGCTGTAACAGGAATATCATGGCGAACACATGTCATCGTTTCCACCATACTCATTGCCCAAGCACCATCACCAGCATAAGAAACTGCAGGTCTATGTTGTGCAGCAGCTTTAGCNCCAATAATTGTAGGGAATGCGTAGCCACAATTTCCAAAACTCATTGCAGCAAAGAAGCTTCGAGGCTTTTCAAATCGAAGATAACTATTAGCAACTGAATTAATATTACCAATGTCAGTGGAAACCATTACATCTTCCGGCATTGCTTTTTCAAGCTCACGCAGAACCTGCCTAGGATGAAGCCACCCTTCTTCTTTATCCGCAAGCATATCCATACTATATGAATCAGTTTCATGAATCCATTCATCAAGCTCTAACTCCCAAACAGCTTTTTCATCAGCAATAGTAGTTGCTCTGTCTGCTTTAGATGAATCACAGTTTAGGGTTGTAGATGCTAATTTTTCACATAGTACCTCTGCTACCGCTTTTGCATCTCCACAAATACCAACATTTATTGGTTTAACAAGACCAAGCATCTTATGATCTGCATCGATTTGAATAATTTGAGCATCTTTTGGCCAGTAGTCCATGCCATGTTGCGGTAATGTACCAAAAGGACCTAAACGAGTTCCAAGAGCAATTACAACATCTGCTTTAGATATTAATTTCATTGCAGCCTTTGATCCTTGATAGCCTAAAGGACCACACCAAAGATCATGACTTGCAGGAAAGGAATCGTTATGAAGGTAACTATTAACAACTGGAGCACCAAGACGCTCAGCTAATGCTGCGCATTCTTGCACACCATCAGCCATAACAACTCCACCCCCAGAAACAATTACTGGAAATTTAGCTTTAGCAATTAAAGCAACTGCTTCATTTAATGTATCCTCACCACCTGAACCGCGATCAATGCGTCGAGGAGTAGGAATAGTGAATTCACCATCCGCATAAAAATAATCTCTTGGAATATTAAGTTGAGTAGGAGCCATTTCACTCATAGCTCTATCAAAGCATCGACCTGTAAATTCTGCCATCCTCATTGGGTTGACAACATGTCCTTGATATTTTGTAAATTCTTGAAACATTGGTAGTTGATTGGCTTCTTGAAAACCACCTAATCCCATACCCATTGTGCCTGCTTCTGGTGTGACAATAACTACTGGGCTATGAGCCCAATATGCAGCTGCAATAGCAGTTACGCAGTTAGATATACCAGGTCCATTTTGACCAATTACGACACCATGTCGACCGCTTACTCTTGAGTAGCCATCTGCCATATGTGCAGCACCTTGTTCATGGACTACAGGTATAAACCTTATACCAGCAGGTTCAAAGATATCCATTGCATCCATAAATGCAGAACCCATGATACCAAAGATATCTGTTACATCATTAGCAGCCATTGTTTCAACAAAAGCCTCACTCGAAGTCATTTTTGCCATTTTTTCTACTCTCCTATTTAATATTATTTATTAAGCATATCTAAAGCGGGGACATAATCATAGCCTAAGTCTTGAGCTACTTCTTGGCATGTTACTTTGCCACTATGTACATTTAATCCAGCTCTTAGATGCTCGTCATCCAATAAGGCTTGCTTAACACCTTTATTTGCAATACTTAGACCAAACGGTAAAGTAACATTATTTAGAGCATAAGTTGATGTTTTTGGAACGCCTCCAGGCATATTAGCAACGCAATAATGAACTACATCATCAACGACATAAGTTGGTTCAGCATGAGTTGTAGCTTTAGAAGTTTCAAAGCACCCACCCTGATCGATTGCAACATCAACAATAACTGAACCTGGCTTCATAGCTTTTATCATCTCTTTTGAAACTAGTTTTGGTGCCTCTGCTCCTGGAATCAATACTCCACCAATAACCAAATCAGCTTGTAATACATACTCCTCAACTGAACTTTTGGTTGAGAATACAGTATTTGTACTACGACCGAATTGTTGCCAATGTTGCTCAAGGGTATCAGGATTATTATCTAGGACCCACACATCTGCTCCCATACCAACTGCCATATGTGCAGCATGAGCACCAACAACACCTCCACCCAAAATAACTACATTTAATGGATCAACTCCTGGAACACCTCCAAGAAGTGCTCCCATTCCACCATTTGGTTGTTCTAAAAAATGCGCACCTGCTTGAACAGCCATTCTTCCAGCAACTTTTGACATTGGTGCTAATAAAGGCAGTCCACCCCTTGGAGATGTAACCGTCTCATAAGCAATACAAATCGCACCACTTTCTACCAGTCCTTTTGTTTGTTCAGGATCTGGAGCAAGATGAAGATATGTGTAAAGAATTTGACCCTCTCTTAACATTGCAATTTCTTCAGCCTGAGGTTCCTTTACTTTAACAATCATTTCAGAGTTATCGAAAACCTCTTTTGCTGTTGTCATTATCTCAGCACCACTATTTGAATACTCATCGTCACTTGCACCAATTCCAATACCTGCATTGGTTTGAACTAGGACCTTATGACCGTGACTTACAAACTCCTTTACACTTCTTGGTGTAAGGCCAACTCTATATTCATGGTTTTTAATTTCTTTTGGAACTCCAATTATCATTTTATTTTTTCCTTTATTAATTTTTCAAATTTATAGTTTAGCTTTTTTGACTATTTTGATAGTTAGTAATACCTGTCCTTAACTTATCAATGATTTCATCAATATGTTTTTCTTCACAGATAAATTGAGGGGCAATAATTAAACAGTCTCCTGTAGCCTTAAAGTTGACGCCAGCCTCATAGCATGCTTTAAAGCATTCAAGTCCAGCTTTTCCAGGTTTAGTATTTAATTTCATGTCTATACCACCCATCATCCCATAACCTCTAATATTCTCTACAGACTCCAAATCTTGCAGTGAGAATAGGCCTTTTTGGAAATAAGGGGATAAATTTTTTGCTCTATTAAAAATATCATCTTTTTCAAAAATATCTTGAACAGCAAGAGCAGCAGCAACCGCCACTGGTGCAGCAGAATAGGTGTAACCATGAAATAATTCAACAGCTCCCTCTGCTGATGCATCCATTACCGCGTCATAGATTGAATCACTGCATGCAACCACACCCATTGGAACAACGCCATTAGTAGTGGCTTTTGCCATAGTCATAATATCTGGAGTAACCCCAAATTCATCTGCAGCAAATTTAGATCCTGTTCTTCCCCAGCCCGTAATGACTTCATCAAAAATTAGAAGTATTCCGTGTTCATCACAAATCGCCCTTAATTTTTCCAAATAACCTTTTGGTGGAACCAAGGTGCCAGTTGATCCTGCAATAGGCTCAACAATACAAGCAGCGATATTTTCCCCACCAAAATTTGCGCATATAGCCTCTAAATCATTAGCTAAATAATCTCCAGTTTCTGGCTGTCCACTAATAAACTTATGCTCAGGAAGATGAGTGTGGCTAATATGTTGGACTCCAGGCATAAGGATACTTGCAAATGTTTTAACGTTATTAACCATACCACCAACTGAAATACAACCAATATTCATTCCGTGGTAGCTTCTTTCTCTACCAACAAATCTGAATCTCTCAGCATTACCTTTTGCTCGGTGATAAGCAATAGCAATTTTAATTGCGGTCTCTACAGCTGTAGAACCACAAATCGTAAAAAACATTTTGTTTAAGTTACCAGGCGTATGCTTCGAAATTTTAGTTGCTAAGTCAAATGATCCACTCCAACCTTGCTGAAAAGGCTGAGCGTAATCTAAAGTTTCTAATTGTTTTGTTACAGCCTCGGTAATTTCTCTTCTACCATGTCCAAGAGGATTACAAAAAAGACCAGAACTAGCATCAATTTGGGTTTTTCCATGATGAGTTTTCAAATACATCCCCTTTGCCTCTGAAATTAACCTAGGGTTAGCTTTGAAATCTCTATTAGATGTAAATGGCATCCAATGCTCATTGAATGAATTAGGGATTAATGATGTATTACCTGATTTCATTTTTTACTCCTATATATAGTTAGATACAGCCAATTTTTATAAATTGCCAGCAATTCACAAGAATGAATTGTAAAATATAAGTAGTCCTAAATTAAGATATATATAGAACCAGCAAACTTACAATTAATAGGCCAGCAAAATGAACGAAATGTGGAATCAATTTTTTTCCCTAAGGCATGATAAGCCTCGTACGCTTCAGTTGCAAATCCGTCAACAATTAATTGATGCAATAACAAATGGTTTGATTGGGCCAAATGAACCATTACCATCATCAAGGAATCTTGCTAAAGCCCTTAATGTAGCAAGAAATACTGTATTAGCAGCCTATAAAGAGCTTGAATTTGATGGTTATATCACTCCTCAAGAAAGAAGAGGTTACTTCGTAAATGAGCAATTCTATGAAAATTTTACAGATAGTAGCGAGGATCAACTTAAAAACATTACTACACCAGTGTGGCTTGATAGCTTAATTACAAAAAAACCATCTATTAAAACTAATATTCGTAATCCTGAGAATTGGCAAAGTCTTCCATATTCTTTTACAATTGGGCAGTTAGATAAAAGCCTTATTCCTTATTATGAGTGGCGGGAAGTGGTTAGACACTCTTCAACTCTTCCTGAAATACAAAAATGGAATATTGATCATGTTGATAATGATGATCCCTCATTAATAAAGCAAATTCAATCTAAAGTTCTTCCTAAAAGGGGTATTTGGGCTAATAAAGATCAAATTTTGATTACCTCAGGTAGTCAGAATGCAATCTATATTATTGCCAGTCTTTTGGCAAAACAAGGGACAGTTATTGGTATGGAAAACCCTGGATACCCTGATGTAAGAAATATTTTTAGTTTTCGAACTGACAATATTGTTCCCATTGGAATAGATCAAGATGGGATTATTGTTGATGAAATTAAACCTGAAATTGATATTATTTTTACGACTCCAAGTCATCAATATCCAACAGGAGTAACTATGAGCATGGATAGAAGAAATAAACTTCTAGCTATTGCTAAAGAAAATCAAATGGTAATTATTGAAGATGACTATGAAGCAGAGGTCAATTTTTTAAGAAAACCCAACCCATCTTTGAAAAGTCTTGATAAAGATAACAATGTTATCTATGTTGGAAGCTTTTCAAAAGCATTTGCACCAGGCCTTAGGTTAGGATATATGGTTGCACCAGAGAGTTTTGTTAAAGAAGCAAGAGCTCTAAGGCGGTTAATGATAAGACATATACCAGCAAATAATCAACGCTCAGTTGCTTTATTTATTGGACTAGGTCATTATCATAATATGTTTACTAAGATTCAAAAAACAAACAAAGAGAGATGGGGGTTGATTAATGAAAAGATTAATCAGGAATCCCTATTATCTGCAACTCCTACCCTTGGTGGCTCAACTTTTTGGGTTAAGATTCCAGAGTCAGTTGATACAGAAAAACTTTGTCAAAAACTTCTAGAAAAAGGTGTTGCTGTAAGACCTGGAAATGCGTCTTTTGCAGAGGAAAAACCACCAGCAAATTATTTACATCTTGGATATTCTGCTATTGATACTAATAGAATAAATAAAGGTATAGATATTATTGTAAAAGAAATTAAAGCGATGATGCATTGATATGAAACAAATACCTCTTTTTATAATACTATTATTAAGTCTAATTTCTGCTTCTCATGCAGAACCTAATGTTTTGCAATGTAAGCAAAATTGTGGCACTTATGATTCAAAAAATTCCTATAGTTTCCAAGCAAGAATGGCCCAAGGTGAAGATATGTGGGGCGCCAATGTAACGTTTATAGAAGATGACATTATTATTAGTTCAGCACATATATTAGGATTTGAACCTAATAGAAGACAGACTTTATCATGTGGACAAGAGGCGGCAAAAATAAGGAACACAGACTGGAGCCAGCATAAGGGAAATATGTACGTTGTTGATGG
>JGI26060J43896_10000128_pt1 | contig 25595 bp, 20 predicted proteins | sample MarorgKNORR_S2LV_6_FD_43896 | JGI IMG/M metagenome (IMG submission 43896) | reverse complement strand
TCGGCAATCTTGGCTTAGGGAGAATATGTAAGCTATCTCATTCGGCGCGCGCTGTAAAAGGGCCCGTGGAGCTAGCCTAATGTTGATGTTGAAAAAAATTGAATCTGCCGGGGGGTGGTATGGATAAGAGATAGGGAAGTGTTAATGGCAATCAGGGGGTATAGAAAGTGCCAATTGTTGAACTGGCATACAGACAGATTTAACTAAATTGAATGAGCGGGCATGGCTACCCCCTCATTACAGATATTAGCGTTGTAACAAGTAAGAAAACTTCACGAAGATCTGGTCACCATCTTTCTTCAGATGATCAGTGACGATAAGTTCGCGCTCACCTTCCATATCAACGATATCAAAGTTACTTTGGTTGGTGTTATAGCCCACATAAAAAGCCGACCATGGATTGATTACATAGCGAAGTAGAAGATCGAAATTCATATTTTCGTCATCAGTCAAACGAGATGCTGGGCCAGCGTCAGTTTCTTCATACTGAGCTATAAATCGTAAGGATAATTCCTTAGTGAATTGGTAGTTCCAATTGCTTCGAATAATTTCATTACTGAAAATCTTCCCACCACCATTTTGAGATTCTAGCTCTGTATAGAAATAAGTATTTTCAATTCTCAGCCGGGCGATAGGGCGCCATAGCATATCCACAGAAATACGGCTCGTATCGGCGATGGTCGGCAAGCTTCCAACCTGCGGAACCAAGTTAATAGTTTCTCCGAATTGATAACTGGCACTAAAATCAACTGTGCTTAAAGTATTGTTTTCGAAGCTCACCTGCCAGTTATCATAATTGTAGCGTGTGTTAGAAATGATTCCTGGAAAATCCTGTGGGCGTAGAACTTCAACATAGTCGGTGTAGGTTAGACCGAAACCTGTTGTGTCAAACTCCATGTCGATTGTTGGGCCAAGCTGATGGTAGATCAGTGTGTCATCAGTGTCTTTCAAATAGACATCGAATATCTGGAACCCCCAAGTATTAATATCTAAATTTTCAGGAAAGAAATTGAATCTAGCACGGTTATGGATGCCGGAGACATCAGGCCGAAAAAATCGATTCATAAAACCCAACTCAGTGCGGAAATTATCTGTTGTCTCGACAAAGTGCGAGTGGGTGTTTAAAGTTCTTCCGGTCCGATTAATTTGAATATTTCTTTGATAGCCAGTGGTCGTTGCACCGCTGAACACTGGCTCACTTTCTGTTCCTACAAACTGCATATTGGTAATCCAATTATCAGTAAGCTTAAAGCGCCCATCGATGCTAGCGACTCTGTTGTAGCCGTCACCTAGCTCTCGGTCACTAAGCAAAAAACCTACTCGAGATTGTTCGGAAATATCCCGAAAGCCACGCAGTATTCCGATGTTGGCTTTTTTTCCACGTAGTGGGTCTGTGGCATCTCGATTCAACCCAGGGGCTTCATCGTTAATTAGGATAGCACCAAATCCGTAATCACCTTGTCTGCCAGTAAATCGAGCGCCACCTTCAGGGTCGACGATGCGTCTGGTGAAAACCAGATTTGAATCAGTGGCAAAGAAGTCGGCATTTTCCACAAAGAATGGACGCCGTTCAGGAAACTGCACTTCGAAACGCTCATTCACAGTGACTTGGGGTTGGTCTGACTCTACCTGGCTAAAATCAGGATTCAGCGTGAGGTCCAAAACCATCGAATCATTGAAGACAAACTTGGCATCGATACCAACATCTTGCTCCGTATTGCCACCAAATTTTGGTCCGCTAATTGCGCCGAGATCTAGAGCCTCAGCATCGCGAGCGAAAATAAATGGAATGATCTGATAGTTATTACCGGGAGAAACATCNCGGATACCGGTTAGTAAAGCAGTTTGATTCAAACGTCCTTCAATGGCTATGGAATAAGCAGGCCAATAAGCTTCCTCGTTGAGACGGGGGATCTGACGGGCGAATTGTACTCGCCAGGTTTGTTCGGAAGCATCGGGAAATCTCAGGCTTCGCAGTGGGATAGACATTTTGACCATATAACCCTGATCTGTGAGCTCCCCCTCACTATCCCAAACAGCTTCTAAGGTAGTATCGAAGCCACCACGCTGAGAGTTGCCTTCTGTCCAGCGAGCATCCCACTGAATGCCAAGAGGCGTAGCTCGAAACGAGAAGGCGGCTCTTTGATCATTGAAAGTATCAAAGGTCATCTCCACGGTGTCATCGCCGTCGATATTCTCTCTAGAGGAAAGGTTGGCTCTGATTTGATCAGGGTTAGTATCAAAAGCTAGAAAGATGGCATGCAGCCGTTCCTGATCATAGCCAATATAGACTTCTGTGCGCTGAGTGGCGGAATCACCGTCATTTGGAGTGCGCTGAATAAAATTGTCTACTTTGGCCATGGACCGTGCCAAAGCAGAAGCTGGATTCATGCCAGAAAAGTCAGCAAAGCTTGGTTCGCTATCAATTTTTGGGATTACAAGACCGCTGTCAGCGGCATAAATGGGGCTTATAAAAGTAAATGTTACAACTGTGCACACTACGCACAACATCAACTGTCGCATTATCATGATTCCTCTCTTAGGTGATTTTCAAAGCCGGGAGGATTCTACTCGGATTTATAGTCCGAGTGAACTGCTTACTTAAGTTTAAAATCATGCAGCTACTGCTTCGACTCCTTTTTTATAAATCCTGCTTTGCAAGCATTTCAACTGCAATTAACGACCTGTGATTTATTGCAGTGATTGGATCGATGGCTATTTTTAACGCTGAAAAAGATACGAGAATTTGACAAAGAATTGATCTCCGTCACGACGAAGGTCATTAGCGACTATTAATTCTCGTTCACCTTCTATGTCTACAATATCAAAATTACTCTGATTAGAATTATAGCCCACATAGAAAGCTGACCAGGGATTAATTACATAACGAAGTAGAACATCAAAGTTTAAATTTTCATCATCTTTTAAACGCGTCGCAGCGCCTGCTTCGGTCTTGTCATATTGCGCAATAAACCTTAAAGAGAGTTCCCGTGTAAACTGATAATTCCAATTCGAACGGATAATTTCATTAGAGAATATTTTAGTGCCACTTTTAGTTTTAAGTTCTGTGAGAAAGTAGGTATTAGCTATACTTAATTGTTCTATTGGTCGGAGCAGTATGTTGAAATCTATCCTGTTAGTGTCAGCAACAGAGGGTAGATAACCAACTCGCGGAACTAAGTTTAGTGCCGAACCTTGCCGGTAGTTGGCTTTGACTTGCAATGTTTCTAGCGTGTTATTATTGAAACCTACTTGCCATGTATCGTAATCGTAAGATCTGACTGAATTCAATCCTAGAAAATCGCCAGGCTTGAGTTTTTCTTCATAATCAGTCCAATTGAAATTTAAAGTAGTAGTCCCAAAGCGAAAGTTTAGTGCTGGCCCGAGCTGTGTATAAATTATTTCTCCTTTCCTATCTTCCAAATAAACTCCGAAGACGCTACCACCCCATCTATTCAAAGCAGAGCCCTCAGGATAAAAATTCAGGCTAGAATTTTGGTGCACCCCTGAAGTGTTTGGCTTGGACCAGCGGTTCTGGAAACCTAATTCGGTCCTGAAATTTGAGGTTGTTTCCAAAAAGTGAGTGTGATTGGTATAGGTCCGCCCCTCTCGGTTTACCATAATGTTGCGCTGGTAGCCTTTAGTTTCCGCACCTCCAACCGAAGGCTCGCTTTCAGTTCCGATTAATTGCACTTGCGTCGACCAATTGTCGTTGAATTTAAAACGGCCGTCGAAACTTAGCACTCTGTTATAGCCGTCACCTAACTGGCGCTCTGTAGCCAAGAATCCTATTCGGTTTTGTTCTCCAAGGTCCCTGAATCCTCTGATTATTGCTATGTTAGCTTTTTCACCCTTAAGCGGATCATTGGCTTCTCTATTGAGACCTGGTGCGGCGTCATTGATTAGGATGCTACCGAAGCCATATTCGCCAGATCGTCCTGTAAGCCGGATGCCGCCTTCTGGATCAACTATTCTTCTGGTAAACACAAGGGTTGAATCTGTCGCGAAAAAATCAGCATTCTCAATAAAAAATGGGCGACGCTCGGGGAATTGCACTTCGAAGCGTTCATTCACAGTAACTTGAGGTTCGTCCGATTCAATTTGGCTGAAGTCTGGATTAAGCGTTAGGTCTAATGCCCAGCTGTCGTTGAAGACGAATTTAGCGTCGACGCCGACCTCTTGCTCTGATGAAGTATCAAACTTGGGTCCGCCATAAGCTGAGCGATCTAATGCATCAAGTTCGCGAGCAAAGAAAAAAGGAATGATTTGATAGTTGTTTCCGGGGGAGACGTCTTGGATGCCTCGCAACGTAGCGGCCTGGTTTAAGCGCCCATCGATATTTAGTGAATATTCGGGCCAGAATGATTCCTCTCCGTATCGAGGTATGCTTCTATTAAATTGAATTCGCCACGTTTGCTCATCAGTTTCATTAAACCGTAAACTTCTCATTGGAATCGTCATTAAGACCATATAACCTTGGTCGGTTAATTCTCCTTCACTGAACCAAACCGCATCAAAAGTCGCATCAAAGCCCCCTCTCCGAGAAGAACTTTCCGTCCATCTCATGTCAAGTTGAATGCCTCGAGGGTTTGAGTAGAAGCTAAAAGCAGACCTTTGATCATTGAAGGTATCAATCATAAAACCAACATGATCATCTTGACCTACGTTCTCTCGAGGAGAGAGATTTGCTCTTATAAGCTCAGGGTTGGTATCAAAGGCAAGAAAGACCACATAGATATTTTTTTGATCATATCCAAAGTAAGTTTCAGTTAACTGAGCCGATACCTGACCGTCATAGGGAGTCCGCTGGACAAAGTTCTCAACTCTGCCCATAGATCTTGCTAAAGCTGTATTTGCCTGCATATCCTTAAAGTCATTCAGCGAGGGTTCGTATTGGATGCGCGGTATTGTCAGTTGACTCTCTGCGGCATTGACATAGCTGAAATAAGTAAATGTTATGACAGTGCTTAATGCACAAAACATCAACCGTGAAATGCTCATGGTTCTTCTCTTAGGTTGCTCTAAAGGGGGGAGGAACTCGGAGTTAGATTCCGAGCGATCTATTTACTTAAGTTTCAATTTATATGATTAACGCACCTGACTCCTATCTATAAATCCGTCCTTGTTAGGCATTTCAATAGCAATTAGAGTTTCGCGATTTATGACAGTGTTTTGATCCACGATGCCATTTATATAAAGCACATAAGCGGTAACTTGATAGACCTCTTCATTACTTAAAGACTTGGGAGCATTAGCAGGCATCGCGCGGCGAATAAAATCGAATAGGGTGCTGGCATGTGGCCAGTAGCTGCCTACAGTTCGCAATGGTGAACCTTCAGATTGCATATCGCCTCCAACGAGGATCGTTCTGCCCGATGTACCTTCGCCGGTTAAAGCATGGCAGGCAGAACATCGAGTATCAAAGACCTGTTTCCCTTGGGCTGCGGTGCCGCTACCGGGAGGAAATCCCATGCCATCAGGCCCTGCTATAAGATCAAACTCACTGAGTTGATCTTCACTTATAGGAGAGCCTAATCTTAAAACAGGATCTTGTGCAAAAGAGACGAGCCCTACAGATGCGAGTGATACTGAAACTATTAATAGAAGGGCACGCTTATACATAGACATTAGCGACACTCCCATTGCTGTTCACTGCCCAGGATTGAATGCAATGATTGTGATAAAAACTAAGTCGACCACGGTCAGCCAATACAGCATCTCGAGTAGGTTGGATATTGCCTTGGCTATCGGTCGCTCTACTCTGCAGAACAGCAGTGCCCCCGGACCATTCCCACGGAAGGCGGAATCTGGCAAGAGCTTTATCACTTTGGTGAGATTCGATTTCGGCATCGGCCCAACTGCGTCCACCATCGGCACTAATCTCGACCCGGCGAATGCTGCCTCGGCCTGACCAAGCAATACCAGTTACCTGGTATATTCCTTGACGAGTGAGTTCCATTTGCCCTGATGGCGATGTAATTAAAGACTTGGTCCCCATTGGGAAAGTAAATTGCAGACTGCTTCGATCGGGGAGTGTGTCGGTGTATTTGCTAGTCTCATCACGGAACTGACTGGGCTCGCTGGTGAGCTTCAATTGAGTTAACCATTTAACGCTGATATTGCCTTCCCAACCAGGACAGAATAATCGTATTGGATAGCCTTGCTCAGGGCGAACGGGCTCACCATTTTGAAACAGAGCAACTAAAACATCGTCTAATGCTTTATCTATTGGTAAGGACCTTCCCATACTTGCAGCATCAGCGCCAACAGCACTGACCCATCGAGCAGCAGGGTCAATGCCGGCCTCATCAAGTAGGGTGGATAATGGAATCCCAGTCCATTCAGCGCAAGAAACTAGACCATGAAGACTCTGTGCTGAACCATTTACGGGATTTGGTCCTAGGAGTGCACCACTGTTACCAGAACATTCCAAGAAATGAATTTTGCTGACCATGGGGTACTTCAGTAAGTCATCATAATCAAATACTAATGGTTGCTGGACTAAGCCGTTGATAACTAGTTTGTGTATGCTAGGGTCGATATCAGGAATGCCCGCATGGTGTCTTTCGAAGTGCAAACTATTGGGCGTTATAGTGCCCTGTAGTGAAGACAGAGGTGATCTTGATGCCCCACCACCAGGGTAGAGGGGGTCAGGTTCGCCAGCCATGCGTTGCATGTATTCGGCATGAGCGGAACGATTGCCATAGGCGCTGGCGCCAGGTCCAGGAAATTTAGACCAACTCGGAATTTGTAGGCCCGCATCAGCTCCTAGCGCTGAATTCGTCATCACCGATCCTGCGCCAGCGAGCCCCATTCCTAGTAGATGCCTGCGACTCAGCAGACCATTGCCTGCAACCCTTTCCAGTTTTTCCTGTGTCATTTCTCTTCTCAATAAATTCAAGCGTTAATTTTTTATTCTTACATCAAAGAAACTAATAATTTAGATATTTTTTTGCTTCCTGCACTGCAGGATGACTGTCATCTGACCACACCGCTAGCAGGGCAGCATATTTCTCTGATGCTTTGCCGGCATTGTCCATTTCTTTGTATGATCGAGCTGCGCCTAGTAATGATAGCGGTCGATTGGGCATACGTAACAATGATTGTTCGAATAGCTTAGCCGCTTTTTCGGCCTGACCTACAGCCAAAAACGCTTCACCGCCCAATTCGTGTGCTGGCTTTAATGGATTTGCGGCTCCCTTAGGCATTTCACCTTTATTAGCCAAATCTACTGCTTCCTCTAATAGAGCTAAAGCTTCAGTCTGCATTGGCAGGCCTGCAGCGCTCATGCCTTTGGCTATCTGATTTTTGGCTTCCGCAAGTTTGGCTAAACCGGCGATTTCCAGTTGACTGATTTTCAAGGTTCCACTGTTAGGACTATCGGACACCATTTCTGCCATGCGATCTGCTACCTTGTTGGCTAATTCAAGATCGCCAAGTGCCACAGCACTTAATCCAAGGGCTAATAATTCTGTCGCGCTCAGATCTTCGCTATAGCTACGGAGATTCCAATGCTGCGATTCAATAGTATGGCGGGCTCGCATAGTACTGAGTGTGCCAGCAGAACGATTATCACCAGGATTGTTTTTCAAAACTTGTTCCGCGCGGGAAATCCATAACTTCGAGCGTTCTAAATCCCCTAACTGAAGGTCTCCATATTGGCCCCAAGCGGAGGAATGGTTTTGATCACCGACAGTGTCACCTGGTTTCCAAAGTTCATAGGCCGCATTAAAAGCTGATTCATTCCATTGTGAAACTTCATTCCATTTTCCGTGCTGAATAAAAATGTGAGTTGGCATATGTCGCGCATGGGATACTGCCGGTGCAGTGTCAGCATATTTGAACGCAGCTTCTAAGGCGATTGGCGCATGGACAGGATCATCAAAAGCATGAATTACATAGTGAGCAGCTCCAGGATGATCTTCATTTTCCTTAAATAGTTCCAGGGCCAAAGCTCCGGCACGCATATTTAAGCGTTCTCTTGCTGTTCCAGAAGCAGTAGCCCTAGCCCCGCTCAAGGTTGAGACTGCATAGAATGCTGCTACTTCACGATCATCAGGAAATTGTTGATAAAGATCAGCCATGGCATTCATCCATGCCAGGCGTCGCTCGGACATGCCTCCGACGGTTAGCGCATAGGCTTCAGCCGCGCGAATAAAACCTTTTTCTCGTTCAGTTGGCGCTTTTGAAAGTCTCTCTGCGCTGGTAGCGCCAAGTTTCATTAAAGCCTGACCGGGGCGTTCATCTTTTGCGCCATTGAATGGGTGCTGATAGGTGAATGTTTCACCCCAATAAGCCATGGCGAAATCGCCATCAATTTCCTGTGCCTTGCGGAACTCTTCACCTGCTTGAGTCATACCGAAACTATGCAGGAAGCCAACTCCACGAAGGAAATGCTCTTGAGCGGCAGGGTCGCCTGAAGTAGGGAAATCGAACCTGCCTATATCTTCGAGCTCGGCGGCTTTTAGTAATGAAAAAAAACTGGCACAGATTGCCAGAATGAGTGTTAACGAGAGTTTCTTAGACATAATTTCCCCCCAATTTCTCCTTTATATTCTGAGGCTTACTGTGCCAAGTCCCTCTGATCTTTGCAAACATTTATTTGTTACCGAATGTGCCGTTCTGGAATATGCTTATTTGCTCTAAAGTGATATCACGGTAATTTAAATCAACGCGCATGAATAGCGTGCTTGCGGTGTTTACTCAATAGATATTGTTGGTGGATTAAGAGATAGCACCATGATGTTCAAAGGCAGTATTTATAACTCTGCCGGTGCTGAGCAAGACTTCAGAGGAACCCGGGCACTGAATGTTGACGGCAGCTTTCACCAATTTTGCGAGCAGTACAATTGTGATAACGATAACGAGATTTGGGAAGCTTGATTTGATGGAAAATATGAACCCAATGCAATATGCGGCGTGATGGAAACAATATAGCGTGCATAATAGAAAATTATTTAGATAGTCTATTTTGATGATCTTTCAGAATAAATTCCGCGCCTTTTTCAGCTATCATCACGGTGGGCGCGTTTGTATTTCCGGAGGTGATACGTGGCATGATGGAAGCATCTATTACGCGCAATCCAGCAATGCCGTGTACCTGCAAACGATCATTGACCACGGCCAGCTCATCATTACCCATTTTGCAGGTTCCAACTGGATGAAAAATCGTGGTTCCTAGATCGCCAGCAGCCTGATAAAGGTCTTCATCCGTTTTAAGTTCCGGGCCTGGTTTCCACTCCTGGGGATTGAATCGTTCCAATGCCTTTGCCGCCATTATTCTCCTGGTAAATTTCAATCCAGCGACAGCCACGTCGCGGTCCTGTTCGCTAGACAAGTAGTTTAATGTAATTGCAGGGTAGTCTTCCGCCTTTGCTGTTCGTATGCGAACATGTCCTCTACTAGTGGGACGCAAATTGCATACAGACGGAGTTATTGCATTGAATTGATGGAGAGGATCGCCAAACTTTTCTAATGACAAAGGTTGCACATGCCACTCTATATTGGCAGAAGCCTGCGTTTCATCGCTCATGGCAAAAGCCCCAAGCTGAGAAGGCGGCATGGTGAGCGGGCCAGTTTTGAACATGAAGTATTCCAACCCCATCTTCATCTTACCAAATAGTGAATTAGCTCTTTTATTAAGGGTTACAGTGTTCTCAACTTTGTACACACTTCGGACTTGCAAATGATCATGCAGGTTTTCTCCAACACCAGGTAAATCATGGACCACTTCCAAGCCTTTTTCTTTAACGAAGTCACCTGAGCCAATTCCGCTTAGCTGCAATATTTGCGGTGAACCAATGGCGCCAGCAGAAAGTATGACTTCTCTGCTGGCGTTAAAAACTTTGGCACTATCATCATTAATTCGAACTTCGACCCCTGTCGCTTTTTTGCTGCCACTTTGCGAGTTGATAACTAACTTTTGGACGTGGGCATGAGTTATTACGGTAAGATTCGGTCGTGATAATACTGGTCGTAAAAATGCCTTAGTTCCGCTCCAGCGACTGCCCCGGCGTTGATTCATTTGGAAATAGGCATTACCGAAATTGTCTCCACGGTTGAATTCATCAATTTTCGGAATGCCGCACTCCTCTGCAGCATCTCGCCAGGCATCGAGAATTTCCCAATTGACCCGCCTATCTTCGACTCTCAGCTCACCATCGGCGCCATGGAATTCATCGGCACCATGTTCATAGCTCTCTGACTTGATATAAACCGGTAGTACATCATTCCAACTCCAGCCACGATTGCCTAGAGATTCCCAGTAGTCAAAATCACTGCGTTGACCGCGCATGTATATCATGGCGTTAATCGATGAACAACCGCCTAACACTTTTCCTCTGGCATAACCAATAGAACGACCGTTCAGGCCTGGGTCTGGTTCAGTGCTATAACACCAATCAGTTCTAGGATTCGCAATAGTGTAGAGATAGCCAACTGGTATATTGATCCAGAAGTAGTTGTCTTTACCTCCAGCTTCTAAGAGAAGCACATTACAGTTAGGATCTTTCGAAAGGCGATTTGCGAGCACACAGCCAGCTGTCCCTGCGCCGATAATAATGTAGTCGTAATTTTGCATTAGTAATTGGACACAAAAAGAAATTATTGGAGGTGTTTTATGTCATCATACCTTGATATATCTACTGTATAAAGTTGAGTTATTTAATGCCGGAGGGTTTTTACCAATTTAATATCTGGATTGTAATTAAATAGTGAATAAATTATTCAAAGAAACCTTGGCTAATTTCTTTTCATTGGATCAGCCCGAGGCTAGGCGTGTGCTGCATGGAAGAGGGCTACTCTTCTCCAGTTTGGAACAGCTGTCTGTGGATTGGTATCCGCCGGTTCTCTGTGTGACGGCTTACAAAGAATTTGAGGGCGAATCGGGTTTAGAGGAGTTCGCAATGTCCATTGATAGGCAACAGCAAATTAAATCTTTAGTACTACAAAAACGCTACGAGGAGAATAGCCCGGCTCAGGATCTAATCGGCAATGAATTGGACAAAACTATTGTCCAAGAGGGGGAATTGTTTTTCGAAATTCGCCCTGGAATGCAACAAAATACTGGCTTATTTCTGCAATGAGTTGATGGTTTCCGCGGAAATGAAGGCTCCAGAATTACCCCAAGCGTTACGAACATAATTAATAATTGTTGCGATTTCGTCATCGGATATTGAGCCAGAAAAGGATGGCATTTCTCCTCTTCCTATTATTAAAACTAGTGCAACATCCACTCCACTGCCTTTCACTAGTTCACTTCCTGCTAAAGCAGGATAAATACTAGCTAAACCTTTCCCATCAGCTTGATGACATTCGGCGCAGTTTTCTAGGAAAAGTTGTTCGCCATTTTCTGCGACCGCTACGAAACTCGTAACAGATGCGAATAAAATGGTTAACAATAGCTGTGATATCCAATTGCTGAGCATGTAAAATTTTATATAGTAGTTAGAAGCTAGAAAATATAGCATTGCTGAGAGCTGTTCAACACTGGCAACCGCAGATGTGTTGCAAAAAAAATGCTATAAACCTGAATATTATTTCGGTCTTTGAAAATTTTATGATGCCAGTTAGAGTTAGTTTGCTAGTTTTTTTGTCGCTGATTGTTTGGTGCAATAGTCTTGCCGCTCAGGTGAATGAAGAACTGCAGCCAATAGCTGCTCCGATTCCTCCCGGAATGGAGACTGTGGAATTCTTTTCACCGGCGGTAGATCGAATGATGAAATTCGATGTAGTGGTTCCAGCAGACTACTATGAGAGTGAAAAGAGCGAAACCCGTTATCCGGTGCTCTATCTGCTACATGGGTATATGCAAAACTATACTGTGTGGGGCAGAAATCTAACTGCGGCTTTTTACGCTCGAAATCTACAAAATTTAATTCTCGTTCTCCCAGATGGTGGCAATAGTTGGTATATTAATTATGCATCTAGTGAAGTTGGTCAGAAGAATAACTGGGAAGATCATATTGTTGAAGATGTTATTGGCTTTGTAGATTCCAATTACCGCACTGAGGCTAGGCGCGAAGGTAGAGCAGTTTCCGGGTTATCCATGGGTGGTTTCGGAGCCTATGCTTTAGGACTACGCCATCCTGATATGTTTGTTTCTATTGGCAGTACCAGTGGTGCTCTAAGCTATGCTAGAAAAGCGGCAGCCGCCCTGGAGGCAGGAATAGATCGACAGGATAGAGCTTTGGATGTAGCGCAGCAGCAAAGAATTGCCGCGGCAGATGAGTTCATTTCGGGAATTATCGATATTCCTGGATTTAGCACTCAGGTAGAACGCACTCCAAATGGAATTGATTTTGAAAATGCAGCACAAGCGCTAGCCTACGACCCTTTCGCGATCATCTATACTGTTCCGAAAAGTTCAATTCCACATTTGTACCTAGATTCAGGAACAGAAGATGGCCTCATCGAAGAAGCGAGGGAATTAGCAGGAGTCTTAATGCTCAACAATGTGCCTTTTGACTACATGCAAAGTCGAGGCAATCATAATTCGGAGTATTGGCGCCGCTCTATAGGTCACATGATGACAATTCAACACGAAGTAATGGCTCGAGCGTTAGGCAACCGCCCCTAAAACTAGCTCATTCGAATTTTACTTTTTCTTCATCATGAACATTGTCTACTAGGCGCGCGCTAACTAATGCCTTCAATGAGCTAGACAGAAATTCTCTTCTATACAATACCCAGACAGTTATTGCGCAGGCAACAATAAAAAAATAATTGCTAATAAACCAAGCCATGGCCGCCAATGCAAAGTAGTAGGCACGGATACCGAAATTGTAACTGTGTGCCGCCCGATCCAAAACCTTCGCTATAGCACCAAAATCTCGATTATGGGCGATCACTCGATAATTCTCTGCCTCCTTATAGTGTTTAACGGTATTGAAGGAAGAGCCAAATACGATAAAACAAAAACCATATTGTCGTATGGACCAAGTGAAAGTAAAAAAGCCGTATATGAAAATAAAGATAAGCAGAAGTAGTTTAAGTTGCACTAATTCCAGAGACCCCTCAGTAGCGAAACTTAAGGTGTTTATGTTCAAAAATACGTCACTGGCTGTGCTGAGTACTGTGACTAAACTTGCAAGAATCAAGAGGGAGGTTGAGGCAAGAAATGATACCTGTTTTTCTAAGCTTGCCAGTAGTTCAGCATCAACTTCGCTCATACCGCTTGTGCTTAGCTTCTTTACCCATTCTAATCGATAACGATAGAGAACACTGGCGAGGCAATTTTCCTTTTTGGCGGCAGTTTTGGCAAAGAAAGAATACCCAACCCAGCAGGCTATAAACCAACAGAAACTCGCTATATCTAAAGGGCTTAGGTTCATAGCGCGAGCTTACTGATAGCACATTGGGAAAGCAACTAATCGCTTGCGTTTGATCAAAAAGAATCTATATTTCGAAACTCATGGTATGGCACTATAAGCATTGTTTTTTCAAAGCTCTCAGTGATCTTTATCGTACTTTATTCTTGCCAATTCAATACTGCTATTTCACCGCAGTCTCGGAATACGAAATTTATTATGTCTCACCTCCTCTCTATAGAAAATGCAATTTGCCGAATTGGTCGAAAATCAATTCTAAAAATTGATCAATTTCAAATTTCTACTGGTCAGCATTGGTGTATTTATGGTCCTAATGGTGCAGGCAAATCCCTTTTCGCCAACTTGCTTATGGGTAGGCGCCTTGAATCACAGAATTATGTGCAGAGCTCTGTAAATTTTCAGCCAGCGCTGGATGTGTACATTGTCTCATTTGAAGAGCAGCAGCGTTTATGGCAACGGGATAACCGGCTAGATATAAGTGAGTTTAGTGAACAGGCTCAAGATCTTGGCACTATAGTAAGTCAGTTAATTTGTTCTGGGAGAAAAAAACCAAAGCCACAGTTGTACGATGCACTTATGGCGGATTTGGATTTAAATTCAATTGCAGGAAAAGGCNTTCGNTTTCTTTCTTCCGGTCAAATTCGCAAAGTCTTAATAGCTCGGGCTCTTTATGCTGGGCGGCCAGGATCTGTAAAGTTGCTTATTCTTGATGAACCTTTGGAAAGTATCGATAGAGATTCTCAGCGACGAATAGTTAATTGTATTGCTAAGTATTTGGATGATAAATGCTGCAGCATCCAACTTTGTCGCAGGCACCGAGATATATTGCCGGGGATTACTCATATCGCATTGATGAGAAATCTAGCTATTTTACAACAAGGTGAATTAGCAGAAGTGCTGGCGTCTCCAGCTTTTAAGCAACTCACAGAAATTAAGCTTGAGCTTTCGAATTCAGTTCCTAAATCATTAGTTATCGAGACGAATGCAGATATTAATAAACATTCGTTAATTCGTTTAAATAACATTACCGTCCGTTACGGTGAGCTAACTGTGCTAACTAATGTTTGTTGGCATATGGAGTCGAATCACCATGTTTTGGTAGAAGGCCCAAATGGCTGTGGGAAATCAACACTGCTCAGCTTGATTGATGGTGAGAATCATAAAGGCTATGGGCAAGAAGTATTTCTATTCGGGCAGAAAAAAGGTAGTGGAGAAACAGTTTGGGATGTTAAGCGAAAGTTTGGCATCGTCTCTAATGAACTGCACAACAAATATGTCAAAGGCTGGAAAGTCTTAGATGTAGTGGTTTCTGGATTCTTTGACTCTATTGGTCTCTATGATGAAAGCAATTCTGCTGAATGGGTATTGGCAAAGAATTGGCTAGCGACATTAGGAATTACCGAGCTAGAAAAACACTACTATCACGAAATTTCTTTCGGGCAACAGCGATTGGTACTCCTGGCTAGAGCGATGGTGAAATATCCGAAAATACTAATTCTAGATGAGCCCTGCGTAGGCTTGGATGATTCTCATCGAGAGTTGATCTTGAAAATTCTCGACTTAATCGCAGAAAAGACAGAGACAAAAATGATCTATGTTAGTCATGTCAGGGGTGAACAGCCTGGTTGTATCAATCAGAAGCTAACTTTTATTCCTAGCTCGGCTGGTGGATTTACCCTGGAGCAATCGGAAGTCCAGAATGATTTAACTCTGGAGTGAGAGGTTTAAGTAGTCAATATAATAAATGTGTTTTGAATTGATTTTTCAGAAAGGGGTATAAATTTATGCAAATGAATGGCATGGCACATATTACGATTGTCGTTTCTAATTTCAAAAAATGTAGTAGTTTCTATCGCAAACTATTCGAATTTCTGGAAATGAAAATAATCTTTGACTCTAGCGGTATTATATATGGAGTAGGTAGCCGGACTGGGGTTGCTGTTAAAGAGGCTGCGAGTGAGTTTCGCCATGAAGCATTCGAACAAAACCGTATTGGGTTACATCATTTTTGTTTTCGGGCACGAAGCAGGGAGGATGTTGATGGACTTCATGAATTCTTACAAAGCATTAACACAAAAATTATTCGAAGCCCGGGGTTAGGGCAATGGGCAAAGGGATACTATTCTATATTGTTCGAAGATCCGGACGGAATTCGCATTGAAGCTAACTATGTGCCCGGCCAAGGAAATCTTGATCCAAGCATCGACCTCCCTCTTCCTGCCATAGATGTATAGATGCCGCATTCGTTAAGCCTATTAGAAGCTCGCAAATATTTATTAGATAGACAATGTCTGCTGTCGCGTAAAAGGAGTGATCTCGGTACGGCAGCTGCACTCAAGACTATCGAACAGCTGGGTTACGTCCAAATAGATGCACTGTCCGTCGTTGCCCGCGCTCATCTACATACTCTCTGGAATCGAGTTGATGGCTTTAAATCTGAGGATTTAGACAAGCTGCAGAGAGATCGAAAAATCTATGAATATTGGGTTCATGCATTGGCGATTCTGCCAATGAAGGACTATCGCTATTCCCTACCTATGATGAACCGGATAGCTTCAGGAGCAGTCCATTGGTATCCAAAAAATTCGAAAGAAACCAAAAAAGTCCTGAAGCGCATACGTGAAGAGGGGCCGCTTTCTTCTAAAGATTTTACCGATAAAAAAACAAGCAACAGTATGTGGGCAAGATCACCCTCGAAGTTGGCTTTGGAGCAACTTTTCATGGAAGGAGAGCTGATGATACCCTATCGAATTAATTTTCATAAAGTCTATGATCTGCGAGAGAGAGTTTTGCCTGCCGAGATCAGTGTATCTACACCAAGCAAAGAAGGGTACTGCCGACATCTTATTAGCAGTTTTCTAAAAGCTCAGGGGTTTGGCTTAGCAAAGGAAATTGGTTATTTGCGCAAGGGCGTTACTAACGATTTGCGGAAAGTTGGCTCAGAAATGCTGGAGGATGGGGTATTACAATTAGTGGAAGTTGCGGGACAAGAATACTACTGCGACTCGACACTTCTTAAAGATGGAGAAAACACATCAAATAGAAGTAATTTTCGAATACTATCTCCTTTTGATAACGCCATTATTCAACGTAATCGGATTTACGACCTGTTTGGTTTCGATTATAAGGTTGAATGCTATATACCGAAGGCTAAGCGGAAGTTCGGTTATTTTTGTCTGCCTTTGCTGCACAAAAACAAACTCATTGGTCGGCTAGATGCCAAAGCAGACAAAAAAATTAGTGTCTTTCATCTATTTAATTTACAGTTCGAAGACGGTATTGGAAATCCACAGGCTGTGTATCGAGCATTTTTAACGGAGTTAAAGAAGTTTGCCTGCTTTAACGGCTGCGAAGAAATAAAGCTTCATCGCTTGTCGGGTGCAACGTTAAAACCGGAAGGTCTATGAGAAGAGCGTTCAAAAGAGCACTAAGTTGATAGGTTTATTTTATAGTTAAGTATTATCGACCCGTCCAAACCGGGACGCGTTTCTCCCGAAATGCCTTCCGTGCTTCCTTGCTATCTTCACTATCAAAAGCTGATGAGAGAGCTTCCAACGCGCATTCAGGAACCTCTGAAAAATCCATATCTTCCATTGAATACATTAGGTCACGTGTTCGTTTTAATGCTAGAGGCGACATCTTCGCCAACTTGCCCGCCATACTTCTTGCTTCGTAGAGTAGGCTGCCGGCGCCAACAACTTTGGTTATAAGCCCAAGTTTTTCTGCTTCTAAAGCGCCAATAGCTTTACCAGTAAATATTAGTTCAGCGGCTTTCATTCTGCCGATGAGTTTTTGCAGGAACCAAACATGCATACCAGGAGGTGCTGCTAAATTGGGAACCCCAGGGTAGCCGAAGTCAGCATCGTCGGCTGCAATCACCATGTCACAAGCGAATGCTAGAGTGCAGGCGCCTTCTCGAGCATAACCGTGTACAGCAGCTATGATCGGTTTGTCCAGGCTCCGAACTAGGCGCATAGTTTCCACATAAAAAAGGCGGAGAAAGTCTTTCATTTCTTTTGAACCGAAGGACTCAAGGTAATTAAGATTAACTCCACCAGAAAGTCCATTTCCCGCGCCAGTAAGTATTATCGTTCGCACTTTTGGGTCCGAATTGGCCCGATGCAGTGCAGAATGGTATTCGAGAGTGAGTTGCCGATCGATAAGGTTTGCAGGCGGGCGATCTAAGGTAATTAAGGCTATATTCTCTTCTAAAGTGTAGTGCAGAGTCTCAAAAGCAGATTCTGCACGATCGTTTGGGGAGTGTTCAGAGCCTGTTTGCGGTGAGGTGTCGGTGTCATTCATCTGTTTTTGTGCTCTCGTTTATTATATTGTGTTTCTAGCATCGCAGGCTTAGGGGTCACTCTAGCCAATAATTACAATTTAGCAAATGGACAAGCATTATGAAAACAAGACTTGCTGTATTGACCAACTCGTTATCACTCTTCCTTGCTGTGTCGTTTTCTACCTATGCTGCAGAACCTAAGCCCGAGCCACTAAGTAACCCAATTCCAGAAATTATTCAGTTTGGTTCTATTACCGTGGCTGTCGAAAATTTTTTGCGGGTTTCCCGTTCTCTGGATTCAAGCTCGGTGCCACAAACCAACGCAGCTTATGCTCGCATTCAGTACATGATGCCCCTTCCTGATAATTCCAGACGATTGGTAATTAATGATTTGCGGGGATTGCTTTATCTTGCCGATCAAAACGGCAACGCAGCCACTCAGTATCTAGATATACGAAGAGAAGGCGTTGATTTTGACGATTCAATGTTCCCTAACGAGACTGGCTTGGCAGGTGTTGCGTTCCATCCTCAATTCGCCGAAAGAGGTCAGCCTGGGTATGGGAAATTTTATACCGCTTACAGTGCGGCATCGGACTCAGGTGTAGCAAATTATCTGGATGATGATGCAGAAAATCACGAGAGTATAATTCGCGAATGGACTGCAGTTGATTCTACAGCAAACTCTTTCTCCGGCAGTTCCAGAGAAATATTTCGCATGGGCCAGTTTGCGCAAAACCATAACATCGGTACTTTAGCATTTAATCCCGCCGCAGAGCCGGGCTCTTCCGACTACGGTAAGCTTTATGCAAGTTTTGGTGATGGTGGTGGTGCTAATGATCCTAACGAGTATGGCCAGGCTACCCACGAGGTAATGTCTTCGATAATTAGAATTGATCCTTTGGCAGTTAGTGTAGATAGAGCCTACGGTATTCCGGCAGACAATCCATTTGTTGGTAGGCAGGGTTTTGCGCCAGAAATTTGGGCATATGGATTAAGACATCCCCAACATTTCTCATTTGATGTTGATGGCACAATGTACATCAATGATATTGGTCAAACTCAAATTGAAGAAGTAAATATTGGTGTACCTGGTGCTAATTACGGATGGCGTGTTCGAGAGGGAATGTTTGCAACCGCATTTGGTATTGGTGGAGTTCGCCTAAATCCTGTTTATCCCAAGCCGATAGATTTGGAAGAGTTCACTTATCCTGTTGCGCAATTTGACCATGATGAGGGGAATGCTATTAGTAGCGGCTTTGTATATCGAGGAAACGATATTCCTGAGTTGCAAGGGAAATATGTATTTACTGATATGGTTCGAGGGCGGGTTTTTTATATAGACACTGAAAATTTGGAAGCAGGGAACCCGGCAACAATTCAAGAACTTAGAATTCAGGTGAGTGGCGAAGTCAGTAATTTGGGAGAATCTATTGGGTTTCCCAACACTTATGGCCGTGGTAATCGTGCTGGTGTTCGATTGGGGCAAGACGCCGATGGTGAGTTGTACTTTTTATCGAAAGGAGATGGCTGGATTCGGAAAATAGTTCCAGCAGTGAATTAAGCAAATCAAGTCGCTCCCATTTCTTAGTTAACATCATGAATATTTCTGTACTAACTAACAAGGATCTTGCGAGCTGTATTGCGCTTAACTTGTTGTTGCCGCAGCTTAGTGATCACCGTGTGTCCGTTTTCATGTCGGCGCGAGTAGGTCCTAGACGTTCTCAACCTAAAGAATTATCGGAGTTGGCGTTTTACGAACAAACACTTTTTAATCAAATAGTCTTTCCTGTAGTAGATGCTATAGAGTACTTCGAGAATCCCCAATGGTTAACATTCAATCGTATTGCCAGTAGCGTTAATCGACCCATCATTGAACTGAATCAAATTAATGACCCGGTTGAACTAGAAACCTTAGCAAGCTCAGAGCCAGACATCATCCTATCAATTCGCTACGGAGTGATCTTACGAGACGAAGTGCTAAAAATACCAAAACACGGAGTTTTGAACTTACATTCAGGTTTGCTTCCAGGTTATCGCGGCGTGATGGCTACTTTTAGAGCGATGCTGAACGGCGAGAAAAATATCGGCATGACTCTTCACAGCATTGATGACTCTACTATTGATACCGGCAAAATATTTGCCACTCGCTCGCTAGTAGTTGATTACAATAGATCTTATTTATGGAACGTATTAGGCCTTTATGAGGAGGGTTGTCAGATGATCGCTGAAGCAGTGAGTGTCATCAGCAATAAGCAATCGTTAAAGAGTTACGAACAACCCGACGGTGGAAACTATTATAGCTTTCCTAGTACCGAAGAAATTGCGAACTTCCTTGAGCAGGGATATACCCTAGTGAACCCTGCCGATATAGTTGTGCTTGCTAAAAAGTTTATGGGTCCGTAGATTGCTAAATTAATAACGGCAAAATAATAGTGGTGAGATTTTGGTTGGGAAAGATCAAATTTTATGAGTCGTGACTAACTGCTAAATTTTTAAAAATGAAATCTTTCCATCTCGTCACGATGGCTCTCCTCAATGGCTTTTTTGGCTCGCTTGCTTTTGCGCAAGACCAAGACCTTTTAATTATCGAGCAGGTGAAAAATAGTCTTTATATAATTCTTGGTTCAGGTGGCAATGTTGGAGTAAGAGTTACTGATGAGGGTGTAATTTTAATTGATGATAAGAGTCCACAAATCTTCGATGATATCCAGTCCTTAATAGCTAGTGTCAGGCAATTCGTTGGGGTCCACTATTTTTTTTAGAAGCCGCAAGGCATGGTGAATGCCCTGACTATGGGACCGCAAGAGGAACTCCGGCTACTCAGCAATAATGACCCCATTATTTTTGACATATTTGTCCCACTCTGCAATCATTTCGATGCGTTTTTCGGGTTCTACTTCGCTAACATCAGTACGTTCTGCAGGGTCATTTTTAATGTTGAAAAGTTCCCAGTCGCCGGTGCCGAAGCGGCCGGGTATTAGAACGATTTTCCAATCGCCTTTTCGCACTGCTCTGCGGTTATCAAGCTCCCATGCAACCACATCGTCTGCTCCATGGATGACCTCGCTCTCTCCATTCAAAAAAGGCAGCATTGATGAACCGGTGTAAGGACGAACCTGTCGTCCTTCATAGTCTGTACCGGGATGTTCTGCCTCTGCCAGGTCAAGAAAAGTGGCAGGTAGATCAAGCACAGTAGTGAACTGGTTATTAAAAGTTCCCGCTATAGCTTCGAGCTTGCCGGGGTAACTTATGATTACTGGTACTTTAAGACCGCCTTCTGACGAAAAACCTTTAAACATCCGCATGGGGGCTGTGCTGGCGCGGGCCCAGTGTGGACCGAGGTAGACGTAGGAATTTATTTTGCCAATATTTTCAAAACTATTATCGAAATTTTCATCGATCCAGTCTTGCGGGAAGGCGCGGGCCATACCAGGGCCAAAACCTTGGGCACCATTATCAGACATAAAGATGACGATGGTATTGTCACGTTGGCCAGATGCATCGAGATAGTCCAGCACTCGACCAATATGGTAATCCATGTTGTCGACCATGGCAGCGTAGATTTCCATTTCGCGGGCATCAATTTGCTTTTGTTCGTCGCTTAAATTGTTCCAGAATTCCGTTTCAGGATAGGCCGGCTCGGATGCAATATGGCCGGGTTCTATAAGACCGATTTGTTCAAGTGACTTCAAGCGTTTTTTGGCCAGCGCGTCGTAGCCGTCGTCATACTGGCCTTTATATTTATTAATATATTCTGCAGGCGCCTGAAGCGGCCAGTGCGGTGCGGTGTAAGCAAGATAGGCAAAAAATGGTTTGTCATCGCCTTCGTCGGACTTGATATATTCAAGCATTTTATCGGTATAAAACCGGCTTGAGAAAAAGTCATCTGGGAGTTCAGTTCGGACGCCATCTTCACGGTACCAAGATATGTCATGATCAGTAGTTAAGGCAGCATCGTCAAAATGACCACCGCCTCCTTGAAGTAACGCGTATGAGCGTTCAAAGCCTCGCGCGGTTGGTGACTGGTCATCGTCATATCCCAGGTGCCATTTACCGGTCATGTAAGTATGGTAACCAGCATCCTGAAGTAATGACGAAACCGTGACTACATTGTTATTCAGATAACCTTCATAGCCAGGTTGGCCGAGCTGGTTCGCGGCTTGATCATTGAATCTGGTGCCCATACCACCCACGTGGCTGTCAGCCCCACCGAGCAGCATTGTCCGGGACGGCGAACAGGCGGCAGCAGCATAAAAATTGCTCATTTTTAGCCCGCTAGCGGCGAGTGCGTCGAGATTGGGGGTCGATATCTCACCACCGAAAGCACCAATGTCCGAATAACCAAGATCATCAGCGACGATCAACAGGATGTTGGGCCTGGTTTCTGTTGGCATTACCGCGTCGTGCTCTGTCTTAGCATTGCCGCAACCAACGAGCACTAGTGATGTCAGATATAGTGCTAAAGTCTTTTTCATTTTTGTCTCCTGAGGCCGCCTATTCGAACTCTAACATGAGTCTAATAGAGGCTTGAGTTTCAAAATACGTTCGTTGGTATAGCCGCATGACGCATGTCCGTGCTCTATAAGGCGGGCCTTTTTTTGATCGACAGAGACAGGCTAAACTGCATTGCAGATCATATGCTATTCACGAATCCCTAGCAGCCAAGAATTTTGATATTACTAGCGTGTGCGACTGATCATTATAATAGTATTTGCGATGCTAGTATGACCATATACAAAACTGGTGATAATATTGCTGCTAAGAACCATTAGACGCTGCTACTTGAAAATGGAGAGTTCACGTGCATGCTGGGATGATATGCGAGTGTTAGTGAATCTCTTGAATCAATAATAAGTTGGGGAGCGTTAAGATGAATATTAAACTACTCATGTCAATTTTAGCATTAGTATCGGCCCATTTTTCAATGGTTTCGCATGCACAAAAAATTAACCTCGACAATGAAGTCGATCAAAAAATATTGGCAGAAAGTTTCATCATTAATTTTAATGAAGCAATACCAATTTCGGCTATTAGAGCAGGTGATATTTCCGAGAGTGTTGCCTACCAAATTGCTGACTTATATGTCGCGGAATTAATTAAACAAGAAGGAGAGGTTGCAGGGTATAAAATTGGTACTTTTGCTAAAGGTGAATATGACAATGGACCTATTAATGGTCTAGCTGGGCCGGTTACTGCAGTATTGTTCTCTAAAAGCATACATAGTAGTGGCGCTCATATTTCCGTTGATTGTTGCAATATGAGTTTTATCGAGGCTGATTTTGCAGCTGAGGTAAAAAGTGATGCCATTAACAATGCAGGAACAGATTTGGAAATTCTTGCGGCTCTTTCTGGTTTTCGCCCTTTTATTGAAATGCCCGATATAATTCAGCCGTCTGAAGGCGACTCAAATGTTGGTGGAATAGCAACAAATTATGATGTTAGAAACGCAATTATTGGCGACCTTATCGAGAGTCGCGCAACTCCCGAATGGATTGAAAAACTAAATAATTTTAGTTTCCAAATGACCAATGAAAGCGGGGAAATTCTTGCTGAAGGGTCGATTGCAGATGCATATGAGCCGATTTACCGCGTAAGGCATCTACGTGACCAGCTACTAAAGCGTGGTAGACCATTACAAGAAGGAGATTTGCTATCGCTAGGTAATATGGGAGCAATTAGACCATTAAAACCGAATTTATATATGGATGCGACAATACGCCCCATATTTCGAGGAAACATAGCCACAGTAAGCTATATGGGGCTTGACCCGAAAGGTCCTGCGAAAGTTAGTGTGGTAATTGATCGAACGCCTGATTAATTTATACCTAACAATTTCAATATTACATTACCTTGCTATAGCTCAACTTCGGCCAGCTGCCTGCAGTGCATAACGCGTTTTCTTTTGGCGAGAAAATGACGAACTATAATAACTGGCTGTCTTTCTCAAAAATTGTACTTCTTAGTCGAAACCAAGGCTTACTAGTATCCTCCTTTGTCTAGAGCCAGGAGTTTTTATCGTTTGGTAATAGCCGAAGGTACTATGATTCAAACGATTTAGAGTTCCAAAAGCCGATGTGTTAACTTACTATTTTATCAGTGTACCCGTTCGATTCGCTCGATTGGCTAATGGGAAAAGTAATGAGAATTACAATAATATTTATTGCAATAATTCTGCTCGTAGCCGGATGCAATCGGGAATCAGAGAAGAGAGAGGAATTGGCTTTGGACCCGAGGCCAAATATATTATTAATTGTTGCAGATGATTTGGGATATGGCGATATCGGATTTAACGGTAGTGAAATAGAAACTCCCAATTTGGACGTTCTTGCCAATTCAGGAATGCGCTTCGATCAGTTTCATACGCTCCCAACCTGTTCGCCAACTCGTTCAATGTTACTCACGGGAGTAGATAATCATTTGAATGGATTGGGTACGATGAAAGAAGATAAGTTACCTCACCATGAAGGTTTGTCCGGGTATCAAGGATATTTGAATGAAAGTACGGTGACGGTTGCGGAACTACTTCGTGATGTTGGTTATCAGACATATATGTCTGGGAAATGGCACCTAGGTATGGAAGAAGAGGGCTTTCCATCTGCGAAAGGGTTTTCAGAAACATTTGCCTTACTAAATGGAGGTGCTAATCATTTTAACGATTTAGGGACTAACTCCAATGTGCCAAAGGCTAGCTATACTGAAGATGGCGTTCCTATTAAGCGGCCGGAAGGGTATTCCAGCGATCTGTTTACGGATAAATTACTGGGTATGATAGAGGGGGGTGAGAAACAAAGTCCGTTCTTCGCCTATCTCTCATTCACTGCGCCGCACTGGCCCGTCCAAGCCCCGCAAGATGTCATCAGAAAATATGAGGAGACCTACTCAAATGGCTGGGATGATGTTCGTAGCAAACGTTTCGAGCGCATGAAGAGTGCCGGCTTAGTGCCGCAAAATTTGNAATTACCTGCGCGATTAGACGATGTTCCTGCCTGGAGTACACTATCCGAACGCGAAAAGAAAAACGAAGCGCGGAAGATGGCAATTTATGCTGCCATGGTCGATAACCTAGACGCCAATATCGGTCGCGTTATGCAACATCTAGAGAGCCAAGGAAAACTAGATAATACTATTGTTGTCTTTATGTCTGACAACGGAGCAGACCCCTACGATAGAACGCAGAGAAATGTCTACCAAGAGTATTTTTCTGCCACCGGCGTTAATAATGAATACGAAAATATGGGGGCTGCAGACTCGTATTTGTTTCAAGGTTTAGGATGGGCTCAGGTAAGCTCAGTTCACCTAAAGCACTACAAGTTTTTGCTAAGTGAAGGCGGCACACGATCGCCATTGTTAGTTTACAATAAAGGGCTCGTTAGTGACAAAAACGTGCTAGATCAGTTTGCCTCGGTAGCCGATATTGCACCTACTCTATTGGAGTTAGCCGGAGCACAGCATCCAGGCACCGAATATCAGGGTAAGCCGGTGTTTGCTATGCGCGGGCGTTCTCTTGTTGATTATATGAGTGGCCGATCTGACAGGGCTTACGCTGCGGATGAGGCAGTCGCATTTGAGCTGTTTGGTAATGCCAGTATCTACATGGGTGAATGGAAGGGCGTGCGTCTACGAGAACCTTGGGAGCCTGCCAACTGGAAGCTTTATAACCTAGCTAATGACCCTAGCGAATTGATCGATATGAGCTTGAATGAGCCAGAAATTTTAAAAGTATTGCTTGATAAATATAGGATCTATGAGGAAGACAACGGTGTTGTTGACGAGCCAAGTGATGTTACATCGTATCCAGCAGTTCCAAGGTATCAAGGCATTAGTAACTAGATTTTTTTAAATATCGGTACAGGTAGAACATGCCAAATACACAGCTTTCAGAATTTCCTAGAACTGCGTTTTCAGGNCAACCATTTCTAGGAGCATTCTTACAGTATCGTTAGGATGTATGTTTATTTATCTATTATTTCTGTTAGTGTCATTTG
>JGI26060J43896_10000127_pt1 | contig 25654 bp, 23 predicted proteins | sample MarorgKNORR_S2LV_6_FD_43896 | JGI IMG/M metagenome (IMG submission 43896) | reverse complement strand
GGTTTTATATTTTAGTTTTATTACTTTCTTTAATTACTTCAATCTTTATAATTCCTTCATAATCATTATTGATAATTAAACCATGGACATATTATTTTCTATTTTTGCATTCATCCTATTGGTAGGTATTCTTGTCATTATTCATGAAGGCGGACATTATTATGCTGCAAGATTATGTAATGTAAAAGTCTTGAGATATTCGGTTGGATTCGGAAAAATATTTTGGAGCAAAAAATATGGGGTTGATCAAACTGAATATTGTGTTTCAGCAATACCACTAGGTGGCTATGTTCAACTTTTAGATGAACGTAGTGAGGAAGTTGATCCTGATGATAAGCATAGAGCATTTAATAATCAATCAGCAACAAAAAGGATCTTTATATTATTTGCAGGACCTTTAGCAAATTTTATATTTTCAATAGTAGCTTACATGGTTATGTTTTCTATTGGAGTTCCGGGTCAGGCACCTATCATTGGAGAAGTGGATTTAAATTCCATTGCATATGAAAATAATATTAGATCCGGCGATAAGATAATCAGTGTGGGTGAAAAAAGTGTTACAACTTGGCAGACTTCACTTATTTCTATGATCGGTGAAATATTAAAAGATGAAAAGATTGAAATACTACTAGTTGATGAGACAAATAACCAAAAAAAGATCAATTTAGACTTAACTGGCAGGACTAAGGAGCTCACAGCACCTAATGCTTTATTTTCAGGACTGGGTTTCAGACCCTTTCAGCCTATAGCTAGTCCAGTCATAGTTAATACAAGTCCAAATAGCCCAGCTGAGAAATCAGGTTTATTAGCAGAAGATACTATTCTTAAGTTGGATAATATTAGTGTGAAGAGTCCTGCAGAATTCAGCGAGATGATTGGTTCTAGGCCTAATGAGACGATTGAGCTAGAAATTAAAAGAGGTAATGAGATTTATCAAACTGTAGTGTTACTTGAATCCAGTAGAGATAATCCTTCTAAAGGTTTTATTGGCATATCTATGACAATAGACCAAGCACAATTAGAGCAATACCTTGCTGTCCAGAAATATAGTTTTCCCAAGAATTTTACTATGGCATTAGATCAAACGAACCAAATGATAGTTCTAACGTTGAATATGTTTGGCAAAATGATTAGTGGTCAAATATCAGGAAAGAACTTGAGTGGTCCTGTGGGCATAGCAAAAGATGCTGGTACTGTAGCTAAAAGAGGGTTAATAGCAACATTATCTTTTATGGCTATTATTAGCGTGAGTCTTGGGATACTCAACTTACTGCCTTTGCCTGTATTGGATGGCGGACAAATTGTTTTTGTTCTAATAGAAAAAATTATTAGAAGGCCATTACCAGATAAGATTCAAATAGTTTTTCAACAAATTGGTATTGGAGCATTATTATTCTTAATGGTATTTGCATTGTACAATGACATCATAAGATTATTCAGTTAGTTAAATTCAAAACTATATTATGAAAACTAAATATTTATTAGCCGAATTAACAATTTTTACTATCTCCCTCTTTTGTTTTGCATATGTGGAAGCTGAAGATAATTTTCTAGTCAAAGATATAAAAATAGAGGGCCTACAGAAAATATCTGAGGGAGCTCTGCTTAATTATTTGCCTATCAATATTGGAGACAGTATTGATGACATTAGGGTAAAAGAATCTATCCGATCAGTCTACTCCAGTGGTTTTTTTAAAAATATAGAATTCAGAAAAGATTCTTCAGGAGTATTGATTATTTCAGTGCTCGAAAGGCCTTCTATTGGTTCGATAACATTTGAGGGAAATAAAGATATTAAAACGGAAGATTTAGAAGAATCATTGACCAATATTGGTTTTAAAGTAGGGAGAACTTATGACCCGTCAGTGCTTGATGAAATAGAGAGATCGCTTATTGATCAATATTTTAGTTTTGGTAAATACAGTGCAAAAATTGACACCATTATTGAAGATATACCTGGCAATACAGTCACTGTCAAAGTTGAAGTTAAAGAAGGGGAAAGAGCTCAAATTAGGCAAATTAACATTGTTGGTAATAGCATCTTTAATGACGATGATTTATTGGATTTATTAAAGCTGAAAATGCCAAATTGGCTTTCTTTTATTAATCAAGACGATAGGTATTCTAGAGAAGATTTACAAGGCGATTTAGAAGGGATCGAGAGTTTTTATTTAGATCAAGGTTATGCAAATTTTCAGATTGAATCAGCTCAAGTAGCTATCTCTCAAGATAAAACAGGTATTTTTGTAACTATTAATATATCTGAAGGAGAAGTTTACAAGCTATCGGATGTTAAATTAACAGGTGAATTTGTTATACCTAGAGAAGAAATAGAGCAACTAGTTTTTGCTAAATCAGGACAAATATTTTCGCAAGGGCTTTTAACACAAGCATCTGAATTAATAAAATATAGGTTAGGAGAGGATGGGTATTCCTTCGCAGAAGTTGAAGCTATTCCCGAACTTGATCGAGACAGCAAAGAAGTTAAGGTTGTTTTTTACATTCAACCAAATAGTAGAGTTTATGTAAGACGAGTAAGTTTTTCAGGTACACCCTCGATCAATGACAATACTCTTAGGCGAGAAATGAGACAGTTGGAAGGGGGCTATTATTCCAAAAGCAGTCTTGAGAGATCCAAAGTTAGATTACAGCGATTACCATTCATAGAAGAAGTTGATTTTGAAGCAATACCTGTTCCAGGGACAACTGATTTGGTTGATGCTGAATTTACAATAAAGGAAGGATTACCAGGACAGTTTGGAGGCGGTATTGGTTACTCTGGTTATCAGAAGTTGATTCTAAATGGTAACTTTGTTCACACTAATTTCTTTGGCACTGGCGATAGAGTAGCTCTGGATTTAAATGCTAGCAAGTATAGAGATTTATATAGTTTTTCGCATACCAAGGCATACACAGGAATAGATGAGATCTCTAGAACAGCATCCTTATCTCAATCTTCTTTTAATCAATTTACTGCATCATCCTCAGATTTTTCAACCAAAACCTATTCATTAGGCCTTCAGTACTCTTATCCATTAAGTGAATATCAAAGAGTTATTTTTGGAGGCTCATTGCAGAGTTCCGAACTATTAGCTGGAGATTATAGCGCTGACCAAGCATTACAGTGGGTAACAAGTAACGGAAAGAGTGAATGCTTTGATCAAGACTTATTTGACTTTTGTAAAACAAAATTTAATTCAGCTGAAATTACATTAGGTTGGGTTTATGATTCTAGGAATAGATATCTTTTTGCAGATCGAGGGATGTCTCAAAGGCTNATTGCTAATGTGGCAATACCTGGAAGTGATGTTGAGTATTATGGAATTAATTATAGTTATAAACAATATTTTGCTATCCCATTTCCATTTGTTAATTACTTAACATTAATGGCTAAAGCAGATATTGCTTTTAATGATGCTTATGGCGAATCAGTGGGAGTACCTCCTTATAAGAATTTCTTTGCAGGCGGTCCAGATACCATAAGAGGCTTTAAAGAGCATAGATTAGGGCCAAGAGATAATTTTGGGAATCCTTATGGTGGAAACCTTCTAGTTTCATCACAGATGGAACTTATTTTGCCAATGCCACAAGATTGGGCTGCCAGAGCTAGATTTAGTTTATTTTTTGACATAGGTAATGTTTTTTCAACAAGTGAAATTAAATTCTATGATTATCAAGGCGAAGAAATTAGTTATGATTTTGATTCTGNAAAACTAAAAAGATCTTTTGGTATTGCAGCTCAATGGCTCGCTCCNATGGGATTGTTTAGATTTAGTTATGCTGTTCCCATGAACTATGATGANTCAACAGGAAATAGATTCGGTGATGAATTAGAGAGATTCCAATTTACAATTGGTGGCGCTTTCTAGACAATGGTTTTATTCAATTAATAAAGGACAAATAAGATGAGATTAAAATATTTATTTACAATGATGGCTGCATTAATTTTAATTCACCCAATTCAGGCTCAAGATATTGGACAGGCTAAAATAGGTGTTGTTGATATGAACAAGCTTATTAATGAGTCACCTCAAGCTCAAGATATGCAATCTGCAATTGAAGAAGAGTTTGCACCTAGAGTTAGGGATATTACTGCTAAAGAGTCCGCATTTAATACAGGGCGTGAAAATTTAACTAAAGATAATTTAGCTTTAAGTAATGATGAAAGACAAAATGCACAGCTTCAATTACAAAAAGACCAAAGAGAGTTAGAGTATTTAGTTAAAAGTATACAAGAAGATCAGCAAAATCGTGCTGCAATTGAGTCAAATAAAATACTTGTTGAGATTATCAATGAAGTCAATAAATTTGGAAGAGATAATGGTTATGATCTCATTATTAATGAAGGACGAATAAGTCAGAATACTATTTTGAATGGAGGGACTCTCTACAAAGGAGCTTCTGTTGATATCACCAATGAAATTGCAAAGGTTTTAGAGAAAAACTTTCAAGATATGAAATCGGGCGGCTAAGTTAATTAAAAAAATTAACTAAGGAGACATTTTTGCCTGATATTACAATCAATCTGGAAGAATTAGCCTCTAGATATGGTTGTGAACTTAGTGGAGACCCAAAAGTTCTAATCTCTAAAGTATCCTCACTAGAGGATGCTAATAGCAGTTCTATTGCTTTTTTATCAAATGATAAGTATAAGTCTTTTCTAAAATACACAAAAGCTGGCGCAGTGATTCTTAAAAATAAGGATCTTGAAAATTGTCCAACAGCAGCCTTGATTACTGATAATCCCTATTTAGCCTTTGCAAAAATTGCATCATACTTTGAAAAGTCTAAAGACTTTGAGATAGGNTCCCATCCTTCTGCCGTAATTGAAGATTCAGCAACAGTACCGTCAAGTTGCTCAATTCAAGCAGGGGTATATATTGGAAAAGGTGTCAAACTTGGCAAGTCTGTTTTTATAGGTGCTAATGCAGTTATTACTTCCAAATCATCGATTGGTGATAATTCGTGGATTGGACCTGGTGTAATGGTTCTGAATCANTCCACTATTGGTTCGAGAGCTATAATAAATTCNGGGGCTGTTATTGGTGCTGATGGTTTTGGGTTTTCAGAGGATGAAAATTCACAATGGGTTAAAGTTCCTCAAACTGGGTCTGTCAAAATTGGCAATGATGTAGAGATAGGAGCTAACACCACAATTGATCGAGGTACTATGACAGACACTCAATTAAAAAATGGTGTTAAATTAGATAATCTCATTCAGGTAGGTCATAACGTAATTATTGGTGAGCACACAGCAATTGTTGCTAATAGTCAAATAGCAGGCAGTTCAATTATTGGAAAACATTGTAAAATAAGTGGCAATGTTTCCATCACTGGGCATATTGAGATTGCAGATCATACAACTCTTACTGGCAGGACAGCTGTAATGAAATCAATAAAAGAACCAGGCGTTTATTCAAGTAATCTTTTTCCCCATCAAAAAACAACTGTCTGGCAAAAAAACGTAGCAATATTCAGAAGCTTGAGTAAATTAAAGTCGATCATATCGAGTATCAAAAAAAAAGAAGATAATGAGTCTGATACATAAAACAGCCATAGTTTCTGAGAATGCAAATTTAGCTGATAATGTCAGTGTTGGCCCATATTCAATTATTGGTCCTGAGGTGACAATTGGGGAGAGCTCTGTTATTGATTCTCACGTTATTATAAAAGGCTCAACGACTATAGGCGAAGATAATCATATCTATTCATTCGTATCCATTGGAGATGATCCACAAGATAAAAAATTTGATAATGAAGACACAAAAGTTGAGATAGGCGATCGTAATACAATTAGGGAATATACCACTATAAATAAAGGTACCTCACAGGATGTTGGTATTACTCGTTTGGGAAATGATAATTGGATTATGGCTTATGTGCATATCGCTCATGATTGTCAAATTAGTAATCATACAATATTTGCTAATAATACTACTTTAGGAGGACATGTAACTGTGGGTGATTTTGTAATTTTTGGGGGTTTTTCAGGAGCTCATCAATTTTGTAAAATAGGGAGCCATAGTTTTCTAGGAATGTATTCTGGCATTGCTAGAGATTTACCACCTTATGTAGTAGTGATGGGGCAACCAGCAAAACCCAGAAGCATCAATATAGAAGGATTGAAAAGAAGAGATTTTTCAGAAAAACAAATAAGAAATATAAAAAATGCATATAAATATTTGTATAAATCAGATTTAAGAATAGAGGAAGCAGTAGAAAAAATCTCTTCACTGACTGAGATCTCAGATGAAGTAACAGTTATGATTGATTTTCTAAATCAGTCTTCCAGAGGCATTGTTAGGTAAATTCTTAATAATCGTGTCTTATTTTGTAATAGTAGCAGGCGAACCTTCTGGAGATATTTTAGGATGTGAACTGATAAACGCATTAAAAAAAGATAATCCTGACCATAGATTTGAAGGAATTGCTGGTCCAGAGATGATTAAAGCTGGATGTGTTCCTTGGTTCCATGTTTCAGAACTTTCTGTGATGGGTATTTTTGGTGTATTGAGACATTTACCTAGAATATTAGGCATTAGAAATAAACTTTTTAAAAAGATCTTGGATAACCCCCCTGATGCTTTTATAGGAATTGACTATCCAGATTTTAATTTAGGCTTAGAAAAAAAACTTAAAAAAAAGAATATAAAAACCATACATATGGTTGCTCCTAGTTTTTGGGCATGGAGAGAAGGAAGAGTCAAAACTATAAAAGAATCCGTTGATTTATTATTATGTTTATTTCCTTTTGAAGAAGAGTTACTGAAAAAACATAGTATTAATACTAAATTTATTGGTCATCCACTAGCAAAATCAATTGAGAAAAACATTGATATGTTATCCGTTAGAAGAGATTTAGGAATTCAAACAGAAACACTAATCGCAATAATGCCTGGAAGTAGAAAAGCAGAAATTAATCAGCATATGGAAATTTTATTTGAAGCTGCAGAATTAATAGAACAAGAATCAAATAAAAATAATAATGGCGATATACAATTTATAGTGCCAACTGTTTTTAGTGAATCTGAAGAGATACTAAAACACAGTAAACCTAAATTATCTAAGAAGTTTCATTTTACTAAAAATTCAACAAAGGCAATTTCGGCATCGAATTTAGTAATAACTAAGTCTGGTACTTCAACACTACAGGCAGCATTGCATAAAAAACCAATGATCGTTGTATACAGAATGTCGAATGCGACATATTACTTTCTCAAGATATTTAATCTAGTTAAAACTAAATATGCAGCATTGCCTAATATATTATTTGATGATGAAATTGTTCCAGAGTTAATTCAAGATAATTTTACACCAAACAATATTTACCAAGAATCACTAAAGTGGCTTTCTAATAGTCAAAGAAAAGATAAATTGATTAGTAAGTTTGATCTCATGCATGAAGATTTAGTATCTAATTCAACCAGTCATGGTGCTGAAGCTATAATGGAATTAATTACACCCATTAAAAATACACAATAAGTTAATATGGAATTTCTAGCTGGTGTGGATGAGGTAGGAAGAGGATGTTTGGCTGGACCAGTCATTTCTTCTGCTGTTATTTTGGACCAAGATAATCCTATTTTAGGCTTAAGAGACTCTAAATTGCTAAGTGAAAAGAAAAGAGAAGAGTTATTTACCATTATTAAATCGATGTCACTGGATTACACCATTGGTTCTGCTTCACATCTTGAGATTGATAAAATCAATATTCTCAATGCAACAATGCTTTCAATGAAGAGAGCCATTGAGAAGCTAAAAAATGAATACATAAAGGTCTATGTAGATGGAAATCAATGCCCTGAGATTGATAAAAAATTACAAATAAAAATAGAGTCAAAAATAGGCGGCGATAAGATCTATCCTTGTATATCAGCAGCATCAATTATGGCTAAAGTTACACGAGATCATTATATGAGAGAAATGCATCTTATATATCCACATTATGGGTTTGATAGAAATAAAGGATATCCAACAAAAGAGCATTTAGATGCTATTCTTATACACGGACCAACCCCTATACATAGATTGACTTTTAAACCTGAGTTGTATGACTGAAAAAGAATTAAAAAAACCTACTTTTATTCATTTAGATGTTAATACTGAATACTCAATAGGTAAAAGTGTAGTTCGAATAGAGCAACTGCTTGATCAATGCCTTAATGATGAAATCTCAGCTGTTGGTGTTGCAGATCATGGTAATTTATTTTCTGCTTATAAAGTTTACAAAAGTGCANTTAAGAAAGGAATCAAACCCATCATAGGGGTAACTTTATCAGTTGAGTTTGAATCTAGTAAATCTGATTGTAAATTAATTTTATTATGCAAAGATCAATTGGGTTATAAAAATTTATCTCATTTGATAACAAGGTCTTATATTGATGGCTATAGTGCAGGTGAAGCCAGAGTTAATATGAAATGGCTGAATAAAAATAATGTAAAAGGTTTAATTGCTATTTCAGCTTACCATGAAGGCATTATTCAAAGTTTAATGCTTTCAGATAAAGAAAATGAAGTTGAAAAACAAGTCAGTTTTCTAAAAACTCATTTTGATGAAAACTTTTTTCTTGGCGTTACTAAGATCAATAGAGAAAGAGAAGAAGAACTCTTTAGTAAAAGTGTCGCATTATCTTCAAAGCATCAAATCCCTCTTATTGCATTAAACAATCCAAAATTTTTAAAAGAGGAAGAATTCATTGCCTTAGATGCAAGAGTTTGCATTGATCAAGCTACAGTAATGGATGATAGAAATCGAGTGGTTAAATATACAAATCAACAATTCTTTAAGAACTATAGTCAGATGGAATCTCTATTTTCTGAAATTCCTGAAGCAATATCAAATGCTAATGAAGTTGCTAAAATGTGTAATTTTGGTTTTGAAAATGTAGATCATGTATTGCCTCATTTTGATACACCTGAAAACTATACAATTGAAGATTATTTAAGTGAAGAGGCGAGAAAAGGACTCTCAGAATTAGAAGATATACCTTTAGATCAGAAAGAATTATATGAAGCGAGACTCGAAAGTGAACTCAAGATTATTCATAGCACCGGTTTTTCAGGTTATTTTTTAATTGTTTCTGACTTTGTTAAATGGTCGAGAGTAAATAATATACCTGTAGGGCCTGGNAGAGGCTCAGGGCCTGGATCATTAGTAGCTTATTGTTTAGACATCAGTGATATTGATCCAATGAAGTATGATCTTATCTTTGAAAGGTTTCTTAATCCTGAAAGAGTATCTATGCCTGATTTTGATATTGATTTTTGTGTTAATGGTAGAGATTCAGTGATTCAATATGTTTCTGAAAAGTACGGTACTGAAATGGTTTCACAGATCATAACATACGGAACATTATCCGCAAAAGCAGTTTTAAGAGATGTAGGAAGAATACTAGGATACCCATATGGAATGGTTGATCAAGTAGCAAAACTCATACCTTTTGATATTGGTATTACTTTAAACGATGCATTAAAGAAATCCTCTGAACTTGCAGAGAAATATGAAAATGATGAGGAAGTTGAAGCNATGATGGATCTTTCATTGAAGCTTGAAGGACTCGTTAGAAATGCNGGAACACATGCCGGTGGAGTCGTTATTGCCCCAAGTAATTTATCAGACTTTATGCCACTTTATAAAGTGGATGAAGAGGTTGGAACGGTAACACAATTTGATAAAGATGATGCTGAATCTATAGGCTTGATAAAATTTGATTTTTTAGGTTTNAAAACACTTACAGTTATTCAGAAAGCTGTGGATCTAATTAATAAAAAGAACGATAGTAATTTGGATATTAGGAAATTACCTTTGGATGATAAAGANACTTATAAGCTTCTTTCTTCATCAAAAACGGTAGGTATATTTCAACTTGAATCTAGTGGTATGAGGGATCTAATTAAAAGAATGAAACCGTCTAGATTCGATGATATTGTTGCTTTGGTTGCATTGTTTCGACCAGGCCCATTACAATCTGGGATGGTTGATGACTTTATTGAACGAAGAAAAAGTGGGCAGTCTCAAATTATCGATTATCTTCANCCAACATTAGAAGCCATATTAAAACCTACATACGGTGTTATTGTTTACCAAGAACAGGTCATGCAGATAGCTCAGAAGTTAGCTAACTACTCCCAAGGAAGTGCTGATATTTTAAGAAAAGCTATGGGTAAGAAAATTCCTGAAGAAATGACTAAGCAAAAAGATATATTTATACAAGGGGCAGTAAAAAATAATGTTAAAGAGTCTGCAGCCAAAAGAATATTTGATTTAATTGAGAAGTTTGCAGGTTATGGCTTCAATAAATCTCATTCCGTTTCTTATGCAATGATTGCTTATCAAACAGCATGGCTAAAAAAGCATCATACTGATTCATTTTATGCAGCTTCAATGTCAGCTGATATGGATAATACAGATAAACTAATTAGGCTGAAGGAGGATTGCATTGATACTGATTTCAATATCCAAATCTTAGGACCGTGTATCAATCATTCGGATTTCAATTTTATAGTTGAGGAGCCAGGGAAAATTCGATATGCATTAGGAGCAATCAAAGGTATTGGAAAGTTAGTAGCAGAATCCATTGAACATGAAAGAAAGACTAATGGTCGGTATAAAAACTTGTTTGATTTCACTAAGAGACTCAATGAAGCGAAAATATCAAAACGAACATTAGAAAGTTTAATTAAAAGTGGTGCNCTAGATTGTTTGGATGAGAATAGAGCCACATTAATGAACGCTATTAAGATTGGTCTTAACTATTCTAATCGTATGGCAATGGAGGAACAGACTGGGCAATCAAATTTATTTTATTCTGAGTCTAATGTTGAAGAATCAGAGCCAAAATTAGAAATAACAAGGGAATGGAGCCTAGAAGANTTATTGCATAGAGAGTATCAAAGCCTTGGCTTTTATTTTAGTGGGCATCCCTTTGACTCTTATAGGAATGATTCTAAACATATGACTAAATCCAGCCTGTCTACTCTTAAGAAAATGATGGATTCAGATAAAAATAATAATGGCTATAGTAATGAATCATATATTGAGATAGCTGGCTTAATTATGGAACCAAAAAGAAGGGGAAATAATATTGTTTTTAAGGTCGAGGATGGAACAGCTGTGCTTGAGGCTATCGTTTTTGGGGAGAGAAGAGAGACTTTTGGTGAGCTGATTCAAGATCAAAAAATACTCCATTTGAAAGGTAAGCTTAGGTTTGATAGATTTGCAGACTTATGGCAATTTGTAGCTGAAGAGGCAATCGATTTGGAAGAGTTGATACAAAAGAAAGCCCAAACATTAATGATTAAATGCGATCCTAGATTCAATCCACAGAAGTTAAAAAAATTATTAGAATCCCATACACCTGGAAAATGCAAGATTAAAATCAGCTATAGAAATGATGTTGATGAAATTAAACTCCAGTTTGGAGACCAATGGACTGTTAATCCTTCAAAGCAACTAAGAGAGCTTTTGACGGCTGAGTTTGGTATTGATAATTTCCAATTCTTAACTAGGAATTAATTTTTATTAGTTCTATTGTAGAATAGGGTTAATTTTATAAGAGTTATCGAGTATGGATTTTTTAGATTTTGAAAAACCAATAATAGAGTTAGAAAGAAGAATTGAGGAGCTAAAAATATTAGCTTCTAAGGATGATTCATCTGTTGAATTGGATGATGAAATAGAAAAACTAAATNTAAAATGCAATAAACTTACAAATAATATCTTCTCTGATCTTTCAGAGTGGCAAGTAGCNCAACTTTCAAGGCATCCTAAGAGGCCTAAATCTGTCAATGTTATTCATGCAATTGCTGATAATTTTCAAGAATTACATGGCGATAGAATGTTTGCTGATGACCCTTCTATTGTTTCTGGGCTAGCAACAATAGAGAATGTGTCTGTGTTATTTATAGCACAGCAAAAAGGCGATCATACAAACGATAAAGTTTTTAGAAATTATGGGATGCCTAAACCTGAAGGTTATAGGAAAGCATTGAGAATGATGAAGTTAGCTGAAAAATTTTCCATTCCAATCGTTACAATTATCGATACACCGGGAGCTTTCCCTGGAATTGGTGCTGAAGAAAGAGGGCAAAGTGAAGCTATTGCAAGAAATCTATTTACATTGGCATCTCTGAGAACACCTATTATTAACCTAGTTATTGGAGAAGGTGGCTCGGGAGGTGCTCTAGCAATTGGTATGGGNGATTCACTTATTATGATGCAATATAGTATTTATTCTGTCATTTCTCCTGAGGCATGCTCCAGTATTTTATGGAGGAATCAAGAGCAAACAAATGCTGCAGCAGAAGCAATGGGAATCTCTTCAAAAAGTTTATCAAAATTAGGCCTTGTTGATAAAATTATAGAAGAGCCTATAGGNGGTTTTCATAAAGATCCAGAGAAGACTTATGAGGAGATAGCTAAACAAGTTTTACAAACAATCAATTATTTAAAAACCATTGATATAGATGATTTATTAAATAGAAGAAGAGTGAAATATAAAGAAATTGGAGAATTTAAGGAAATATGATTTATGAGTAAAAAGACTTCTTCAGCTCTAGACATCATAGAACGACAAATTAAGCCACTTCTCCCTAATAAGTTTTGCATAGCTTTTAGTGGAGGTNTGGATTCAACTGTGCTTCTGCACGTCATGAAAAATATTATTGACGAGAAATCACAAATAAGAGCTATACATATCAATCATAATATAGTGGACAACTCCAAAGTATGGACTAAAACATGCAAATCAATTTGTAAAAACTTTGGAATTGATATAGAAATAATCTCACTGGAAGTAACCCATAACGGTTATGGTCTTGAGGCAGCAGCTAGAGATGAAAGATATAAAAAACTTAAAGAAAAATTATATGAAAATGAGTATTTATTAACAGCTCATCATGAAGAAGATCAAATGGAAACAGTTTTTTTAAGAATGGCTAGAGGGACTGGCCTGGATGGTTTGCAAGGCATTAATGAAAAATACTCATTTGGTGAAGGCATTATTTTTAGGCCAATGCTAGAAGTTAGTAAAACATCAGTTATGGATTATGCAAAAGAGCATCAATTAAAATGGGTTGAAGACTCAAGCAACCAAGATACTCATTTTGATCGTAATTTTTTAAGGAAAAAGATTATTCCACAATTTAGAGAAAGATGGCCATCGATTGCTTCATCAGTTTCTAGGCTTTCACAATTATCAGCACAGAATATAAAAATTCTAAATCAGATTGCTGAAGAAGATATAGGTCCAATTGCGAATATGAATGAATTACCATTGGCTAAACTTTTGGATAAATCATTTGAAAGAGCTAATAATATGCTCCGCTATATTATCTTAGCTAATGGAATGAGTATTCCATCCATGAAAACATTGCAAGATGGTTTGAAAGAAATGCTTGATCCTGAAACTGATAAGTCTGTGATTGCATGGAAAGACTATTGCATTAGAAAGTATAAGAATCATTTATATTTCTTAAGTAACTCAGATCTAGAACCCAATAAAGTCGATGTAAAAATTCCATGGGAAATTGGTAAAACAGTTAATCTTGGAGAAAATATAGGAACAATTGAAGCAACTTTCATACATGGCGATGGTCTTTCTATTGAGAAATGCAAAAATAAATTGACTATTTCTTACCGTCAAGGCGGAGAATTAATAAAACCAATCGGTCATCGTATTAATAAATCACTAAAAAATCTTTTTCAAGAAAATCAGATACTCCCTTGGATGAGAGATAAAATACCACTAATTTATTATCAAGATGAACTAGTCTCAGTGGCTGATCTTTGGTTTAATCAAAACTATGTAGCATCTCAAAATGAAGCTGGCTTTGTCGTCAATTGGCATAAAAAAATGATTATTAAGCAAAATTGATTATTGTTGAAATAACAATAATCTGTTAAGTTGAAGGACCGGGATATGCTACTTTACATTACCTAAAGTCTTGTGATCTATCCCAATAAATTAATATATAAATAGGAATGTTTTAAACCCGGGTATGTCAGATTTAATTTTTGTAACAGGCGGTGTAGTTTCAGCTCTTGGAAAGGGCGTTACCTCTGCATCTCTAGGCGCTATTCTTGAAGCTAGAGGTCTGAAAGTAGGTATTATGAAACTTGACCCATATCTTAATGTTGACCCTGGAACCATGAGTCCTTATCAACATGGTGAGGTTTTTGTTACAGAAGATGGCACTGAGACAGATCTTGATCTAGGGCATTATGAAAGATATGTTTCTACTACGACAGGGAAAAACAGTAATTTCACTGCAGGTAAAATTTATGAGAGCGTTATTGCTAAAGAAAGAAGAGGTGATTATCTAGGGGCAACTGTACAAGTTATCCCTCATGTAACAGACGCAATAAAAGAAAATATAAAACTAGGCTCTAAAGATTTTGATATCACTATTGTTGAAGTTGGTGGAACAGTTGGTGATATTGAGTCACTTCCTTTTATTGAAGCCATTCGTCAAATGGGTATAGAGAAAAATGGATGTAGTGTTGCTTATGTTCACCTAACATTAGTGCCTTATATCAGAGCATCAGATGAAATCAAAACTAAACCAACACAACATTCTGTTAGAGAGCTTAGAGCAATAGGAATACAGCCAGATGCTCTGGTTTGTAGATCTGAAAAGCCACTTCCAAAAGAACATTTTAAAAAAATTGCACTCTTTACTAATGTGGCAGAAGAAGCTGTGATTTCTGCTCATGATGCTGAAGATATATATCAAATTCCTCTAATCCTTAATGAGCAAGGCTTGGATGAAATTATGATTAATAAATTGAACATTAAAGCACCTGCACCTGATCTTTCTGAATGGAGTAAGATCATAGAAGCTAAAGCAACCACTATTTCCAGTGTCAAAGTAGCAATGGTTGGTAAGTATGTTGATTTTAAAGATTCTTATATATCACTCAGTGAGTCATTGAGACATGCTGGTTTTAAAACAAAAACAAATGTTGAAATTATTTATGTTGAATCAGAAGAGATACAAAAAAATGGCACACAGTCTTTAGATGGTATGGATGCCATACTAATACCTGGTGGTTTTGGTGACAGAGGTATAGAAGGAATGATAGACGCTATTGAGTATGCCAGAACTAATAATATCCCATATCTAGGAATTTGCCTCGGTATGCAAGCTGCTGTTATTGAGTATGCAAGGAATATACTGGGCTTATCAGATGCTAATAGTACCGAATTTAATCCCAATACAAACTCACCAGTGATTGCTTTAATTACCGAGTGGATGAATACAGATGGTTCTCTTGAAAATCGATCTGAAGATTCTAATTTAGGGGGAACAATGAGGTTGGGTGCACAAGAATGTATTTTCAAAGACAATACTAAGGCTCAACAAATCTATAATCAAGATTCTGTCTATGAGAGGCATCGCCATCGATATGAATTCAATATTAATTTCAAAGATCAGTTGGAAAAACATNAAATGATATTCTCNGGATTCTCCAAAGATGGATTGGCAGAAATGATTGAATTAANTGATCATCCTTGGTTCTTAGCATGCCAATTTCACCCTGAATTTACTTCTTCACCTCTTCAAGGGCACCCACTTTTTCAATCTTTTATAGAAGCTGCTGTAGAATATTCTCAAAAGGATGAGAGGTAGTATTGTGAGTGTTAATATTGGAAATATAAAGATAAGTAATGAATCCCCATTATTATTGATTGCTGGACCATGTGTTATTGAGTCTAAGACACTAGCTGAAGAAGTTGCTGGTAATCTCAAAGAAATTACAGACAGACTCTCTGTGCCTTTTATTTATAAATCATCTTTTGATAAAGCAAATCGAACTTCTTTGAAAAGTTATAGGGGTCCTGGGATCGATGAAGGTTTAAAAATATTAGATGGTGTTAAAAAGAGTATAGGCGTGCCAATACTGACTGATATCCATGAAGATTCACCCTTGGATGAGGTTGCATCGGTTGTGGATGTTCTTCAAACGCCAGCATTCCTTTGCAGACAAACAAATTTTATATTGAATGTTGTGGCTCAGAATAAACCAGTAAATATTAAAAAAGGACAATTCTTATCTCCGTGGGAAATGAAAAATGTAGTTGATAAAGCAAAATCTACCGGCAATNAAAATATTTTAGTCTGCGAGAGGGGTTTTAGTTTTGGCTATAATAATTTAGTCAGTGATATGCGTTCTTTGGTTATTTTAAGAGAAACAGGATGCCCAGTAATTTTTGATGGAACGCATTCTCTTCAATTACCAGGGGGCAAAGGTAACTCTTCTGATGGCCAAAGAGAATTTATACCGCCATTAGCTAGAGCAGCGACAGCGGTTGGTATTGGTGGTATCTTTATTGAGACTCATCCTGAACCAGAGAAAGCCCTGAGTGATGGACCTAATTCATTTCCACTTAAGGACATTGAGTCACTTTTGACTGATTTAAAGTCAATTGATGAACTTGTTAAAAAATAGTATTAACATTCACTCTTTCAAATTTAATTATATAAATTATGTCAATCATAGATTCTATAAAAGCCATACAAATACTTGACTCCAGAGGCAATCCAACTGTTGAAGCAAAGCTGCAATTGGAAGATGGTAAATCTGGCAGAGCCTCGGTTCCATCAGGGGCATCCACCGGTTCCAGAGAAGCGATGGAGCTTAGAGATGGAGGTAATGATTATTTAGGAAGAGGAGTTCAAACAGCAGTTGACAATATCAATACGGAAATCCAGAGCGCTCTAAAAGGTAAATCTGTTCTAGATCAAGAATCAATAGATCATATACTGATCCAGCTCGATGGTACTGAGAATAAATCAAGATTAGGAGCCAATGCATTGCTTGCTGTTTCTCTAGCCACTGCTCATGCAGCAGCAAACTCTAAAAATATCCCTCTTTTTCAATATTTCAATCCAACCAGTTTCAATTTTCCTGTTCCCATGATGAACATTATTAATGGTGGAGAACATGCTGATAATAATATTGATATTCAGGAATTTATGATCTTGCCAGCAGGAGCAACTACATTCAAAGAATCTCTTCGTTGGGGCGTTGAGGTCTTTCATGCATTGAAATCTGTTTTAAAGATGAAGGGTCTTAATACTGCTGTAGGAGATGAAGGTGGTTTTGCTCCAGACTTACCCAACAATACAGTAGCTCTTGAAACGATTATTGAGGCAATTGAAAGTGTTGGATTAAAACCAGGACAAGATATTTATTTGGGGCTGGATGTGGCCAGTTCAGAATTTTATAAAGATCATCAGTACTTCCTCTCTTCAGAGAGTAAATCTTTCAACTCCGAAGAATTTATTCATTACCTAACTAAAATCGTTGATGATTACCCTATCATCAGCATAGAAGATGGTATGGCTGAAGACGATTGGGATGGCTGGAAAAACTTAACAGAAGTTTTGGGAGAAAAAGTACAACTTGTAGGAGATGATTTATTTGTTACCAATCAAAAGATTCTTCAACAAGGCATTGACCAAGGTATTGCTAATTCAATTTTGATTAAGCCCAATCAAATAGGAACTCTAACAGAAACATTCGAGGCTATTAATCTAGCGATAGATTCTAATTATACAGCCGTCATTTCTCATCGTTCCGGTGAAACCACTGATACAACCATAGCTGATATTGCAGTTGGTACCAATGCTACTCAAATTAAAACAGGGTCTTTGTGTCGTTCTGATCGAGTAGAGAAGTACAATCAACTTTTGAGAATAGAATCCCATTTGGGAAAAGATGCACATTATCTTGGAAAGCAAGCATTCAGACCGATTCTAACCTTATAGGTTCAAGGAACAGTGAAATTGGTATTTGTAATTCTCCTGGCTTTATTGATTGCACTTCAAATCAATATTTGGGTTAAGAAAGATGGTTATAAAAAAATGAAGGAAATAGAAAATCTTATTGCTTTACAAACAATTGAGAATGAAAACATGACCATTCGCAACAATAGACTGAAAGAAGAAATTAAGGATTTAAAAAATGGACAAGATGCCATTGAAGAGAAAGCAAGAATAGACATTGGTATGGTGAAAGAAGGAGAAGAATTCTATTTAATCAATGATGGAAATCAAAAAGAGGCAACAGAATGAATGATTTAGTCAAGATCAATTGGAGCAATTCCATTGCAGAGATACAGATGGATAGAAAGCCAGTGAATGCTTTAAATCAAGAACTCGTTCAAAGCATTCATAATGCAATTGACTTATTAAAAGAGCAAGGTGCTAAAGGACTAATTCTCAGTGGAAATGAGGGCATCTTCTCTGCAGGATTGGATGTAAAGAGCTTAATCACCTTATCCGAAANAGAAATTTCTAATTTCTTTCATTCGTTTTGGGGTTTGATGGCAAAAATATCAAAATCACCCNTTCCAGTTGTGGCCGCAATAACTGGTCATAGCCCTGCTGGTGGAGCAGTATTGACTACATTTTGTGATTATCGAATTGCTGCCAAAGGAGATTTTAAAATTGGTATGAATGAAGTTTTTGTGGGATTGTCTGTGCCTAAAATCATTTTCAAAGCTTTTGCCAGATTGGTAGGAGAGAATCATGCAAATATATTAATGATGCAAGGCAAGTTGATGAAGTTTGATTTTGCACATGAGATTGGCTTTATCAATGAACTTGTTGATATGGATCAAGTGGTGCCAAGATCGTTTGAATGGTTGGAGCAATTAGTATCCCTTCCGACAATTGCAATGAATTCGACTCGGATGAATGCTAAAACAGACCTCAATGATTTAATAGATAAAGATTTGATTACGATGGGCAATAAATTTGCAGACAACTGGTTTTCTGATGAAGTTCAAATCAGAATGAAAGAAATCGTAAAGTCACTATAATTGTATGAATATCTTATTAAGCAATGATGATGGGTATTATGCTAAAGGCATTGAGATGCTTTCTGAGGCTTTATCAGTATTTGCAGATGTGACAATAGTGGCGCCAGAAAATAATTGCAGCGGTGCCAGCAGTTCATTGACATTAAAAAATCCTTTAAGAATTAGAAAATTTAAAGACAATGGTTACTATGTTAACGGAACACCAAGTGATTGTGTTTTTATGGCCCTGACAAGAATATTAGAGAATCCTCCCGACTTATTAGTTAGTGGTATCAATCATGGAGCTAATCTTGGGGATGATGTTTTATATTCAGGCACGGTGGGCGCTGCCATGGGCGGAAGATTTATGAACATGCCATGTCTTGCTCTTTCCATTACCAGTTTGAAGCCAAAACATCTAGAGACAGCGGTTCAAGTATCAAGCGAATTGATTGAAACTCATATAGGACATCTAAAATTAAATCCAGTTTTGAATATCAATGTTCCAGATATTCCATACGCCGAATTGCAAGGGTTTGCTGTAACTCGATTAGGTCAAAGAGCTATGCCTGAAAACAACAGTCAAAACCAAGATGCTTATGGAGATGATATTCATTGGGTCGGACCACCTCCACCTCCAAAGAATCTTGATGAGGGCACTGATTTTCATGCAATTAATAATAACAAAGTGTCCATAACCCCACTGGCTTCTGATTTAACCAACTATTCCCAAATGCAATCAATAGAAGAGTGGGGTAAATTGATTATTTAATGAAAGAGTTTTTTTCATCATTATTTGAATACTGTCTCAAATTAGCTTCAAAGCCTGGAGCCATTTATTTTTTATTTTTATACAGCTTTGTAGAATCATGGTTTATTATTCCGNTCCCACCCGATGTGATACTTGCACCGATGACGTTATCCAAACCANAAAAAGCTTTTTTATATGCAAATATAACCACACTTGGNTCTNTATTGGGAGGTATTCTAGGGTTTTTAATTGGTTTTTATGCCATTGATTTTGCAATGGAATTTATTAAAACAATAGGCATGATTGATTATTATCTACAAGCAGTTGATTGGTTTAAGGCCTGGGGTCCTGCGGTTATTTTAATAGCAGGATTTACTATTATTCCTTTTAAAGTATTCACTATCATGGCTGGCGCTATGAAAATGAATTTTATATTCTTTATATTCGCGACACTTATTTCAAGAGGTTTGCGTTTTTATCTGGTTGCTTATGCAGCTAAAATTGGTGGAGAAAAAGGATTACCAGCCATCAGAAAGAATATCGATAAATTGGGTTATTTCGTCATAGTGGTTTTCTTATTATTCATTATTATCAAAAGCTGGAGTTAATGTGTTTCCAAAAGTAATTGTATTTATAGCGCTGCTGNTTCTCGTTTATTTTTTGATTTCTAGATTGCCAAAATAACTCAGTAATNAACCTATCATCAACATGGCAACCACAGATCGATACTCAGAGCTGATTACATTGTAAGTTCGACAAGCACTCATGGTATCCATGACTTCAATACCTTTTCCTGTTTTAAGAATTTNAGTCAATAAATAACGATCGGGGAAAACTTGATTTAATCCTGTGCCTAAAAGTATGAGTTCACATTCACTATCNAGAGCAAATTTAAAATCATTNATATTTAGATTCTTGACTTCTGGATGAGACCATGGAGTTATAATTTCTTCATTAAANAGGATAAAACTCTCGGTGTACCATTGTTCTTTGTACTTTATTTGCCCTTCACCCAATGCTTGTATATGCAAGTTATTTTCTTCTTTCATTTAAAAAATCATTTATCATTAACATTAGAATAATTATAGATCATCATTACTAAAATCAGCAAACCATGACTTTCAAACACGAAATAGTTCAATTAAAAGAACTCAATACAAAAAGCTCCGATAGTGGCCGTTTCTATGAAACTCCAGAAGGTAAGTCGTACCCTTCAGTCACAACGATCACTGGCTTGTTATCCAAAGCCTCTATTTTGGCTTGGCGTCAAAGAGTAGGGGATAATAAAGCAGATGCCATTACAAAAGCTGCTACCACTAGAGGAAATAAAGTTCATAAGATGGCTGAAATGTATTTGCGTAATGAAATGGCATCACAAATAAACTTATTTGAAGATCCAATGCCTCATATTGAAGATATGTTTCTTCAACTGACGGAACTATTGGATAACAATATCGGGATTATTAATGCTATAGAAGCCCCACTGTATAGCGATCAATTAAAAGTGGGTGGAAGGGTGGATCTTATTGCTGAATGGGATGGGGAATTGGCTGTAATTGATTTTAAAACCAGTTCCAAAACAAAAAAAGAGAGCTGGATAGATGGCTATTTCATGCAATCTTCAGCTTATGCTTTAATGTTTGAAGAACTAACAGGGATAAAAGTAAATAAAATAGTAATAGCGATTGCTGTAGAAAATAATCGTTCTCAAGTCTTTATTAAAGACAGCACTGAATATCTTCAACAGTTCATAGATTTAAGAAAAACATATGACATAATGAATTAATTCTTCAGGATTAATATGATGGATGAAGCCCAATTAAAAATAGTTCTTAATGATTTAATAAAACGATTTGATGCACTCAGGGGGTATCTTTGACTTTGATGAAAAATCCAAAAGACTCAATGAAGTATTAAATTCACTCAATGATCCTAGTATTTGGGAAGATCGTGAATTGAGTCAAACACTCAATCAAGAAAGATCTAGATTGGAAAAAGTATTAAATAGAATCGAAACCATTGGCAGCAGTCTTGAAGACGCTGAAGTATTACTTGAATTGGCTATGAGTGAAAATGATGCTTCAAGTCTAGAAGAACTGNCTGAGGAATTAGTTGCATTTGAGAACATCATTAATCAACTTGAAATTCAAAGAATGTTCAGTGGTGAAATGGATGCTTCCAATTGTTTTCTTGATATTCAAGCAGGCTCGGGTGGAACGGAAGCCCAAGATTGGGCCAATATGCTNNTGCGAATGTATTTNCGTTGGTGNGAGTCNAATGATTTTACTGCNAAACTCATAGAGGTATCACCCGGTGAAGTCGCGGGGATTAAAAGTGCNACCATACATATCACTGGAGATTTTGCATACGGATGGATGAGNACGGAAACTGGAGTTCATCGATTGGTTAGAAAGTCACCTTTTGATTCAGGAAACAGAAGACACACATCATTTGCAGCTGTTTTTACCTCTCCTGAGATTGAAGATAATTTTGAAATTGAAATGGATCCCAGCGATCTTAGAATAGATGTTTATAGAGCCAGTGGAGCTGGCGGACAGCATGTTAATACCACTGAATCGGCAGTACGAATCACTCATGTCCCATCGGGCACTGTGGTTCAATGCCAAGACGATCGATCTCAACATAAGAATAAAGCGACAGCAATGAAACAAATGCGAGCAAAATTATTCGAGTTGGAACATCAGAAACGAGTGGACAAAGCACAAGCAGTTGAAGAAACTAAAGCCGATATTGGTTGGGGAAGTCAGATTAGATCTTATGTTTTGGATCAGTCTAGAGTTAAGGATTTGAGAACTCAAATTGAATCCAGTAATCCAGAAGCTATACTGAATGGTGATATCAATAAATTCCTTGAAGCAAGCCTAAAAAAAGGTATTTAGTAAATAAATGGACAATCGATGACTGAAAAAAAAGAAGATCAGAATAAGCTTGTAGAAGAACGAAGAAATAAACTTCTTTCAATGAGAGAAGAAGGCTTTAATTACCCAATATCAATAGAAATCGATGCAATTGTTAAAGATCTATTCGAGACCTATGGGAAATCAACAAGAGAAGAGGTGATTGATGCCAATAAGAAGGTGAAGATTGCTGGAAGAATGATGGCAAAAAGAATTATGGGTAAATCCAGTTTTTCAAAAGTGGTAGACAGTTCAGGTTCGATTCAACTTTTTTTAAATTCTAAGAACCTTGATGAAAAAACATATAACAACTTTAAGACGTATGATGTTGGCGATATTATTTGGGTTGAAGGCGTCTTATTTAGAACTAAAACAGATGAGTTGACAGTTAATGTTGAAAAAATAGAAGTCTTATCAAAATCCTTAAGACCATTGCCGGAAAAGTACCATGGACTGACAGACACTGAAACACGTTATCGAAAACGATATCTTGATTTAATTATGTCTGATGATAGTAAAGCTGTTTTTCAAAAGCGTTCCAAAATCGTCACAACGATACGTGCTTTTTTAGACCAAAAGGAAATATTGGAAGTAGAAACCCCTATGATGCATCCAATTGCTGGGGGTGCAATTGCTAAACCTTTTATTACTCATCACAATACTTTGGATAGAGATTTCTTCTTAAGAATTGCTCCTGAACTTTATTTAAAACGATTAGTGGTTGGTGGTCTACACCGCGTTTATGAGATCAATCGATCTTTCAGAAACGAAGGGATATCAACAAAGCATAATCCAGAATTTACGATGCTTGAGCTTTATCTTGCCTATGCATCTTATGAAGAGATCATGACCCTTGTTGAAGATATGATTATTGATATAGCAATCGCACTAAATGGCTCGACAACTATTCAATATCAAGATCGAGAATATGATCTATCAGGCCCCTACAAGCGNATGACTTTGGAAGAATCTGTGATTCAATATAACCCTAAGATGGATCCAAAAAAACTAAGAGATAGAAAAACTCTATTGAATACTTGCAAGAAACTTGGAATTAAAACTAATGGCGATACAACAACTGGAAAGCTCCTCTTTGAGATTTTTGAGAAAACAGTGGAAGATAATTTAATTGAACCTACTTTTATTACAAGTTATCCAAGAGATGTTTCTCCTTTATCTAGAGCTAATGATAATGATTCATGGTTAGTAGACCGTTTTGAATTCTTTATAGCAGGTAATGAATTAGCCAATGGGTTCCAAGAACTCAATGATCCTGATGATCAATCGGATCGTTTTAAAGCCCAAGTTAAAGAAGGAAATGATGGCGATGATGAAGCCATGGTTTTTGATCAAGATTATATTGAGGCACTTGAATATGGAATGCCTCCAACCTCTGGATTAGGAGTTGGCATTGATAGGCTTGTCATGTTGTTCACAGAAAGCCCTTCTATTAGGGATGTACTATTATTTCCTCATATGAGAAATAAGTAAATCAGTCATGTTAGGTAAGAACTGCTAGGTAATCTTCTTTAAATTGACTTCATAACCATTTATGGATAAATCTTCATCAGAATTAATAGTATTTATGACGGCTAACGCATGAAAATAATTATTAGATTTTTTTGATATAACTATTGATCCAACCTTTTTATCTTCGCACATCACTTCAGATCGAGCATCTATTTCATTACTATTAGATTCAATGATTATATGAAACATTCTCTGTTTAATCTTGCCTCTATGTTGAACTCTAGCAACTACTTCTTGTCCGGTGTAACATCCCTTTGAAAAACTAATACCTTCCAGTAAATCTAGGTTTATCATCTGTGGTATATATTTCTCACTGTTATTTTTATCTATTATCGCTAATCCACTTTTGATATCAGCCAATGTCCAATCATTTTCATTGATTGATTGAATTGAATTGTCTTTTGTAACGACCTGATTATTGATAATTAAGATATACCTATCCTTATCAACATCAATGGGAGAAATGTTAAGTTGCTGGCTATCATCTTGATGATTAATGAGTTTTTTATGATTCACATTATCCAATCCAATAATATTAAAATCTTCTATTGTAATGATTACATCGGATCTTAAGATGTAACGTGATAACCAATTCAGAATATCTTCACTGAGATCCTTACTAATTATTAAAAAGAAAATATCCTCAGATCTTTTTATTAATCCAGAAACAATCATTCGACCTTTAGGGTTGAGTATAGAGGTCATTTTATAACTCTGATTTGAAATGGAATTTATATCCTGAGTCATCTGACCCTGTAGGAAATCTTTCACATCACTTCCTGAGAAAGACAATATTGATAGATGAGATAAATGATTCATAATCTAATTATAAAAAATAATGTAAATCCAGTAAAAATAAATGTTCGAAACTATTAAAGTCAGTATAATTGACCCATTAAAGCTTACCAAGATATGAGTAAAGAAAAACAACCTTTGTCCCCACATTTATCAGTGTATAAGTGGCAGGTAACCAATACACTGTCTATACTGCACAGGCTTTCTGGGTTTGCACTCTTTATTGTAGGTTTCAGTCTATCAATATGGATCTTATCCATTTCAATTGGCCAGGAAATGTTTGATGCGATATCCAGCATATTTATCAGTCCGATCGCGATAGGTCTGTGGGTATTAGTAACACAAGCATTTTTTTATCATTTCTTAAATGGTATAAGGCATTTATTCTGGGATATAGGAAAAGGTTTTGAAACAAGAGAATTAAAAATATCAGGTGCCATTGTTGTTATTCTTTCTCTTATTTTGACAGCTCTTTTTTGGCTGTGTATATTTTCTGACTCCAACTGACCTATGATTTACTTAAAAAGAATATTAAACCTTTTATGCCTATCTGGTTTTGAATACGCAAAAGATCATTGGAAAAGCCAAAGAGAAACAGCAGTTATTCTGGTTCTATTGTCAGGTTGGTTCATCTACCAAATTTTATTTAACTTGCAATATTTAGATTACGATGGAGTTCTATTTTGGGCAAGCGAACCATTGAATGCTCTCATTCTATGTTTGTTGTCTTTGTATTTAATTTATCATGCTGAATTAGGTCTGCAGGTCATTTTAGAAGATTATGTGTCAACACTGAGTCTAAGGACTATGAGTTTTTATGTTATAAGGGCTTTTAGAATTGCAGTTGTTCTAAT
>JGI26060J43896_10000125_pt1 | contig 25873 bp, 27 predicted proteins | sample MarorgKNORR_S2LV_6_FD_43896 | JGI IMG/M metagenome (IMG submission 43896) | reverse complement strand
AAGCTTATAAAATAAAAAACCCCACCTCGAATAAGAGTGTGGGGTTAGTCTACTATTTAAAGGAGAAATAAGTTAAATATAGTAGGTTTTAACTTGCGTGAAATTATATACAAAAATATTGGTAATAATTTTTCTTTATGTAACTTTTTGTGACACTTAATTATGATGAATAAATATCAGTTTGATGTTCTTATTATTGGTTCTGGAAGTGCTGGTTTAATGAGTGCAATTCAGCTTTCAGATTCTCTATCAGTTGCGGTAATCTCTAAGGATGAAATATTAGAAGGCTCTTCATTCTATGCGCAAGGTGGAATATCTGCAGTATTGGATCCTGAGGATAATTTTAATTCGCATATCTCCGATACACTAAATACAGGATTTAATCTAGGTAATAAGGATAGTATAAGGTTTATGGTTGAACAAGCGCCATCAGCAATCATAGAGCTTGAAAAAATAGGTGTAGAGTTTTCTCATAAAGGAAGTAATTATGATCTGACTACTGAGGGTGGTCATAGCTCCAAGAGAGTAGCACATGTTTCAGACAAGACTGGTCAATCAATTCAAATTAATCTTTTTGCTACAGCTAAAAACAAGAAAAATATTACAATTTTTGATCAACATTTAGCTGTTGATCTTCTTATTAGTAATAGCAAATGCAATGGTGCATATGTTTTTCATAAGAAAACAAAAAAAGTAATTCCATTTATTTCTCATAATACAATCATAGCAACTGGTGGTGCGTCAAAGTCGTATCTTTATACCTCTAATCCAGACACATCCACTGGAGATGGAATTGCAATGGCATATCGGGCTGGCTGTGAAATTACAAATATGGAGTTTACTCAATTTCATCCAACTTGTCTTTTCCACCCTAATGCGAAGTCATTCTTGATATCTGAAACTCTTAGGGGTGAGGGTGCAAAACTTACTCTGCCAAATGGTGAGGAATTTATGCATAACTATGATGAACGACTTGAGCTTGCTCCAAGAGATATTGTTGCTAGAGCAATAGATAATGAGATGAAAATTCATGGATATGATTGTGTCTATCTTGATATTTCATTCAAAGATTCTAAATGGATCTCAGATCGCTTTCCTACAATTACAAATCGCTGTAAAGAATTGGGTATAGATATCTGCAATACAGCTATTCCAGTTGTTCCAGCTGCTCATTACACGTGTGGTGGAATAAATACAGATATCGATGCACAATCTAATATTAATAATTTATACGCAGTTGGGGAAGTAGCTCATACTGGGGTTCATGGTGCAAATAGAATGGCAAGTAATTCATTACTTGAGTGTATTGTTTTTGCACAATCGTGTGCGAAACATATTAACGAGAATCTCTTGGATAAGTCCTATCAAAAAGTTGATGATTGGGACTCTTCCAGGGTGGAGCCTTCTAAAGAGAAAGTAGTTATTACTCATTTATGGCAAGAAATAAGGCGCATTATGTGGAACTTTGTAGGCATAGTTAGAAGCGATAGCCGTCTGAAATCAGCTTATTTTAGAATTGAGCAAATTAACAAAGAAGTGGATGAGTATTACCGTCTTTATACTGTAACAGATGACTTGATTGAATTAAGAAACTTAGTCCAAACATCTAAAATTATTGTAGAATCTGCTCTTTCTAGAAAGGAAAGTAGAGGTTTACACTTTAATCAGGATTACCCTGACAAGGACGATAAAATTTATAACACTGTTATTATTAACTCATGATTTTAGATATTTTAAAATACCCTAATAAAAAGTTAAGGACTGTTGCAAAAGAAGTTGAAGCCGTTAATGGGGATATAAAACAGCTAGTAAAAGATATGTTTGAAACGATGTATGCAGCTCCTGGTATTGGTCTTGCTGCAACCCAAGTAAACTTTCATCAACGCATTATTGTTATTGATGTTTCAGATGATTGTGATCAACCTCTGTGTCTAATTAACCCTGAAATTATCGAGAAGAGTGGTGAAATTGAATATGAAGAGGGTTGTCTTTCAGTACCAAATTATTATGAAAATGTTAAAAGAGCTAATGAGATTAAAGTGCGTGCTCTTAATGAAAAAGGAGTTTCGTTTGAGATAGAAGCTAATGAAATGTTAGCAGTTTGTATTCAACATGAAATGGACCATTTAATGGGCATCTTATTTGTTGATCATTTATCCAAACTTAAACAGAAGCGCCTAAAAAAGAAAGCTGAAAAACAATCACAGAAGCTTTAAATCAGATGAATATTGGGTCATACACTCTCCCTTCTAAAGTATTGCTAGCCCCAATGGCTGGAACTAGTGACAAACCTTTTAGAATTATATGTAAAGAGCAAGGTGCTGCCCTTACTACCTCTGAAATGGTGGTCATGAAGAAACATCTTCTTAATACAAATAAATCAAAACATCGTTTAGACTTTTCTTCNGAACAATCACCAATTAGTATTCAAATTGCTGGCTCAGANGCAGATGAGCTTGCTGAGTCTGCCAAACAAGCTCTCGATTTTGGAGCAGATATAATAGATATTAATATGGGATGTCCTGCAAAAAAAGTATGTAATAAAGCTGCTGGCTCTGCATTAATGCAAAATGAAAAACTAGTTGAAGATATTATTAAGGCTGTAGTAAATGCAGTTGATATTCCTGTAACCCTAAAGATGCGAACAGGCTGGAATGAAGAAAATAAAAATGCNCCTACTATCGCAAAAATAGCTGAAGATCATGGAATTAAAATGCTTGCAATTCATGGTAGAACCAGATCACAGAAATATAATGGTGATGCTGAATATGATACTGTAAAAAAAATTGTCGGCCTTGTTTCAATACCTGTAGTTGCCAATGGTGATATAACTTCAGCAGAGAAAGCTAAAGAAGTTTTAGACTTCACTGGTGCAGATGCTGTTATGTTAGGTCGAGCTACTCAAGGAAACCCATGGCTTGTTGGACAAGTTAATGATTATTTGAAAACGGGTCAAATATCAAAAGCACCATCTCTAGATAAAAAGATTCCCTTAATATTAAAGCACATTTTACAAATTCATGATTTTTATGGTCATAAAATGGGAACTCAGCTATCCAGAAAGCATATTTTTTGGTATTCTATGCACCTTGACCAAGAAAAAGGCTCAGCCTTCTGGCCAAACATAAATAGAGTGTCTGATCACTCTGAACAATATTTGAAATTTCATGATTTTTTGTATTCAATATGAAAGAAAGGGGTTTACAGGATTGCATTAATGAAAATCTTGAGAAGTACTTCTCAGATTTAAATGGTGAGTCTTCAAACGGAGTATTTAAGATGGTAAAGCAGCAAGCTGAATCTGCTACTATTAAATTCGTCCTAGATAAAGTCAATCAAAACCATAGTGAAGCCGCAAGGATTCTTGGTATTAATCGGGCAACCTTAAAGAAAAAGGTGGGTCTTTATAACTTATAAGGGTTTATAATAAATAGCTTATAAATCCAACATCTTCACCCTTATTAAATGTCTATAAAACGAGCATTAATTAGTGTTTCTGATAAAACTGGAATTACTCAATTTGCTCAAAGCCTTGTATCTCTTAATATTGAACTTCTTTCCACTGGAGGTACTGCAAAACTTCTTAAAGAACAGGGTATTCCAGTTATAGAGGTATCTGACTTTACAGGTTTCCCTGAAATAATGGCAGGACGAGTTAAGACTCTTAATCCACTAATACACGGTGGAATCTTGGCAAGAAGGGGGGTTGATGAAGGAGTCATGATCGAGAATGACATCAAACCAATTGACCTTGTTGTAGTTAATTTATACCCATTCCAAGATACTATTTCTAGACCTGAATGTAGCTTTGAAGATGCAATAGAAAATATTGATATTGGGGGCCCTGCAATGCTACGATCAAGTGCTAAAAATCATAAATCAGTAACTGTTATTGTCGATAGCTCTGACTTTCAATTAGTTCTAGATGAATTAAATGCTTCTGGAAACACTTCTTTAAAGACTAGAAAAAAATTAGCTTTAAAAACCTTTGAGCATACTGCTCAATATGATGGAGCAATTGCCAACTACTTAGGTGAAGAAGAAGATGGTTTTTCTAATACTTTAAATTTTCAGTTTACAAAATCACAAGCTCTGCGTTATGGGGAAAACCCTCATCAAAGGGCTGCTTTTTATACAGATAGTAATCTTGAAGAAGTATCTATTGCTAACAGTAAACAAATTCAAGGTAAGCCTCTTTCTTATAACAATCTTGCAGATGCTGATGCAGCTTTACAATGCGTTCGTGATTTTGATGAACCGAGTTGTGTAATTATTAAGCATGCCAATCCTTGTGGTGTTGCTTCTAGAAAGGATATTCTTAGAGCCTATCAAAGTGCTTATCAGACTGATCCAACATCAGCCTTTGGAGGTATCATCGCGTTCAATCGAGAACTTGATATAGTGACAGCTGAAGTTATTATTAATCAACAATTTGTAGAAGTGATTATTGCCCCAAAAATTAATATTGCTACTCTCAAAATCTTAGCTAAAAAAGAAAATATTCGAGTCCTTGAGTGCGGCGAATTAGGTAAACCAAAAACTACTTTTGATTTTAAGAAAGTATCTGGAGGCCTTCTTGTCCAAGATAACGATATAGAACTAATTAATGTTGATAATTTAAAGTGTGTAACTACAATTAAGCCAAGTGATTCAGAGATGAATGATTTAATATTTGCTTGGAAGGTTGCTAAATCTGTTAAATCTAATGCTATTGTCTATGTCAAAAACCAAATGACAATTGGCATTGGTGCAGGTCAGATGTCCCGCATTTACTCTGCCAAGATAGCTGGTATTAAAGCGGCTGATGAAAATCTTGAGGTTGAAGGTTCTGTTATGGCATCTGATGCTTTCTTTCCTTTCCGTGATGGTATTGATGCTGCTGCTAAAGCTGGTATTTCGTCTATTATTCATCCTGGAGGCTCAATGCGTGACGATGAAGTTATTGCAGCAGCCAATGAACATGGTATTTCAATGATTTTTACTGGAATTCGTCACTTTAAACACTAATTTTTTATATCAAAGGAGTTACTGATGATTAAAACCGCTGGTGAACTAATAGCAACTGCTCAATTGGAAATAAATTGTGTTGATGCTAACGCTGCAAAGCTTCTTTATGATGGTTCTGAAAATTCTGTAATTATCGATGTTCGAGAAGTTAAAAATTATGAGGAATCTAGTCTAAATGATTCAATAAATATTTCTAGGGGCCTATTAGAGATGAAAATTTCCAAACAATGTCCTAATTCAGATATTTTGATCTTAACTCACTGTGGTGGTGGAGGTCGTGCCTCGCTTGCAGCATTAACGCTTCAAAAAATGGGTTATTCCAATGTGCATGCTATAACTGCAACATTTGATGAAATTAAAGAAATATTTGATTAAATTAGGAACTATGTGATTACATTGTAATTACATTATATATTTTTGCAAAATTTACTAGTATCTTAAAGATAAACAGCTTAAGCCACCATCAAGTTTCTTAAATTCTGAAACATCGACTTCTATTACATTGAATCCTGATCCAGAAATCCTTTCATTTGATATTGGGTATCCAGATGGAATAATTACCCTTTCATTTACCCAAATGCAATTAGCTGCATAGCTTTCTTCTTTCGGTATTTCAATAAAATCATAGTCTTTAAATATAGGGTCATTTATAAACTCACCACAAATCACTAACTTATTATTTTCTAGATAAGACAGTCCTGTTTTAAGATGAAGCACCTCATTTAATGTAACTGTTGATCCTGTCATACCATATTTCTTAAGAATACCAATAGTCTGTTCAGCACCACTGCGATTTGTTCTATCTGAAAGTCCTATATAAAAATGACTACCAACCATCATTACATCACCAGCCTCTATGGTTCCTGGCGCCTCTATAACTTCAACATTTGAAAATTCATTTCTTAAAACTGAATCTATCTTAGTAATCTCATCTCTTCTAGTTGGGGCTCCTGGGCGCGTAATAATTGCACAATGAGGAGTTATAAGAGCAACATCCTCTATAAAAGTTGAATCAGGGTAATCTTCACATGGCTCCAGCACTGTAACTTCAAGGCCACATACTTTCAAAGCTTCAATATATAATTTATGCTGAGTGATAGCCTCATCATAGTTTGGTAAACCTAGACTCTTTGAGTCACTTAAACCATGAATTAGACTCTTTCCAGGAATTCTAACAATTGCCTTAGTAAACATATATTTTTCTCATAAACACACCTTATTTTTGAGACGATTTAACATGATTATAAATAACCTCAAGTCCCTTTTTAAGAACCACTTCATCTTTTGCATAGTTTATTCTAATGCATTGATGCTTATGATCCCAATCATCATCAATACCAATAAAAAAATCTTGGCCAGGAACTATAAAAACATCATCAGCCTTTAGATTATTGTAAAGCTGTTCTGACGTTATTGATAAATTTGGAAACCAAAGCCACATAAAAAAAGCTCCCTCAAGCTTGTGAAGGTAGCCATCGACATCTTTAAAAACACTTTCAAAAAGCTTAACTGCAGTTAATGCTTTTTCTTTATAGTAAGGCCTTATAACGTCATCACAAAGTTGCAATAGCTCATTATCCCTTATCATTCTTGTCAATAAACTTGGCCCAACACTGCTTGGCGCCAGCACCATGATTCCACTTATTCTACTGAGAGCCTCGATGGTTTGATGTTCAGCGATAATTATTCCAGTTCTTAAGCCTGGAAGACCAAGTTTTGAAAGAGACATACATAAAATCATATTAGTATTCCACTTCAATGTTGCTTTAGTATAAACGGCTCCTGGAAAAGGTTGTCCATATGCATTATCAATGATTAATGGAACTCCATACTCTTTTGAAATTAAATCTAATTGATTAAGCTCATCGTCTGAAATAACATTTCCAGTTGGATTAGTAGGACGTGAAATGCAGATTGCACCAATATCATCAGAACTCATAACATTAATCAATTCCTCAAAATCAATTTTATATTTAAATTGCTTATCATTAAGCATACAGATTTCAGGCTTAATTGAGACAAACATATCTTCAGAAATTCCTTGATCAGCATAACCTATGTATTCTGGAACAATCGGTAATAGAATTTTTTTATGAGTTCCATCCTCCATTTCTCCTCCATATAAATTGAAGAGACTAAAGAAACTGCTTTGAGAGCCATTAGTGATAACAATATTTTTTTCATCTAAGCCCCAACCATAATGATTATTAAACATCATTACTAGCTCAGATATAAACTCTTCACTACCTTGAGGACCATCATAGAAGCCAATCATTTGATTAATACTAGAGCTTGAAATGAGTTTTTCAAGTTCAGAAATAAATTTATCGTTTGCCGCTGAAATAATTGCAGGATTCCCGCCACCTAGCATAATGGTATTTGGATTATTACTATGGTTAGCATTTCCAAGATCAGACATTAACTGAGTAATACCATTTTTTCTAGAAAATCTTTTACCAAACTTTGAGAAATTTCTTGAAGCCATTTTTATGAAACTAATCCATCTTATTTCAGGATATTTTGAACCAATTGAACCCAGTAACTGCTTCCAAAAGGTAGAATTTCATCATTAAAGTCGTATTGAGTGTTATGTAGCATGCATCCTCCAGCAGGACTATCTTCAGGAACCAGTCCATTACCGATCCATATATAAGCTCCTTCTGAAGCATTTAATAAGAATGAAAAGTCTTCTGAACCCATACTAGGTGGTTCATTTCTATGAACATTTTTTTCTCCAACCACCATTCCAGCAGCCTTGGCACAGATTTCAGCATGTTTTGGTGTATTAATAGTTGCAGGGTAATTTGGTATAGACTCAAATGTTGCTGAAGCCCCCATTGATTGGCTTAAACCTTCGACAATATTCTTTATTTTTTCTTTTACTTCATCCCCAACATCTTTTGAAAAATACCTAAGTGAGCCAGTAAGATTCATTTCATTAGGAATGACGTTTGATACAAAGCCAGCATCAACCATAGTTATACTAATAACTGCAGAATTAAGTGGTGCAACGTTTCTAGAGACAACACTTTGAATGGCATTAATAATTTGCGCTCCAATGACAACAGGATCAATACATTGTTCAGGCATTGCAGCATGGCCGCCTTTACCTAGAATACAAATTTTAAGTGTTTCATTTGCAGCCATAACAGCTGTATCATGAACTGCAAACTGTCCCTTATCCATCCCAGGCCAATTATGCATTCCATAAACTGCTTGACATGGAAACTTATCATATATGCCTTCTTCAACCATTACTCGCCCTCCACCCCCACCTTCTTCAGCAGGTTGAAAGATCATATGAACGGTTCCAGCAAAATCATTGTGCTCCTTGAGGTAAACTGCCGCACCAAGAAGCATTGTTGAGTGCCCATCATGACCACATGCATGCATCTTTCCCTCATGGATTGACTTATGGCTAAATTTATTTTTTTCCTGTATTGGAAGTGCATCCATATCAGCACGAAGTCCAATCGACCCACCCTTTCTATTACCATGAATAGTAGCAACAATTCCTGTTACAGCAAGTCCTCGATGTATTTCAATATCATGGGATTGCAAAACTGAAGCAATATAATCACTAGTTATCTCTTCTTTAAAACTAAGCTCAGGTCGCTGATGGAGATGATGTCTCCAAGTGACCATATTGTTATGTAAATCAGATTTTTTTTCAATTATTGACATAAAATTATAATACTCTTAAAGTTATGCTCTCAAGCATTCATTAGCTGGATCAAAAGGAGACTCTTCAATAACTATCGCTTTATGCTTTTCACCCAGAATCTCAATTTCAAGTTCTGTTCCAATAGAAGCAAGCTCAAGCTTAACTAGGCCAAGTGCGAGTGATTTATTACATCTCCAACCAAATCCACCAGAGGTTGCTCTTCCAACAACTTCATCATCTTTATAAATTGCCTCAGAACCTCTTGCATCAGCATCAGTAACTCCCTGAACCTCTAAAGTTACAAAACCATTTGAAGCGCCTTTATCTTGCCATTTTGCTAATGCAGTTTTTCCTATAAAGTCAACTTCTTTATCTAACCTTACAAAACGATCAAGCCCAGATTCATATGCCGAATACTCAATTGACATTTCTCTAGGAATTAGGCGGTAAGACTTTTCAAGACGCATACTATCCATAGCACGAATCCCAAAAGGCTTTATATCAAANTCTGCTCCAGCCTTCATTACTTCATCAAAAATATAGTTCTGCATTTCAATTGGATGATGCAACTCCCAACCTAATTCTCCAACAAAGTTTACTCTGAGTGCTTGAGCACTTGCAAAACCAACATTAATCTTCTTACCAGTAAGCCATTTAAAGTTTGCATTCGATAAATCGGTATCTGTTAGTTTTTGGAGTACATCACGAGATTTTGGTCCCGCCAAAACTAATACACCAGTATTTGTTGTAACTCTTTGAACATGGACAGTTCCATCTTTTGGTGCTAACTTAAATAAATAATCATGGTCATGAGTTTCAAATGCTCCAGCAGATACTAAATAATAACTTTGAGGTCCAGTTTTATAGACGGTGAATTCTGCACGCACTCCACCATTTAGGGCAAGCATATGAACTAAACTAATGCGGCCAATAGCTTGTGGCATTTTATTGGCGAATATGGATTCTAACCATGCCTCAGCTCCAGAACCATTAACCACACATTTTGCAAACGCAGACATATCTAAAAGTCCAACTTTTTCATTGACATGCTTACATTCATTTCCAACATGCTCAAAATAGTTTGAACGACGAAAAGAATTTTTTTCAACAATACGACCGTCATCTAAAGCTTTGGAATGATTTTTATTAAGAATAACTTTAGCAGGATCAGCTTGATTTAAATCTTCAGCACTAAGTGAATAGTCAGCACTTGGCATAAACCAATTAGGACGCTCCCACCCATAGACTGATCCAAAAACTGCTCCCAATGCCTTCATGCGATCATAACAAGGTGCTGTCTTTAAAGGTCTTGCTGCACTTCGCTCCTCATCAGGGTAATGCGTTGTAAAAACATTTGCATAAGCCTCTTCATTTTTTTCTTTTAGATACCCTCTGGTAGCATATGGTCCAAAACGACGGGGATCAACACCCATCATATCTACTGTCGGCTCACCATCAACAATCCACTCAGCTAGCTGCCAACCTGCGCCTCCTGCAGCAGTTATTCCAAAGCTATGGCCTTCATTTAACCAAAAATTTTTCAAACCAGGAGCTGGCCCAACAATCGGATTTCCNTCCGGGGTATAAGCAATCGCACCATTATAAATTTCTTTAATTCCAACTTCTCCAAAAGCAGGTACACGATTAATACATGCATCAATATGAGGCATTAAGCGGTCAAGCTCACCATTAAAGAGTTCGTATTTACAATCATCACTTGGACCATCAACATAACAAGCAGGTGCTCCTTTTTCATAGATACCTAGAATCATTCCACCTGCCTCTTCACGCAAATAATATGCTGCATCCGATTCACGCAATACTGCCATTTCTGGAAGACCTTGCTTTTTTCTTTCTAAAATATCTGGATGAGGCTCTGTAACAAGAAATTGATGCTCTACAGGAATAACCGGTACATCAAGACCGACCATTTCGCCAGTCTTTCTTGCAAAGCTTCCAGTACATGAAACGATATGTTCACATGCGATATCACCCTTATCAGTCTTAACAACCCAAGTACTATCAGATTGTTGCTCTAGAGCATTTACTGTTGTATTTTCATATATCTCAGCACCTCGATTTCTAGCGCCCTTGCATAGTGCTTGAGTTAAGTCAGCTGGTTGAATATAACCATCATCGGGATGTTGAATAGCTCCAAGTAGTCCCTCAGTATTACATAATGGCCAGATTTCTTTAATTTGCTCTGGTGTTAAGAATTTAACATTTACACCAACAGTACTTCCAACTCCAGCATAATATTTATATTCATCCATTCGATCTTGACAATTAGCTAAACGTATATTGGAGACCACGCTAAAGCCAACATTCATTCCAGTTTCTTCTTGAAGTTTATGATAAAAATCCACAGAATATTGATGCAATTTACCAACAGAGTAACTCATATTAAAGAGTGGTAATAATCCAGCTGCATGCCATGTAGAGCCAGAGGTTAAATCTTTACGCTCCAAAAGAACAACATCTGTCCAGCCTTTTTCAGCCAAATGATAGAGTGTTCCAGCACCAACAACGCCACCTCCAATAACCACAACTTGTGCTTTACTTTTCATTACTCCCCCGGGGATAAGTCTTACTAGAAAAAAACGAATTATATACTCAAATTATAGCAATTTCATCTATTACTTGATGGTAGAATTTCTCAAAATTAATTTAGTCCATATTTTAATATTTTTTTTGGAGANTTTGATGAAGTTAACTGTAATTAAATGGCGTGATATCCCTACTCAAGTGATGATTAAAAAAAGCCGTAGAGAAGTTGAAAAAATGCAGCTTGATAATCGCTTTATGGAGGCAGTAGATTCTGCAGCTATGGCAGCAGGTGAAGTTGATGCAGATGCTTATCTAACAGACTGGAATAATGAATTAATTGAAATACCAGATGGCGATCTTAAAGAACCTGTTGCAACAAAAGCNGCAGAATTAGAATCAGAATTTTCCGATGAAATACTGACTNGTTATATTAATAATGGTGGCTACAAACCCTAAGATTTTTTTAGGTATATCTTCCATGAAGAAATTTTAAAGTTTCTCTAACTTTTACTTCTTTAAGAAGATAGCTAATAATATTATTAGGTGATTCCAAAAGTTCAGCATAATCAAGGTCTGCAGGTTTTTTTGAAACCTTATTATTGAATACAACTGAAATAGTAGCCCAATGCCTACTTAGTTTATAAAAACCTAATTTTTCTTCCAGTTGCGCTAATTTATCACTTAAATAAACATCATCATTAAGTAATAGTCGTTTTGAATCTATATTAACAACTCCATCAACATGACTTGCTGCCTTATGTTCAAGTGCGAACTCTACTAATACCATGCTTTCACGATGCGCAATTGCAACAACCTCTTTGCCTGAAGATTTATTATGATGAATTGTTGTGCCCTTAGAATCATTAAATGTGTTCCTTGCAACAATTGGTGTTTTTGTTTTTATAGATGCTGCAATTGCCCGCGGATGGATCACTCTTGAACCCTCATCTGCCATTGCTAACATCTGATCAACACTTATCGATTCTAAATAACTAGAGGACTCTACTTGTCGAGGATCACAATTTGCTATCCCGTTGACATCAGAGAATATTTCAACCTTTTCAGCACCTAAAGCAGCAGCTAATGCTACAGCAGAGGTATCACTCCCACCCCTTCCAAGTGTTCGAATATCGCCTCTTTCATTGACGCCTTGAAATCCTGCAACTACAGCAATATCTCCTGCATCAAGTGACTCTACAATTCGTGATGGATTAACTTCTAATATTTCGGCGTTTCCAGCATTATCATCTGTCAAAATTCCTGACTGCCTTCCATTAAATGAGACTGCAGGCATTCCATTGCAACTTAATAGATGCGCGCAAAATGCAGAACAAAGAGTTTCACCAACACTCATAACAAGATCTAGCTCTCTTGGATTTATATTATGACCAACATCTTTCAACAAAGCCACTAGAGTATCTGTTGCATAAGGCTCACCCTTTCGGCCCATAGCCGATACAACAACGACAACTCTTTCTCCTGAATCAGCATAGTGTTTGATATGACTCAAGACATGAGAACGAGAAATCTCGTCCCTAAGACTTGTGCCACCAAATTTCATCACTATAGGTGCTAAACTTTTTGCCATGTCAATCTTCAAAAAAAAAGAGGCAATTATAGCTGGTGGGCTACAACATAGCAAATAAGAGCATCTTAGTTAAGAACTCAAACATATCAAATTAATCTTTAAATTAGATATTAAATGTTTGTTTTATGCCATCTAGTATTAAATCAACTGATACGAGCATTAACAAAATACCCATTAATCGTTCAATTGCAAGAAGTGCTCGTTCACCAAGCTTTTGCGCTAAAGTTTCTGCAGAAACTAGAATTACGCCAGAGATAAAACATGCTACCACTACTGCTAATGCCCATTCAGGCCACATATTTGGCTCCTGNGCCATTAATAATATAACAGCAGCAATAGCAGAAGGACCAGCAATTAAAGGGATAGCTAAAGGCACTACGAGAGGTTCAATCATTTCATCATGAGTNGTCATTGCGTTTGCACCAGGGAAAATCATTTTGATAGCAATCAGAAATAACATAATACCTCCTGCAATTCCTAAAGAGGATTCTGAAATTTGAAGAGATTGCAGTATAAATCGTCCAATAAATAGAAAAAACAACAAAACGAATAATGCAATCAATAATTCTCTAATGATAATTTTTCTTCGTCTTTCAACTGGGATATTTTTAAGAATACTTAAAAAAACNGGAACATTACCAATTGGATCCATAATAATAATCAATAAAAAAATTGCTGACAAGAGCGTCATTATTTAAAGCCTATTAATCAAAAAAATAAGGTTTGTATTTTATATGAGTTATGTCTTTGAAATTTGTAAGAAATATGAATCAGTTTATTAAATTAAAACTCAAATTCTTTATATAAAAGATAAAAGTTCATTGCAATTAATAAGAGTTAATGTGATAATTAAATTATCTGTTGTGTTCGTGATTGATTTATTTCCCTGAGCCGATTAAGTATAGAAAAAGGAGATGAGATTGGTTACTTTTGTGTAAGCCTGCCTTGAAGTGGGAAACCTACGGTAAACATCGAACTTCCGCCTTGAACCAGAAAGGTTCAGGACCATGTCAACACGGCACAATGGACCCCATCCTAAAAATAATAAATTAATCTAAGTTAATTTTTATGCACTGCTAAAATTACTATATTGCAAAGAATTAGTAATGATGAAAGAACTNNGAAAACAACTCAGATTACTCCGCAAATCCATTGATGAAAAAACACGTAAGGAAGATGGTAAAAAAATCCTGCANCAATGTCAAAAAAATAAGCTTTTTGAAGGTGTCAAACATATTGCAATTTTTATTCCTAATGATGGTGAAATTGAGACAGAACATACTATTAAATTTTTAAAAGACAGAGGCTATTTTATTTACCTCCCAATTCTTGTTGGTGAAAAACTTAAATTTGCTGAAATGGGAGAGCATTTTAGAAAAAATAGATTTGGAATTGACGAGCCAATGCATACTCACATAATGGATGCTGAACAAATTGATCTTATCTTTATGCCACTTGTTGGGTTTGATAAAAATAAAAACCGTCTAGGAATGGGTGGTGGCTTCTATGATAAAACATTAAGCTTCAAACTGAAAAGTAAGAATTACCATGGACCAAAACTCTTCGGTCTTGCATTTGATTGTCAAGAAGTTGAGTATTTAGATGCACAGCCATGGGATGTTCCAGTTGATGGAATCGTAACGCCAACTCGTTTTTTAAACTAGCTTATTATTTTGATTGACCAAGAGCTTGTTTTTGAATCAATGACTTTAATATTGAGGATTCATCGATAAGGTTCATACCAAAGCCTCTGAGCCAGCGCATAGGTTCGTTGTTTTCTTTATAGATCCAATCTAGCCCAGTCATAGTTTTAGCCATTAGTTCATTATCAAGTCTACGAGCTCTTGCATAGCGCCTAAGAACAGAGTGATCACCTAAAGGCTTCTCATCATTCAGGAGCTGATTATTAATCTCCTTAACATCTGAGAAACCTAAGTTGGCTCCCTGACCCGCAAGAGGATGGATGCTATGAGCAGCATCTCCTATAAGCGCAAGATTAGGCAATGAATATTCTTGAGCACTCCTTGCAATAAGTGGGAACATTTTTATGTCACTTTGCAACTCAAGACAACCAAATTGGTATTCCACTGCTTCTGACAATAGCTGGTTGAAATCTTTGGACTCTGATGCTTCTAACTTATCAGCAAGATGGTTTTTACATGACCATACAATTGAAGCTTGATTTTCTGAAAGTGGAAGTATAGCAACAATACTATCTGATAGAAATCGCTGCCAAGTCGTATCAAGAAAAGATTTTTCACTCTTGATATTAGCAATAATTGCTTTTTGTTCGTAATCAATACTTGAGACATTAATTGCAGCCAAGTCTCTAACCTTTGATTGGGGACCATCTGCCCCAATAACTAGCTTGCATGACAAACTTCTCTTATCATCAAGGATAACATCATAGCCAAAGTCGGTTTTTGATAATTTTTCTAGTTTTTGCTTAATAATTGCTATCTTATTATGATCAATATTTTCAAATATAGCAGATTGAATTACATCATTTTCAATAATGAAACCAAGACTATCAAGACCCTCATCCTCAGCATAAAAATTAAGATGGCCATGTGAATTTTGATCCCAAACCTTTGTAGCTACGAAGGCTTTTTTCCTTTTAATATCATCCCAAACATTAATTGAGCTTAAGTATTCTTGAGAAGATGGCGTAATAGCACTAACTCGAGTATGGAATGAATTTTGTATTAAAGGATTACAATCATTTGGCTCAATAATTGCAATTGAGTAGTCTTTTTTTCTTGATAACTCCAAAGCGAATGCCAGGCCAATCATGCCGCCGCCAATGACGATGACATCAAACTCTTTCAATTAGCCCTCTCCAGCGATTGTCATTTCACTAATAAGTGTTGAGCCAACTTTAATATTACTTCTAGTATCAATGTCATTTCCAATAGAGGCAACATTTTTCAACATATCTTTTAAATTACCAGCAATAGTAATTCCAGAAACTGGGAATTGTATTTCACCATTTTCAACCCAAAATCCACTGGCACCTCTTGAATAATCTCCAGTGGTTGCATTGATACCTTGTCCCATTAAATCCGTTACAATTAAACCTCTACTCATGTTGGCAGTGAGCTCTTCTATGCCACCATCAAAATTAGAGTTTATGCAGCAGTTACTTACTCCACCAGAATTAGCAGTTGATTCAAGTCCAAGCTGATTTGCAGCATATTGACCCATTAGATAGCTTCTAACCCTGCCATTCTCAACAAAGTACTGCTTGTTCTTCAAAACCCCATCTTGGTCAAATGCTCTAGCACCAAGAGTCTTTATTTTTAGTGGATCTTCGAAGATACTTATTGATTCAGGTAGAACAATTTTTTCCAAAGAGCCTAAGAGAAAGGATGTTTTTTTATATTGTCTTGAGCCACTAAGTGCTCCAAGTAATTGTGAAAATAGTCCAGAGGCCTGTCTTGATGTAAAAATAATTGGACATTTTTGAGACTTTAAGCTTCTTGATCCAAGTTTATCCTTAGCAAACTTAGCAGCTTTAAGTCCGATATCAGAGGGCTTTGGAAGATCTTTTGAGTCTAGAGCAATACCATATTCATAAGCTGTTTGCATTTCATTATCTCTTTTGGCAATAAGAGAACAGTGGAGTGAATGCCTACTATTTTTTAATTTTGCGACTAATCCATTTGAATTTGAATAAATACTCTCACCTTCAAAACTTGATAATTCTGCACCATCCGAGTTATCAATTTCACTTTGCTCTAGTGCAGCTTGCTCACACTCTTTTGCAATCTCAATACTTTGTTTAGCATCTAGACTCCAGGGATGATATAAGTCAAGATCAGGAATATCCCATGCCATTCTTTCTTTAGGGGCTAGTCCATTAAAGGGATCTTCTTGAGTGTATTTAGCAATTAAACTTGCAGATTCAATGGCATTTTTTAAACTTTTTTTACTTAGATCTCCACTTGATGCCTGACCTTTATTTTTTCCAAAATATACGCTTACATCAAAACTAGTATCAAGGTGATACTCAAGTGTTTCAACATTTGATAAACGGATTGTCGTTGATACCCCAGAACTTTTTCCTAGAGAAAACTCAAAATCAGTCACCTTCTGTTGTTTAAGTAACTCTATAGCTAATTGGGTTGTTTGTTCAAGTGAATTCATAAAGCAGGATTATACTAATCTATTAAACCTAAATAATAAAACAATTAAGAATCTACCCCTTCTGAGGTGCTATTAATATCTTTACTAATTCTTTTAACTTCAAGTAAATAAAGTCTGCGAGTATCAGTTTTTAATACTTTAAAGTTAAACCCATGAAGATCAATTGCACTCATTTGCTCAGGTAGGAAGCTAAAACCAGCAATCACCAGTCCAGCAACAGTATCATAATCTTTATTGGATATATTTGATTCAAAATACTCATTAAATTCAACTAAAGTTGTACTCGCTTGAAGTAAATAACGACCATCACCATAGTCAATAATATTTTCTTCTTCCTTATCATGCTCATCTTCAATCTCACCAACAATCTGCTCAATAACATCCTCTAAAGTAACTAATCCAGCTATTTCACCATATTCATCAAGGACCACTGCCATGTGTGATTTCTTTTGTTGAAATTCTCTAAGCAAAACCCCTAAAGGTTTACTTTCAGGAACTGAAAAAGCCTCTCTGAGGTATTCTTTATAGTTAAATTCATCTTTATTATCTTGAGAAAAGTGGGCTAACAAATCTTTTGCCAAAACAATACCTAAAATAGAGTCTTGCTCAATATTATGTATAGGAAATCGAGAGTGATAAGAACTAACCATGACCTCAAGCAACTCTTTGGTAGATGCTTCTGAATTAATCATTATCATTTTTGACCTAGGGACCATTACATCTCGCACCCTTAAGCTTTCAACTTGCATCGCACCTTCAATTACAGTTCTGCTGTAAGGATCAATAACAAGATTCTCCTCAGCCTGTTTCAAAGCTTGCATCAATTGTTCTCGAGGTTTTAAAGTTTTTGGAAAAAACTTATCAGCTAGTCTATTAAAAAATGTTCTACTGGGAGGTTTTTCTTCGCTCATTTACGTAATGATTATATTATGGGTTTTCTATTTTACCTTGAATTAGGAATTTTATCACTTTGCATTGCTTTGACCATCGCTGCACGCTCCTTACGAACTTCTTTTGGATCTGCAACTAACGATCGATATATTTCAACTCGATCTTTTTCTTGAAGAATAGTATCTAGTGAGGCAAATTTTGAAAAAATACCTACTCTATCTTTAGTAAGATCAATCTGCTTAAAACTTTCTAAGATACCTGAAGCCTCAATAGCATCTTTTAGAGTAGCTCCTCTTTCTACCTCAATAGTTAATAAGCTTTGCTTATCAGCCAGGGCGTAGGCTACTTCAACTATCATAAATATCACTCATCCTTTGAGCATCCTCAAAATTAAGCATACCTTCATAAATTGCCCTACCAGTTATTGCACCAATAATGCCATGATGTGTCTTCTTAAGAAGTAAAGAAATATCATCAAGATTTGTTATACCACCTGATGCTATTATAGGAATATTAGTTTCTTTAGCAAGATTTGCAGTCGCCTCAACATTTACCCCTTGCATCATCCCATCTCTAGCAATATCAGTATAAATAATTGAACTAACACCATATTGTTCATATTTTTTTGATAACTCAACAACGTTTATATCTGTTTGTTTTGCCCAGCCATCTGTTGCAACAAAGCCATTATTTGCATCCAGTCCAACAATTATTTTTCCAGGAAACTCTNTACATAAATCAGCTACAAAATTTGGATTTGTAACAGCCATAGTNCCAATAATAAGATAGCTTATGCCTGCATCAATATAGGCATTTGCAGTTTTTAAATCTCGAATTCCACCNCCAATCTGAACAGGCAANGAGGGAAAGGCTTTGGTTATCCTATGGACACAATCAGCATTAACTGGCTTTCCTTCAAAAGCTCCATTTAGGTCAACAAGATGAAGTCTTCTTGCGCCCTTATCAACCCATTTAGATGCCATTTCAGAAGGATCATCTGAAAAAATAGTAGAATCCTCCATTAAACCCTGCTTCAATCGAACACATTGTCCATCTTTTAAATCAATTGCAGGGATAATTAGCATTTAGTTTTTTTAATAGATAAATTTTAATAGCTTAAGTTTAATATTATATGCATCTAAGTGATTTATTTAGTNGACTTTCAAGATTGATACAGTTTACTTAAATTATATTGAGCTGAGTTCCTCTAGACTCCAACGGGGCTTAATTGAGATTTCATAGTCATCATTTCTTTGCCCAGACTGAAATCGATAATGACCAGCCAATGCGATCATTGCTCCATTATCAGTACAAAAGTCTTGTGCAGGATAGAAAACATCTGCATGAATTGTTTTAGTCATTTTATTCAAAGCATCTCTAAGTGATAAATTAGCACTAACACCTCCTGCAACAACCAAAGTTTTAAAGCCAGTTTGTTCAAGAGCTCGCTTGCATTTCATTACTAAAGTTTCGGTTGCTGCAACCTCAAAGGCTTTTGCAATATTTGCTTTTTCTTCAGGAAAGTTCGCAAATGTATTTCTTGCAAACGTTTTTAAGCCACTAAAACTAAAATCAAGTCCCGGCCTATCCGTCATTGGTCTTGGAAATAAAAATCTTCCCTCAACCCCCTCCTTTGCTAATTTTGCTAATGCCGGGCCGCCTGGATAACCCAAACCAAGAATTTTTGCAGTTTTATCAAANGCCTCTCCTACTGCATCATCAAGTGANTCACCCAGTATTTTGTATTCTCCAATTGCTGTTACATCAACAAGCATGGTATGTCCTCCAGAGACAAGCAGTGCAACAAATGGAAAGCTTGGCTTCTCTAATTCTAAAAGAGGAGCCAAAAGATGTCCCTCCATATGATGAATTCCTAATGCGGGAATATTAAGCCCCCAAGCAAGACTTTGAGCAATGGAGCCACCAACTAGAAGTGCGCCAGCTAAACCAGGACCTGCTGTGTAGGCAATACCCGTTATGTCACTTAGGTTAACATCACTTTCCTCAAGAGCTTCATTAATTAATGGCAGTGTTTTTTGGATATGATCTCTAGAAGCCAACTCAGGAACTACTCCACCAAACTCTGCATGCAATTCAATTTGAGAAAAGAGTTTATGAGAAATCAGCCCTTCTTCACTNCTATAGATTCCAATTCCTGTCTCATCACAAGAAGATTCAATACCCATAGTAATGAGCTTTGGATTAGCCACCTACCGCTTCACCTAAGTAAACTTTTTTAACTTGATCGTTTGCCAAAATAGAGTCTTTATCACCCTCTGCAATTATCTTGCCATCATGTAAGACATAAGAATGNTTACAGGTGTCCAACATTTCTCGATAGTTATGATCTGTAATCAAAATACCTATACCTTTATCTCTGAGTTGATAAATAATTTCTTGGATATCTCCAACTGATATTGGATCAATTCCTGCAAAAGGTTCATCTAATAAAATAAACTTTGGATCCATTGCTAGTGACCTCGCTATCTCAACCCTTCTTCTCTCTCCACCAGATAAAGTAATGCCTTGAATATGACGAACATGTCCAACCTTAAATTCAGCTAAGAGCTCTTCCAATCTTTCTTTTCTGGATTTAATAGGTATTGATTTATTCATTTCCAGCACAGCCATAATATTATCTTCAACACTTAACTTTCGAAAAATTGAAGGCTCCTGTGGAAGGTAACCAAGACCTAGATTGGCACGTTTATGCATGGGCATATGACCAATAGATTTTTGGTTAAGAATGACTTCGCCCTTGTTTGACCTAACAAGCCCACATGTAATATAAAAACAAGTTGTTTTGCCCGCTCCATTTGGACCTAATAAGCCAACGATTTCTCCAGCTTTTACTGAAAATGAGACATCATTAACTACAACTCGCCTTGCATATTTCTTATAAATATTTTTAACTTCTAATATATGTTCTGACATTCGATTTTAATGTTTAATATGCTCAACTATCTTACCCTAAATGAATTCTATATGCTTAGAGCTATAAAGCTCTTGAACCCCATTTTTTGTTAATACTTTTAGTCCACCTTTATCATTAATACCAGTCACTATTCCTTCGACAATTTCATTAGATTGTGAGATTTTAAGCTTACGTCCATGAAGCATGTCATATTGATCCCATTCAAGTTCAAGATCCAACAGACCATGATTTTTAAAGTTATCAATCCTTAGCAAGATATTATTAATTAATTTTGCAATTAATTGCTGGATATCTGGTATTTTTTGTTGCATTTGGGATAGGTCTATCCAAGGCGTATCACAATTAAAATTTTTACCTAGGTTATAGTTTAAACCCACTCCAATAACTACAGACTGGATACCTGATTGAATCTGATTCTCTAATAAAATTCCAGCTAATTTACTATCCTTAAAATAAATATCATTTGGCCATTTTATTTTAAAGCCTTGATATGAATATTCATTCTCCAAAACCTTTATTATTGCTAAACCTATGATTAAACTGAGGCCACTTAAGTTTTCTTCTTGAATAAAATTTTGGCGAATAGAGAAAAGAATACTTCCATCTTTTTGTGAAACCCATTTTCTTCCATACTGGCCTCTTCCATCTGATTGTTGCCTGGTAACACAAATCTGAGTTTTTTTTGAATATGGCCTATTACTTAAAAAAAGATTCGTACTATCGATTGAATCAAAAAAATGACAATCTAAATCATCAGATAGCAATTTTTTTAAAGAAGAATAATAATCCACGTAATTAGAAAGATAATTAAAGACAATAAAACTGCCGCTGATGCAACATCTTTGGCGAAACCAGAAAGTTCATGTTGATCAAGGCTAATTCGATCAACAATAGCTTCTATTGCAGAGTTTAACAGCTCAATAATTAATACTAAAAAGATTGGCACAATAAGCAAAACTCTTTCGATAGATGACTCTCCTAGCCAATAACCAAGCGGTACTAGAAATATTGCAAGCCAAACCTCAAGTCGAAATGCATATTCAGAATGGTAGCATGCCTTCAAACCCTGAATAGAGTAGATCGTTGCTGACCAAAGTTTTTTTATGCCAGTTGGCTTATTATTTTTGTTCATATGGTTAACATACCAAGTCAATAGTCTTCTCTGAAAAGAAGAATACTTTGTTAAAATATTAATATCAATTTTACAATACAAAAAATAATAGTTGCTCATGAAAATTGCACTTGGTGTTGAATATTTAGGAACTGATTTTTTTGGTTGGCAAATACAAAAATCTGGCCTTAGAACAGTTCAAGGTGTTGTTGAATTAGCATTATCAAAAGTTGCAGACCATCCTGTTCGTGTTTTTTGCTGTGGAAGAACAGATTCTGGTGTTCATGCTATAGAACAGGTTATTCATTTTGAAACTGAAACAAGTAGAACTAATAATGCCTGGCTATTTGGTGGGAATGTTAACTTGCCAAGTGATGTAAATTTCACTTGGGCAAAAGAGGTCGAAGAAGATTTCCATGCAAGGTTCAATGCTTATGCAAGATCTTATGAGTACAAAATACATAATAATCCCATTAGGTCATCTCTAAAAACTAATTATTATTTATGGGAACCAAGAAAGCTAAATATTAACAGAGATGAAAAAAGCAGTAAGTTTTTTAGTTGGTGAGCATGACTTTTCATGCTTTAGAGGGAGATTATGTCAGGCAAAAACACCTATTAAAACTATAGAATATATTGATATTATTGAATCAAATGATGAATTAATTTTAAAAATTAAAGCTAATGCATTTCTTCATCATATGGTTCGAAACATTGTAGGCACAGTCCTTAAAATAGGCAGAGGAGAGAAGGATGCTGAATGGATATTATCAGTATTGGACAGCAAAGATCGAAGAAAGGCCGGCCCAACAGCAGAGCCTCAAGGTCTATATTTTATAAAGGCTTTTTATGAGAATCTTTAATAATTAAGATTCTAATACTGAATCATCAATATCTAATATCTGGTCTTGCTCTTCTAGATTATCTTCTTCTTGAACTTGATTACTTAATTCAAGTTGTTGCCAAACATACTTAAGTGCATCAGCTCTCAATTCAAAAAAACGATTTTCTCCAAACCTAGTTTTAAAGCCTGAGCGATGCAATTCTGCCTCAAGTCTATCAGTTCTTGCAAATAAAATTTCTACCCCAGAATCTGCACATGACTCAACAAGATTAGACAAGACCTGTTCTCCACTTGCATCAATCTGAAAAATAGAAGCAACATCAACAACAATATATTTCAATTCCTTATTCCTTGAAATGAGTTCGAGCAATTTAGTTTCAAAGTAAGCAGCATTTGCAAAATAAAGAGAGCCACTATACTTTGCTACTTTTACTTCATTACTGATCTCTGTATCCTCATCAGTATATCTAGAGGCAATAATTGACTCAGGTTGAACTGATAATTCTGCAAAGTTTGGCTCCATAGTTCTATAGAGAAATAAGCCGAGTGACATAATAACGCCAAAGGCAATACCATTTTCAAGGTGAGGGGCAAAAACTAGTGTCATTATAAAAGTAAGAAGACCAACCCAGCCATCATGCTTTTCTACTTTCCATGCGTGTCTTAGTGGGCCAAAATGAATTAAATTTACTACTGACATTAAAATAATAGCGGCTAAAGTTGCTTGTGGAAGATGGTATAGCAATGGTGTCAGCCAAACTATTGTTAAACCAACAATAACAGCTGTTATAACTGAGGCAAAACCGGTAACTGCGCCTGCCGTTAAATTTACAGCAGAACGAGAGAATGAACCTGAGACCGCATACCCCTGAAAGAAACTTGAGGTAATATTTGATAAGCCTTGTCCAATGAGTTCCTGATTAACATCTAGTCGCTGCTTTGTAGTTGCAGCCATTGACTTAGCAACAGAAATTGCCTCCATAAATCCAATCAATGATATTGTTATTGCATAAACAAATAATGTACCCATCGCATTAAAATCAAAACTAGGAATCTTAAAACTAAATAAGCCATCTATCTCAATTGAATTAACAATTGCCCCACCCATTGATTCATAATCAATTAAAAAAGAGGCTGCTGTAGAAATTATTGCAACTGTTAATATCGCAGGCATTCTAGGGGAAAATTTCTTTAAAAGTATAATTCCTAAAACACCAGATAGCGCCATAGCTAATGTAGGAATGTGAGTATTAAATATAGCTGACTCTATTAATCTTGCAATAGTTTGATAACTTTGATCTGCATTACAAATTGTATGCAGTGCTGGATTGACCGAACTTTCAATCCTTTCAATTAGATTAAGAGGCTGACATGCACTACTCCAATCTGCATCATTACTATTAATGACTCGAATACCAAAAACCTTAGGGAGCTGAGAGGCTCCAATAATTATTGCAGCAGCATTAGTAAAACCAGTCACAACTGGATGTGACAAAAAGTTTATTACAAAGCCAAGCCTGAGAATACCCAAAGATAGTTGAAAGACTCCAACTATAAGCGCAAGCAATGCAGCATATACCGCATAACTTGCTGGATCAGTCACAATTTCTCCCAGAGCAGCTGCTGTTAATAAAGATACAACAGCTACTGGACCCGTTGATAACTGTCTTGAAGAACCCATTATTGCACCCATTAATACTGGCAAGAATGATGCATAAAGGCCATATTGAGGGCCTAATCCAGCTAACTGTGCATATGCCATCGATTGAGGAACTATTACAAAGGCAACAGTAACGCCTGCTATAAGGTCTGCTTTTAAAGTCCTTGGATTAGTTAGATCTTTAATCCATAACAAAAATGGAAATAGTTTTGTTATCCAGTTCATGAAATATTTTTCTGAAATATGATGTTCTTAAATTATAAAATAAGGCTACCTTGCTCTTATAGGCAAGCTAAAGATACTATTATAATATACGACCTGGGAAGTCATATATATGTATTAGATTAAATTTCCTATAAATAACTTGAGGAGTAAATAGATTTATAATTAAGATATTTAACTTTAAAAATCCTCATCCCAGTCAACTAAGATTTCTTTATTATCTTTATCGATAGATAGAAGAAAAGGCTCAATATAAGGAATCCAATGCTCTTTTTCACCTTTGGTAACTATTACATTATTTGACCCAGTATCAACTAGATAGTCAACAACTCCTAGGTTAGTTTGATTTTGATTAATTACCTTGAACCCAACAAGCTCATACCAATAATGCTTTCCATCATCAAGTTTGGGTAATTGATCTTGGTTAATATAAAGATCTTGCCCAATCAGGTTTATGGATAGATCTCGATTATCAATACCCTTTATATGAGCAACAATAGTTTTTGACTGCTCCCGACCATCAGTAATTTCAAGAATTTCATAGTTACCATTATTAATGATGTACCATGGTTGGTAACTAAGAATATTTTTTCTTGGTTCAGTGTAAGAAAAGATTTTTACCCACCCCTTGATACCAAAAAAGCCATTAATCTTACCGACTAATAGCTTTTTCTCATCTGACTGAGGTATTGGTGTCACCAAATTATTTAGCTTCTGGCTCTTCCGCAGGCTTTTCATCAGCTGGAGCTTCTTCTGCTGCTGGAGCTTCTTCTGCTGCTGGAGCTTCTTCTGCTGCTGGAGCTTCTTCTGCTGCTGGAGCTTCTTCTGCTGCTGGAGCTTCTTCTGCTGCTGGAGCTTCTTCTGCTGCTGGAGCTTCAGCCACAGCATCTGCTGCTTCCTTAGCCTCTAGCTCTGTTTTAGCTTTCTCAGCTGCTGCAATTTTTTTAGCTTTATCTGCAGCTTTTGCTGCATGCGTGGCTAATTGTTTTTCGCGAATCGAAGGATCTCTAAACTCTTTTACAAGTTGCTTGACACGATCTGAAATCTGCGCACCTTGCGAAATCCAATATGATAGTCTGTCTTCTTCTAGTTGAAGCCTGACCTCTTGTCCGCGAGCAATTGGATTAAAGAATCCAATGCGCTCGATGTAACCACTGTCTCTTCTCTTTCTAGAGTCTGTTGCTACAATCGAATAAAAAGGGTTTTTCTTGGCTCCACCTCGGGCTAGTCTTATCTTAACCATGGGTTTTTTGCTCCT
>JGI26060J43896_10000123_pt1 | contig 26018 bp, 30 predicted proteins | sample MarorgKNORR_S2LV_6_FD_43896 | JGI IMG/M metagenome (IMG submission 43896) | reverse complement strand
AGCATTAAATAATTTTACTGATGAAGAGTACACTCTAGCTAACGGTTATCAAACGGCTAAAAGAAAAGCATTCATAGGATTCACCTACAGGCCTTCGTTGTNAAANTCTTTGCTTCTATAGCTTCATAAACGATAAGATATCTATAAGAGAGAGGATTAAATTATGGGCAATAGATTAACAAAAATTTTCACAAAAAAAGGNGATGATGGTTCCACTGATATTGGTGGCAATCAAAGAGTGCCTAAATACGATCAAACGATACAAGTCTATGGGTCAATTGATGAGTTAAGCGCTGCTATTGGNTTGATTACAACTGAAGAAAANATCCCCATACATATTTTGGACTTCCTCAATGGAGTGCAACAAAACTTATTCAATATNTCCGGAGAAATATCAGCCCCTCANTTCCAAAGTATTGATGAAAATAAAGTAACAGCCATTGAAANATTTATAGATGAATTGAATGAAAAACTTCCAGCATTAAAGGATTTTGTTGTCCCAGGAGTGAATAAAAGCTCTGCATTTACTCATCAATCCAGAGCAATATGCAGAAGAGCTGAGAGAGAATTATTCAAATTAGCAGAAGAAAAAGAGGTGAATAAACAATCACTCAAATACATCAATCGACTATCGGATGCATTCTTTGTCATAGCCAGAACATTAGCAAGGGAAGTAGGCGAAGAGACAATCTGGGATCATGAAAGAAAATAATTAAAGGTTTTTTTTACGCATGGATATAGAAATAATTCTCGAACCGGACTTACATCCAAATGAAGTTGCAGAAATTGCTGTAAAGGCTGAAGAATATGGTGTCAGAGCTCTATGGACTTCTAACTATCATCAACAATGGGATGCATTTATGAGTCTGATTCCAGCAGCACAAAGAACAAGTAAAATACTACTAGGACCTCTAGCAGTGAGTCCTTTTGAGATGCATCCATTAAAAATGGCTAATGCCTTGCTGACTCTAAATGAACTTTCTAATGGACGAGCAATCATCGCTGTAGGTGCGGGTGGTGGAACATTGGGTGCAATGAAATTTTCATGTGAAGAAGAAGCTTGTCCTGGATTGAAGCCCTTTCGTATTATAAGAGCTGTGAGGGAAGCTGTGGAAATTTTGACTTCAGCTTCTCAGAAAAAATTTAATCTCAAGTATGAAGGTGAAATATTTAATATCACAAGACCATATATGCAAGGTTTCACCTGGGCAAAATCAAATCGTCCAAAAATATACACATGTTCTACAGAAGAACAAATGCTCAGGTTGGGAGGTCAATATGCTGATGGCCTGCAAATGAGTGATGTCGCTCTGCCCATGCTTGATGAAGCAATGAAAAATATACACATTGGCGTGGAGAAAAGATCTGAACCTCCTGAGGATTTTAGAATTGGTAATTTTTGGGCATGGCATATTAAAGAAGAAAAAGAACTATCGCTTAAAGAAGCAAGGAGAGAGCTTGTTTTTAGAGGATCGTTATTACCTCCCTTCACACTTCATCATTTCTTGGATGACGAAGAAGTACAAATCGTTATGGATAATTGGAATGCGGGAGCGAATAATGAATTCGCTAAAGCTTACATTAGCCGATCAGGCATTATCGAAAATGTACCAGACTCATTGGTTAATAAACTCATAGATGATTTGTGTTCAGCTGGAGACTTCAATGATATTGATCGAGAATTGGAGCGTTTTAAGAAATTTAAAGCTGGTGGTATGACGGATCTTTCCATCAGGCTCTTTGATGACCCAATGAATGGTCTAAAGATGATAGGTGAAAAAATATTACCCGCTCTTCAATAAAGTAATGATGATTATCGATTGGTTAATACTTGAAGGTAGACGACGATATCTAAAAAAATTCTTATCTCAATCAACACAACATAAGAAAAGAAATAAAAAAGAATCTTTAAGAATAAAGAATAACAGACCTCATGAGGTATTTTATCTCCATCAGGTTGATGACCCTTACAGTCATCTTTGTTGCCAAGTTCTCGATCAATTGACCGCTAGCTATGAAATAAAAATAATACCTTTGGTTGTAGGCATGCCTCCTCAATCAACTACACCTGAGGTAGAGCTTTTAAAACAACATAGTATTGATGATGCCACTATTATTGCACCATACTATGGTTTGAATTTTTCTACTAAGAGAAATGAGATACCTATAGAGATGATAGAAAAAGCACAATCTATTCTGCTATCAACAAACTCTACTCAATTTGCCTCTAAAGCTAAAAGAGTTGGTGAAGCTCTTTGGCAGAATAATAGGATAGCTCTTGATGAGATGCTAAAAAAAACTAAACCAATTACTCATCAAGATGTAAAAGAAAGGATTGAGGCCAATAACATAAAACGAAAACAACTTGGTCACTACCTTGGTGCTGTATTTGCTTATGAAGGTGAGTGTTACTGGAGCATTGACCGTTTACCATTTTTAGAAGAAAGGTTGAAAGATCTAAATGTGAGAAAAGACAATAAAGAATTAGTGATAAAACGAAATTCTTTGAAAAAAAATACACCCTTGATCTCTTCCCAAAAAATGACAATTGATTTTTTCATTTCAGCTAGAAGCCCATATAGTTATCTGGCTCTAAAACAACTGATAGAACTCAAAAAACAATTGCCACTGAAGATTAATTATCGTCCAATTCTACCTATGGTAATGCGAGGTATGAAAATTGATCTTGAAAAAGGTATGTATATATTGAGTGATTGCAAAAGAATAGCAAATCAAAAAGAAATCTCTTTTGGAAATATTACTGACCCTCTAGGAAGGGCTGTNGAGCGTTTTTATTCTTTATTTCCATATGTCAAAGAACTCAATAAAGAAGAAGAGTTTTTTGATCTATTTCTTACNGCTGTTTGGGCAAATGGAAAACATGGTTATTTAGATAGCACTTTAAAAAATATAATTCGGAAACTCGACTTANCCTGGGATGATGCAAAAAAAGAGTTAGATACAGATTACTGGAGAGAAGAAATAGAAAACAATAGAAAAGCGATGTATAAAATTGGTAAATGGGGACCGCCTAGCTTTGCAGTAAAAAACCAAAACAATGAAGTTCTTATAAATCTTTGGGGGCAGGATAGATTATGGTTGATTGAAGAAATGATGTATTTAATGAAAGATAAAGATAAATAATATAAATTAGTAAACAATTTTTAACTTATTAAAACCCTAATCATGAAAGAAAATGAAAAAGTATTTATAACTGGAGCAAGCAGTGGAATTGGTGCCCAGATCGCAATAGAGTATGCAAGACGAGGAGCTATACTAGGTTTAGCTGCTAGACGAGAAGAAAAACTCATCAAAATAAAACAACAATGCTTGGATGAAGGNGCTAAAGAAGTGATTACCTACTCACTTGATGTTGNTGATCAAGAAAAATCTAGTCGTATCTGTCTGGAATTCATGAACTACTCAGAAAAAGGAATTGATATAATTATAGCCAATGCAGGTGTAGCTTATTCAGACCATTTATCATCTGGGGATGCCACACAAATAAATCAAACATTAATTACCAATATACTTGGTGTAACCAATACAATATTGCCCTTCATTCCTAGTATGAAAGATACAAAAAATGGCAAGATTGTTATCATTTCTTCAATCGCAAGCTTTACTTTACCAGCATTCTTTGGAGGCTATGCTGCATCAAAAGTAGCGGTTAGAAGACTAGCGGATAGCTGGAGGGGTTATCTTAAAAAATATAATATTCAGGTAACAACGATATGCCCCGGCTATATTAAAAGTGAAATGACAGACATCAATGAATTTAATATGCCTTTTTTAATGGACACTGATGTGGCTGCAACTAAGATGGTCAAAGCAATTGATAATGGTAAGAAAACCTATATTTTACCCTGGCAATGGAGACCAGTTATTTTTATCTCTAATTTGCTAGGCAAACGCCTTTTATCAAGAATATAAAATTCTATGCACAATCGAGCCATTGTTTTTTTGGACATGGATGGTGTCCTAGCAGATTTTTTCAGAGCCTTTGCTGATTGGGCAGGCGTTAATCACTGGAAAGAACTTACTGAAGAGGAGTTGGCAGAAGAATTGGATCGAATAATAGGAAGTGATTTTTTTGCAAATATACCTAAGACTCCTTCCTGTGATCAGATTATACAATTAGCTCTTGGTTTTTCTGGATCCTATTCAATACTTTCATCCCCATTAAGAAATGATGAAGAAAATACAATCATTCAAAAAAAAATATGGATTCAAAAAAATTTATCTCCCTTACCAGAAGAAATTTTTATTGTTAGAGAGAAATCTCCTTTTGCTCAATACCAAGGAACAAAAAATATTTTAATCGATGACCGTCCAGACAATATTATTCAATGGAAAGAAGCTGGGGGTTTTGGTATACGCTATCAAGCCAATAAAGATGATATTGAATTAATTGAAAAAGAATTGATTAATATCCAACTATAAATTTTTTAGTCATACCTTAATTCAACCAATTCGTACCAAGTCTGCATATAACCAGTTACTGAAGCCTGTACAATAATAAAGTCATCTTCAGTAAGCCATATATCATAAGGTGGATGCTTAACACCTTCATTGAATCCCACATCATCAATATAACTAAAGTGATGGCAATTGAATNCTGCTTGAACTGTTACCTCCTCCATACCATGATACTGACAATCTATGGTTAACTCTGATATTAACGGTGGTGTGGCACCTCTATGATCGAGAGATGGCATAAAGCATCTCATGGTTTCAATCACTGGTCCTTTACTGATATCTATTGATTTACAGTTAAAGCCNTCTCCCACTATTGGGTGTGTTCCAAATGCATGAAAAGATCCGTTTGTTTTTTCTTTTTGGGAGACGCGATCTATCGACGGCCCAAAAGACTCACACTCTATAATCCCATCACCNGTTTCATCTAAATCGAAACGAAACCAACCNGAACCCATGAATTCATCCCCAACTGTCAATCGAATGAAACAATCTGTTGGTTTATTATTCTTGTCTTGAGCTAGAATGACATCTCGCATTACTGATGGCTTTGGCTCTTCAATTTCACAATGAGCTCTCAAAGTGACNTTACCATNATTATGCTTGGTTATATGAAATGTTTCATGCCCTCTAGGCTGATTCATCAATTCTTCTTTTTTTGATGTATAGGCAATCCGTCCGAAGATATTCTGATGCTCCATCAATAAACTCCTTTAATTTTTATAAAAATATTTAGTCGTTTTTTGATGCTCTTTCAAAAAATCAACTGGTTTAAATCTCTCTCCATACTGATCAACTAATTTTTCCATCTGAGATAAAATGNGTTCAAGATTTTTATCCAGCATTCTAAAGGGACCGCCTTCAAAAGGAGGGAACCCCATACCAAATATAGCTCCTATATCCCCATCTTTTGGATTGCTTATAATACCTTCTGAAAGAGTTAATGCTGCTTCATTTAGTAAGGAGTAAAGTAATCGATTCTGAATATCTATCAATGGAATTTTATTTTGACTCCCTCTTTCAATCAAAGTATCAACAGAGGAATTAACACTCGATTTTTTACCCGTTTTNTGATCATAGAGATAAAAACCTTTACCGCCTTTTTTACCAAGCAACCCTCCTTCATCATGCATCTTCTTAGCNGTAAAAGAGACTTCCAACCTTGTTTTTTCATCCATTGCTAGAATCCGNTCTTCACTAATAACATCGGCACAAACATCCAANCCGACATGATCCATAAGTGCTAGTGGTCCCATAGGAAAACCAATTTTCACTATGGCATTATCTATTGACTTTGCGTCTACGCCTTCGTCAAACATTTTTAGTGCTTCATTCATATAAGGCCCTAAAATCCTATTCACATAAAACCCAGGACTGTCTTTAACTATGATGCAAGTCTTGCCTTGCCGAACACCAAGATCATAACTCGCGGCCACTACATGTTCCGAAGTGAATGGAGTTCTTATTATCTCTAATAGAGGCATAAGTGGCACAGGAGAAAAATAGTGCATTCCAATAATATTCTCAGGTCTCTTAGCAGACTCAGCCATTTCCGAAATAGAGAGAGATGATGTATTCGATGCAATAATTGTATTTCTATTTATTTGGTCTTCAAGGTCAGCGATAATCTCTTTTTTTAGATTCATATTTTCAAAAACAGCTTCTATGACTAAATCGACTTTTGAAAACTCACTGAGAGTAACATTGCCTCTCATACGATGAATAACCTCTTTGGCCTCTAGGGGTGTCATGGCTTTTCTTTTTACTTTTTTCGAGAGTCGCTTCCATATTTCTGTTCTTGCATGTGAGATACTTTTGTCTGCTACATCTGTTATCAATACATCCAATCCATTTTTTATAGAGATCTCTGCAATACCAGCGCCCATGAACCCAGCGCCCATGATGCCCATGGACTCAATCCTTGAAAAAGATGAATCAATGGGATTTTTCTTTTTCTCTGTGGATGTAAAAAAGATGTTCATTAATTCTTTACTCACGTCACCAATAATCAATTCTTCACATAATTCAGATTCTCTCTGATACCCCACCTTGATGCCTTTCTTTAATCCTGTCTCAACACAATCAATAATAGCTAGTGGTGCTGGATAATGTCCTTTAGTCATCTTTTGAACGGTCTTTCTTGCTTGACTAAAAACCAAACGATTACCAAGAGATGTATGATCTAAGAATCGGTTCATTAAAGTTTGCTTACGCTTCCTTTTTAAAGGATTATCTTTTAGCTTTTTAACCATGGAGCAAGCTGCAATTAAGAGTTTGCTTTGATTGACTACTTCATCCACCAAGCCCATTCTTAAGGCTTTTTTTGCAAAGATATTTTTACCCGTGAGCATCATATCCAACGCAGCACTTGCACCAATTAATCTAGGAAGCCTCTGAGTCCCTCCTCCTGCTGGTAGAATGCCTAATTTTACTTCAGGTAGACCAAATTTTGTCCGACTATCGTCTGAAGCTATTCTGCCCTGACAAGCTAAAGTAATTTCTAGACCAAGNCCATAGCAAACACCATGAACTGCAGAGACAATTGGTTTTGGAAAATCCTCTAAGTATTGAAGAAATCGATGTCCTTCCTCAAAGACTGGAATGAAATCTCCTTTCTTTTCCGCTTTGAAAGAATGAATATCAAAACCAGCAATAAAATCCTTTTTCTTACTGATCAATACTATACCTTCAATAGAGTCATCATTGGCCAAAGAGAGAAATGTATCTTCAAAATCGCTGAGTAAATCAAAGGACATAACATTTTGCTCTGAATTCAATTTATCAAGCCAAATAACAGCTACATTATCTCTAATTTCTATCGTTACATTTTTACCTTGATCTGAATTCATATTTTTTTATTTATACTTTTCAATAATCATCGCATGGCCATGAGCACCTGCAGCACAAGCGGCAATTAAAGCATATCTCCCATTCTCTCTGATTAATTTATTAGAGGCCATTGTAAGTAAGCGTGAGCCTGTTGCCCCAAAGGGATGGCCAATGGAAAGTGAGCCGCCTTCAGTATTAATTTTTTCCATTGGAATCTTCCCTATGCTTTTATTTAAGCCAAGCTTACTTCTCGCAAATTCTTCTGACTCTAGAGCTTTTAATACTGCTAATACCTGTCCAGAAAAAGCCTCATGCAGCTCAAAGAAATCAATTTCATCCAAACTGAGTCCAGTTTTTTGTAATACCTTGGGAATTGCATAGGCAGGTCCTAGCAGCAACTCATCGTCTAGGCTTTGGCCAGTGAATACGAAATCAACAATTCTTGATTTGGGTTTCAAATTAAGTTCATCTGCTTTTTCTTCAGTCATAATCAAGGATGCAGCAGCTCCATCGGTTAAAAAAGAAGAGTTGGCAGCAGTAAAAGTGCCATATTTTTTATCAAAAACTGGTTTTAATTTTGCAATAGCTTCAATTGTGGTGTCCCCTCTAATCCCATTGTCTTCTTTAATAGGTATAAATTTAGGTGGGAGTGAAACCTCAACAATGTCTTCAAAAGCACCCTCTTTATTTGCTTTCGATGCCAGTTGATGCGAACGAGCAGCAAAAGCATCTGTTTCTTCTCTAGTAACGCCGTATTTTGAAGCAATAATTTCTCCATCATCTCCCATGCTTCTTTTTGTGAAAAACTCTGAAATACTAGGTGGATCAGGCAAAAAATCAGTTGGCCTCAATGACAGCAAAAACTGAAGACCTTGCAGTGGTGATTTTATTTTTTGTGCCTTAATGAGTTTTTTTCTCATTCTTTTCTTATACCCAATGGGAGCGTCCGAAGCACTCTCAACGCCTCCTGCTATTATGACTTCTGATTGCCCTGATGATATATTTCCAATAGCATCAGCTATGGCTCGATTCGCAGAAATACAGGCTTGGCTAACGGTATAACATGGCACTGAGTCCGGAATACCAGCAAGCAATGCAGATTCTCTAGCTACATTGTGTGTTTTAACATTGGAGACTACATTTCCCATAATGACTTCATCAATATCAAAAGGGCTAATACCCGATCGAGTTAAAAGACCTTTAATAGCAAGGTGACCTAATTCATACGTAGATAGATCATCATACCCAGTCCCTGATCTTAAAAAAGGGATTCTGGCGCCTTCTACAAATACGATATTTTTACTCAAAGCCATTTTATTATCACTCCTGAGGTTGCATAGTTTAGAATAGAAACTAAAGATAAAATAATCAATATTATATATCCAATATTAATATTAGAGTGCTATGAGAAGCAAAAGAAAACAAAGGTTTTATTGTCAGCCTGTTCAAAAAGGTGAAGGAGAAATCATCCTGTCCGGCGATACCGCTCATCATTTAACAAAAGTTTTACGATTTAAGCCAGGTGACATACTGACAGTTTTTGATGGCAGTGGATTTGAATGGGATGCAAAAATACTGGATAAAAAAAGAAAGGCTGTTGTGGTTAAGCTACTTAAAAAAAGTAAACCCATTGTAGAGTCGCCACTAAAAATTACTTTGATGCAATCGGTATCGAGAAGTCAAAGAATGGATTTAGCGATTCAGAAAGCAACTGAATTAGGAGTTCATCGAATTGTGCCTATCCTAACCAATAACACAGTTGTTCAACTGGATAGTAAACATGCTAAGAAAAAAATGAATCATTGGAAAAATATTATTATTAATGCTGCTGAACAATCTGGGAGAGTGAGTTTGCCGTTAATAGAAGAGCCAACTCAACTGGATGAAACATTACTCCATTTGTATAAAAATGAATATGCCCTCTTTCTGGATACAACTGGAACAACTGACTTAGGATCAAAAAAAGTAAGTAATATAACCATAGCTATTGGCCCTGAGGGTGGCTTTACTGAGGTTGAAAGAAATATGGCAGATCAAGCTGGTTATCATATTGTGAAAACTGGTCCTAGACTCTTAAGAACTGAAACTGCTCCAATTATGGCTATCAGTATTTTGCAATATCTATATGGGGATCTAGCCAATTAGTTTAAGATGATGAGTATTAATATAAGAAAAAAGTAATCAGTATGAAATTAGCAGTAATTATGGATCCAATCAATGAGATCATTCCTCAAAAAGATGGCACTTTGGATCTACTATTAGAGGCACAATCTAGATCTTATGAAATGACTTATTTTGAGCAAAAAGACCTCAAAATAATGAATGGAAAAGCTATCGGCTTAGGGAAAAAATTACAGGTTGAAGACAGCTCAGATAAATGGTTTTCATTCCAAGAAGATCATGAAACAGAACTGTCTTATTTTGATATTATCCTAATGAGAAAAGATCCACCATTTAATACTGAATACATCTACGCCACCTATATACTTGACTTGGCAGCTAAAGGTGGATCATTGGTGGTCAATCGACCTGATGCTTTACGAAATTTTAATGAAAAAGTTAGTATCAGCCTCTTTCCCAACTTAACTCCTAAAACTTTAATCAGTTGTGCAGAAAAAGAAATCCGAAACTTCATTGCAAAACAAGATAAAACAGTGGTTAAGCCCCTCGATGGTATGGGAGGTAAATCAATCTTTATTATTGATAAAAATGATCTCAATATCAGATCTATCCTTGAAGCAGTAACTGATGATTTTACAAAAACTATTATGGCGCAAACTTATGTACCAGAAATTACAGCTGGTGATAAAAGAATACATATCATTAATGGAAAACATTGTGAAGTTCTTCTTGCAAGAATACCCTCTGAAGTGGAACATCGTGGAAACCTAGTTATGGGTGCTAAGCCTGAAGTACAGCCCTTAAGTGATAGAGATAAGGAAATATGCAATACCATTGCACCTACATTAGTGAAAAATGGAATTCTATTTGCTGGAATTGATGTAATTGGAGATTTTCTAACAGAAATCAACATCACAAGTCCTACTGGCATGAGAGAAATTGATCAATACCATCAATATAGTGTTTCTGCGATTCTCTTCAATCAATTAGAAAAGATATTGAATGAAAAGTAATCAATCGATCATTCATGATTTAACCGGTCAATTACTGATTGCTTCGCCGAATTTAAACGATCCAAATTTTATTAAAACTGTCACTCTCATCTGTGAAAATAATGCAATGGGATCCCTTGGACTCATTATTAATAAACCTGCAGAAAGCACTATAGAGGAAATTTTTAATGAGCTTGACCTTCAAACCTTGGATGAATTTAACAATATACCCATAATGCAAGGAGGCCCTATGGGAATGGAAAGAGGCTTTGTTATCCATAATGATGGTCAATACAAGCACACCTCAACCATCAATAAACAATTCAATATCACTACTTCAAAAGATATCTTAGAGGACATATCAACTGGCAATGGGCCCAAAGACTCTCTTTTAGTCCTAGGTTATGCAGGTTGGGGGCCGGGTCAATTGGAGGAAGAGCTAAAAACTAATTCTTGGCTCTGCGCAGCCTCAGATGAAGATATTTTATTTAATACGCCCTACCAAAATAGATGGGACTATGCCATTCAAGGGCTTGGTATCAATATCAACAATATGTCCGATGAAATTGGTCATGCTTAACCTTAAATTTAAACAACATTGAGTGAAATGAATGCAATTGTTTTAATAGGCTTTGACTTTGGTACAAAAAAAATTGGCGTAGCCATTGCACAAACCATTACCAAAACTGCTACGCCTATGCCTGCAATAAAAATGATTAATGGTCAACCAAGATGGAATGAACTGGATACAATCATTTCAGATTATAAACCCAATAAAGCCATTATTGGTCTTCCAGATTCAAAGAATGAAAACACTACCAATCTCATCAAAAAAATTAAAATATTCTCATCTGCTTTAGAAAAAAAATATACAATTCCAACAATATTGATAAATGAGGGTTTTAGCACTCAAATGGCAAAACAAGAGTTGAAAGAAAAGAGAAACTCTGGAATCTTAAAAAATAGAATTAAGAAAGGGCAAGCGGACAGCACAGCTGCAAAAATTATTTTGGAACAATGGCTCCAATCAAATTGATATGATTATTGGAAAACATAAGGATCAGAACTTTTGAAACATCTGCTTTATTTAAGAGATCTTAATAAAAACTTAATCGATGAACTCCTTGAGTCAGCAGAATATTTCTTATCGAAGAATAATAGCGTCTCAATGTCAGAAAAAATATTACAAGGCATTGATCTTGCTAATATCTTTTTCGAACCCAGTACAAGAACTCGTAGTTCCTTTCAAATAGCTGCGACAAAACTAGGAAGTAATGTACTGAACATTGATGAAGAACACTCCTCAAGAACGAAAGGTGAAACAATCATTGATACAATCAAAACACTTGAGGCAATGGGTGTTACTTACTTTATCATTCGCCATAAAGAACAAGGATTTTTAGAAACCGTCTTAGAGAAAATTGGAGAAGATTCACACTTAATCAATGCAGGTGAGTCATCAGTGTCTCACCCAACACAAGGTTTGCTTGACCTTCTAACCATTAAAAGACATAAGANTAATTTTAAGGACATTAAAGTCACCATAGTGGGTGACATCAAACACTCAAGGGTTGCTAGGTCACTGGTAGAGGGTCTATCAATTATGGGGACCGATCAAATATTCTTGGTCTCCCCGAATGAATTTAAACCAGATATGAGCCATTACCAGAATACGAATCATACCGATGACCTATCCATTGGCTTGAAAGAAGCAGATGTGGTTGTTGCACTTAGAGTGCAGAAAGAAAGAATTCAAGAGTTGAATAATGATATAGATTCTGGTCATTATTTTGAAGGCTATGGCCTAACTCATGAAAAAATAGCAAATTGTAAAGAGAAAGTTATTGTCATGCACCCAGGNCCAATGAACAGAGGTATAGAGATTTCTAATGAAGTTGCCGATGGTCCTCACTCAGTAATTAATGAACAAGTCACAAATGGTATAGCAATGAGAATGGCTCTATTGTCTTTAATCAAGAAAAGGCATGCATCATCATGAGTCAAAAGTCTTCAACTGTTTTTGAGGAAAAAGCAAAGGTTATTTCACAAAAAGAGTATGCCGATCGACAATTTGTTCTGACTGTTGAAGCACCAAAGTCAGCATCAAAAGCAAAGCCAGGAGAATTTGCCTTTATCGATTGTGGGGAAAACCATCTACTGAGAAGACCGCTTTCCTATTTGAGAAATAATGCGAGTAACCACACTGTCGAATTTATGTATAAGACCTTGGGACCCGGACTCGAAGCCTTAAGCAAGCTAAAAAAAGGCGATCATGTAAATCTTATGGGTCCCATTGGAAATGGCTTCAGCCATGAAGACCCTATTAAACAACCGGTTATGATTGGTGGTGGCGTCGGCATACCGCCGGTGCTATTTCTAGCGGAATATCTAAAAAAGAGCAATGAAGATTGCCAGCCTATCGCTTTTTTTGGCTCTGAACTATCTTTTCCTTTTGACTTAACTCAGTCAAACATAAACATCACTGGTATAAAAAAAGAAATTAATACCACTATTCAATCCATGGAGAATCTTGATATCGCTTGTCGATTATCGAGCTTTTCTAATTTTGAAGGCTGCTATCAAGGCTATGTTACAGAATTGGCTGATCAATGGTTNTGTGGTCTAACTAGGGAAGAAAAAGATGAAGTCATCATTTATGCGTGTGGTCCTGAGCCAATGCTGGAAGCCACTAGTAAATTAGCTCGCTCTCATCAGGTAGACTGCAAACTATCTCTGGAAGAATTTATGGCATGTGCTATAGGGGGTTGTGCAGGGTGTACTGTTAAAGTTTATTTGCCTGAAGGTGAAGCCATGAAAAGAGTATGTGTGGATGGTCCTGTATTTGATGCAATAAGTATTTATCCCAATGAATCAGATTGAAAAGAACTATCTTTTAATCCAGGATAATATTGCAAAATTAATTGAAGACAATAATCGCATGATTCAGCCTCCCACTATTATTGCAGTAACAAAAAAAAGGTCTATTGCAGAAATAAATAGGGCCTATCAATTAGGAATGAATCACTTTGGTGAAAACTANCTTCAAGAAGCAATTGAAAAAATTAATTTATTTAAAGAACAAGCAACTTGGCACTTTATTGGTTCAATTCAATCAAATAAAACAAAATTAATTGCCAAGCATTTTGATTGGGTCCATACAATTACCCGAATTAAAGTGGCAAAAAAACTCAATGAATACAGAACTTCAAAAATGCCGTCATTAAACATTTGCATTCAAGTAAAACTCGATGAGAATGATACTAGAGAGAGTCTATCTATTGACCAGATTCCACAATTAATGAAAGAATTAGACGTCTGCTCCAACTTAAACGTTAGAGGATTTATGGGAATAACTCAGCCAGATGCTTCAATGCAACATCGTGTTCAATGCTTTAAAAGATTAAAAGAAGCTTTTGATGCCGTCAATCAAAGTGGCTATAGTATGGATACAATCTCTCTTGGAATGTCTGACGATTATGAATTAGCCATTCAAAATCATTCAAATATGATTAGAATAGGCACAGCATTATTTGGTATGAGAAAATAAATTTAGATTTTTTATTATGTATGAGAATAAAAAAATAGGCTTTATAGGTGGCGGCATGGTTGCGGAAGCAATTATTCGAGGATTAATTCTGCATGGACACAATGCAAGCAATATTTATGTATCAGACCCTTCTGAGAAAAGAAGAGAATTACTATCAATACTCAATAAAAAATTGAATATTGATGTGAGTAATAATGCCATTGTTGAACAATCTGAAATTATTATCATGGCTGTCAAGCCCCAAGTCTTTATGAGTGTTGCTGAGGATATAAAAATCATTCAGTCTCAAAAGAATGCAATGATTATGTCGGTTGCAGCTGGAATTGAAATGAAGCAAATGCAAAATATTTTTGGAGATAGAACAAAAATATGCAGAGTGATGCCTAATACGCCTTGTTTGGTTGGCCAAGGGATATCGGCCCTAATACAATCCAATTTAAGTGAGTCAGAAATTGTTCTAGCTACTTACATTTTTAATTCTGTAGGAAAAACGATTTGGATCCAAGATGAAGAATGGATGCACACCATCACTGCTGTTTCTGGGAGTGGACCAGCTTACTTTTTTCATATGATGAATGTCCTTAAGCTCGCTGGAAACAAAGCTGGTATTCCAGAAGAAATATCAAAAGCTCTTGCCATACAAACAGCTTTAGGTGCGAGTCATTTAGCATTGAATAGTTCGGATGATCTTGAAACCTTAAAAAAGAAAGTCATGTCGCCCGGAGGAACCACTGAAGCAGCATTTGATTCTTTAATGGAGAATAAGCTTGATAGAATATGGGAAGAAGCGATAGCTTCAGCAAAACAAAGATCAATTGAATTAGGCGATCAAGAAGATTAATCGCAATTCTTGGTAGAGAGATAAAGTAAGATGCACCTTTTTTTATTCTTATTTAAAACGCTGGTTGATTTACTGATAATTGGTTTAATGCTCAGAATATTCTGTTCACTCTGGATCAATAACACCAATCCAATTCATCAGGCCATAGTGTTAATGACCAATCCATTGATTAGACCATTGTCGCCATATATCAGAAACAAAAATCAATTGATTCTCCTCCTAGTTGGTTTGTCCGTAATGATTAAATTTTTCTCTCTCTGGTTTGCATTCTCCCTTTATTGCTTGGTAGGACTGAACCTGCTTCAATTGTTAGCTTTGAGTGTAATGACCTTGATAACCTTTGTTTTAAAACTCTTTTTCTTTGGTGTTTTAGCACACGCCATTTTAAGTTGGCTGGCTCCAAATAATTACAGTCCTGCATCGGATTTTATCAGGCAATTAATCGTACCGATTCTTCGACCCATACAAAAGAAATTACCTTACCCAGCTGGTTTAGATTTTTCACCCTTTATTGCCATAGTGATTATTCAATCTCTGATAATGATAGTTCCAATTAATAGTGTATTGGCCGAAGTGGTCTGCACTAATTTATATCAAATACTATAATATGACTAGATTATGAAGATAACAAAGGCAGAAATTAATAAACACGATATGCAGCTCAAAGCACCGTGGGCGATTGCAGGAAAAGTTACGGAATCGGTTGAAAATATTTTTATTGAACTGACAACCGAAGAGGGACTCATTGGTCTGGGATCCGGCGCTCCCTCACTTGATGTAGCGGGAGAGTCTGTTGAAAGTTCTCATGAAAAAATGAAGCATTTCNCTAAGGATTTAATAGGAGTGAACCTAGATGANACAAACCATTTATTCGACTTACTAGAGAATAATTTAAAGCATTTCCCTGCTGCAAGATCTGCTATCGACATGGCAATCTATGACTTACTATCTAAATCAGAAGGTAAATCACTTATTGATCTCTTGGGCAGATCACACAAGACACTGCCTACTTCTATTACTATAGGTGTNTCTTCTTTCAAAAAAACTGTGGATGATGCTAAAGCACACATTGATAATGGATTTTCTCATCTAAAAATTAAGATTGGTGAAAATGTTGATGAAGACATTGAAAAAGTATCCGCTCTTTTTGACTTAAGCCCTGAATCTGTGGCAATTCGTGTGGATGCAAATCGAGGTTATTCATTGAAAGATTTAGAAAAGTTTTACGATCGTACTCATCATTTAGGTTTGGAATTAATTGAGCAGCCATTGGAAGTAGATAAAAATTTAGAAATGTTAAATTTTTCCGATGACATCAGGGCAATCTGTGTTGCTGACGAAAGCCTGCACTCGCCAGATGATGCCATCGCCTTGGTTTCAAATCCAAAACCTTTTGGAGTTTTTAATATCAAACTAATGAAATGCGGAGGCATAAGAGAAGCCTTGAAAATTGCTACGATTGCTGAAAATGAGGGCATTGCTTTGATGTGGGGTTGTATGGATGAAAGTAAAATCAGTATTGCTGCCGCTCTGCATGCTGCATTTTCATCGCCCGCGACTAAGTATATTGATTTGGATGGTTTTTTTGATTTGGGTTGGGATTTAGTCAGTGGTGGTTATACTTGCAATAATGGAATGCTGGAAACCAATGGAAAACTAGGGTTGGGGGTTTATTACAATGAATGATCCGAGAGGCAGTGCATTAGTTTATAGTGGCGGCTTACTAGATGAGATACATGCAAAAACAGCGCATGGTTTGCTCAGATATTCTGAGCGATTTAATATTCTAGGAATGCTTGACCAAAAGTTTCAAGGTTGTAATTCAGATGAGATCATCTCAAATTGTAAAATAAATATTCCAATCTATAAAAATTTTGATACTGCATGCCAGTCGTTGAATCAAAATCCTGATTTTCTTGTTATAGGAGTTGCATTTGGAGGAGGAAAGCTTCCCAACGAGCATCGTCAGGTGGTTGAAGATGCTTTAAAGAATGGCGTTAATGTGGTCTGTGGGTTGCATGAAATTCTAGGAGAGGATCCAAACTTTAAAATTCTTGCTGAACAAAATGGTGCAGAAATTTTTGATATTAGAAAACCAAAAAATATCAATGAGCTCTCTTTTTGGAGTGGGGAAATACTCAGTTTAGAAACACCAAGAATAGCTGTATTAGGAAGCGACTGTGCAGTAGGTAAAAGAACAGCATGTCAATTTCTAACCAATGCATTGAATCAAGAATCCATTAAAACAGAGGTTATTTACACTGGACAAACAGGCTTTCTGCAAGGTTTTAAACATGGTTTTATTCTAGACTCAACAATGAATGACTTTGTTTCGGGTGAGTTGGAAAAAGCAATCTTAGAGTGTGAAAAAGAGAGTCAGCCCGACTTGATGCTGATCGAAGGCCAATCCTCTTTAAGAAATCCTTCTGGACCNTGCGGCTCTGAATTGCTTTTATCTGCAGATGTTCAGGGCGTTATTTTGGTGCATCCATTTGATAGAAAATACTTTGATAACTTTGAAGAATTTAAATGTGAAGTGCCCACTCTAATAGAAGAATTAGAATTAATAAAAAATTATGGAAAAGAAACTCTAGGTATTTGCATCAATTGCAATGATCAAAACTTCAACTCTGAGACAATAATTCAACAAACTGGGATTCCCGCCATTAACCCAATTTATCAAAACCTTTCACCGATTATTGAAAAAATTAAGAATACTATTTTGTAAATACTTGGTGTTTAATCTTTAATACTATTGAGTTGGATACATAGAGTAAATCTGCAATCTTACGAACTAAATAATCTTCATACTTATCAAGAGTATTATCAGAAACTGCTAATTTCCAGAGCAGAGCAATCACATCTTCTTTTTGCTTGTGACTGAGAGTATCATGTAAATCTTTTGTAAATTCATGCAATGATACACTTGCATCTAACTTTTCTTCAGCAAGACTGAATAGGAGTTTTGAATCCTCAGGAGTCAACTCAAAATGTATTTTCAGTAAATCAACAATGGACTGATTCTCCGATTCATCTTGGTGAAAATCAGCTCTAGCCATTTCAATCAAAAGAACGCCCACAGCAATTTGATGAGAATGAAATTCAGCTTCAGGAGTGATCTCTTCTTTTTTTGATTTAAATAAATTGAAAAATGATGCCATCTCTTTTGTTCCAAAAAATTGTAAGAATTAATGATAATTGATCTGTAAGCAGTTTTATATAGTTTCCAATTAACATAGAATGGTTTAATTAAAAATAATTATGCTATGAATACTGAAATAAATTCTGCAAAAGCTCTAAAATTTGGCATTCTTGCGAGTGTATTTTTTACCATTCTAATTTGGGTTACAGATCAACTCTGGTTTCAAGAACCCATATTATTGCCTAAGCCGGAAGGGATTGCTTTTTGGTATAAGTGGCAATTGCTTGAGCCCAGCTTTACATCAAGATTTACAGCTTGGACACTTTTTCTTTTTCATCAATGCAGTATTTGGTGGCTGATTTATAAAGCACAGCAAAGCCAACCGAAATATACCGCAGGCTTGCATTGGTTTAATATTGCTGCACTCATCGTTAATGCAACATTCATTTTGCTTCATCTCATACAAACTTCCATCTGGTATGATGGTTTGGCTCAAGATGTGACTGAAGTCTCAGCTCAATGGTCTGTGATTGTTCTATTATTTGTAGTATTGATTATGGAGAATCAAAGACGAGGTATGTTTTTTGGCAAGCCTTTAAATTTTGTTACAGCGGCAGCTCATGGACTGAGAAAATATCATGGCTACTATTTTTCTTGGGCTACAATTTATACTTTTTGGTATCACCCGATGCTAATGACTCAAGCTCATATCTTTGGTTTCTTTTACATGTTTTTATTACTGCTTCAAGGCAGTTTATTTTTTACCNGAGCACACTTAAACTCTAATTGGACAACTTTCGTGGAAGTGATGGTTGTTATTCATGCTCTGATGGTGGCTCTTATGATTGGTCATAATTGGCCCATGTTTGTATTTGGATTCTTAGGTATCTTTATGGTGACTCAATTATATGGGTTGCCGATCAGTCAAAAAATGAGGATGTTCCTCTGGGCTTTATTTCTTGCTTTTTATTTTTTGGTCTATAATTTTCAAGAATGGGAAAATTTTTATGAAATCATTTTCATTACTTCAACTGAATGGGGATGTGCAATGCTGCTCTCAGCTTTGATATTATTTTTTCAATCCGATTTTATTAAAAATTTATTCAACACTAAAAAAATACAATCATGAAACTGCAATCCACTACATTCTTGAATAATAAATTAATCCCGGAACGCTGTGCTTTTGGGATCAAAGANACAGAAAGTCATATGGCACTTGGGTCTAATAAAAGTCCTCAATTATCTTGGTCTGAGATACCAAAAAATACCCTCTCNTTGGTCCTACTATGCATCGATACGGATGTTCCATCCTCTTTGGATGATTTCAATAAAGAGGACAGAAAGATCTCAAAAGATTTACCCCGAGTGAACTTTGCTCACTGGGTGATGGTCGACATCAGGCCAATCGATGGCAGTATTGAAGAAGCCGAGTGCTCAGATGGCATTACACCGGGTGGCAAAAAAAATCCATCTGGACCGGAAGGAAGCCGTCAAGGCATTAATGATTACACACAATTTATGTCCGGTGATCCTGAAATGGAAGGCAATTACTTTGGCTATGAAGGACCATGTCCTCCTTGGAATGATGAATTAATTCATCATTATCGATTCAAGCTTTTTGCTTGTGATTTTGATAAATGCCCAGTTGAAGGTGCATTTACAGAAGCGGATGTGAAAGCAGCGCTAGAGGGGCATATTATCGATGAAGTAGAACTTACTGGATTGTATAGCTTAAACCCTGATTTAGGTTGACGTTTCGAAACTGAATGAACCACAATCAGGAAGGCTCTCAACCAAATTTGGACCAACCAATTGACTGGGAGTTAAGGTACCAAAATTGCCCTGGTAATTTTCCAGTAGATGATTAGCACAGATTATAGATCCATTAACGGTAACCTCGTAGCCATTGTTTGTTTTTATGCGGCATATAACTTTTTTACCTGCATCATTCTCCACCTCACCCCAAACATGCATGGGTGATTTCTGACGCTGGTTCTCATCAGGTCCCTTAGGGCCTTGGTCTATTTTATTTTTTAATATTTTTTGAACAATACTTAATCCCAAAAACCAACGCACATAATTCGCCAATTTCATAGACTTAAGAGCTGTTGCTGAAGTCGGCATATAGACTTCTATGTTTGGAATCGAAGTGCTATAAAATGCAGTGGAAATATCTCCCCATGGAATAGCAACTGCAAGTTTTTCCCCATTACCAAAATCAATCTTTCTATCTAAAGCACCAAGAGGAATGGTAGTCAGTTTTCCATCTTTTCTAATCTTGCAACCTTGTGGTATCCCCTCGATACTGGTTTTAGCAGTGCCTCTACTGAAGCTTCCATTGGAGTCAAATCCCATTCTTAAATGAATGGCATCTGGCATTTTTAATTTTAACTGAGCAGCAACACAATCGGTAGGTATCACATCAAAACCGACCCCAGGACAAATAACTATTTCTGCCTCTCTGGCTTGATGGGATAATTTTTGAGAAGCTTCGAAAACAGAAATCTCTCCTGTGATATCCAAATAATGGGTCTTGGCTTTAATGCAAGCCTCCATCATGGGTTTGGCTGTCTTAGAAAAAGGTCCAGCAGAATGTACAACNACTGAAACATCTTTAATGCATTCAACTAAATGATCATCCTCAAGAGAAAAGCATCGAAAAGGTAAATCTAATTCATCAGCCAATGCCTGAATACTCTTTTCATTTCGACCAGCCAAAATGGGTTTCATGCCTTGCAATTTAGCTCTTCGGGCTGTTAATTCTCCAGTATAGCCGTTGGCACCATAAATCATCCACTCACTCACTATATTTCTCCATCGGATTCAAAATTTAATGCCAATGAGTTGATGCAATATCTAAGTCCGGTTGGCTGAGGACCATCGTTAAAGACATGGCCAAGATGGGCTTCGCATTTGGCACATAAAACTTCGTCTCTCGCCATACCATGACTGCGATCTGACTCTACACTCACAGAATCAGCATTCTCAATATCATAAAAACTGGGCCAACCAGTTCCTGAATCAAATTTGGTTTCAGAATCAAAAAGCCTATTGCCGCAGCATACACATATGTATAAACCTGAATCTTTATTGGCAAGAAGCTCTCCTGTAAAAGGTGCCTCAGTGCCTTTTTGCTGTGTTACAAACGCTTGATCCTCAGTTAGATGATCCAAGTTTATTTCATTCTTTTTATCAGTATTCATAAAAACATTTTAAAACATTTAAAATGCGATGAGTGATTATTTTTTAAGATGCCTATTTATATAATCAATATTGTGATTAAACTAAGTCAATGGAACATAAAAAAATAAATTTTCATACTTACTTGCTTCCCAAAAACTGGATCATCAGCATTGTTTTATTAAAAGCGAGATTGATCTCACTGCTCCCATTTAATTGGATTTTAAAGTTAGGACACACACTAGGGATATTACTTTATTGCATCCCATCTAAACGATCCATCATTGCTATGAAGAATATTGAACTTTGTTTTCCGGAATTATCTGGATTTGAAAAAAAGAAATTATTGAAACAACATTTTAGCTCTCTCGGTATTGGCTTTCTTGAAGTGGCTATGGTGCGTTGGAAACCCACTAAAGTTTTAAAAAAATACATAACAATCAATGGTTTGGATCATCTAAAGAATGCCATTAACAAAGATAAAGGCGTGATTCTTATGAGCGCTCATTTTACTTCATTAGAAGTCAGTGCTTTAATTGGAAGAAAAGAAATAGTGCCTGATCTTCCTTCTATGGTGGGCATGTATCGCTTAGGTAACAACGCTATTATCAATCAATTCTTTCGTGAAGCTAGACTTAGATCAGTTGAAGGTTTGGTAACTAAGTTTGAAGTAAAAAGCTTAATCCAAGCTTTAAAAGAAAAGAAAATTATCTGGTATGCTTCGGATCAAAACTTCAGTGGTAAAAATGCAATTGAATTGGATTTTTTCAATCAAAAAGCTATGACAAATAGTGCGATTACTCGATTTATTGAAATGACAGGTTGCAGTGTACTGCCTTTTTTTCCTACAAGATTACCCAATCATCAAGGCTATAGCCTCAATATATATCCAGAAATTGAGTACAGGGCTAATCAAGATCCAAGAGAATATCTTATAAAATTTTATCGCGTCCTAGAAGAACATATTAAGAAAAACCCCGAACAATACTATTGGATACATCGAAGATTCAAGTCTAACTCTGAAAATAAGAATCCATACCTTTAAAAAAAGACCTATGGATTATCTTATCTGATTCTTGGTTTTCCTGAATATGGNTTTCCTCGGCTGGTTGGTGGCAGACTACCAATGTTTCTAAAATCTTTTTTCTCGATCAATCTCCCATTAGGAGAAAAAGTTTTCCATATGCCAGTTGCTACACCCTCATTGTATTGCTCTCTTGCTTGAAGTTCTCCATTGTCATAGAAAAATTCCCATACACCNTGTTTTTTTCTATTTTTTACTTCACCAGAAAGATAGATTGCACTATTTTCATGATAAGCAATAAATTCACCGTCCGGAGGAAGCTCTTGTGCCCCTATATTCAATGGAAATATTATGAATACTCCAGAGAGCAAGATGAGTTTTTTTAAGGTTAAATGCATTCAAAAATAATACGATATTCTGCCTGTATTTAATAGTGACATTTGCTGAATAGCTATTGAATGGGTTAATAAGAAGTCGCGGTGACTAAATCAATCCAACCTTTATCTGGAAAATCTTGATTCCTTAATAGGGTCAATTTTAATATTGATTTTCTGAGCCTCCTCAGATTAGCTTCAAGAATCTGCGGTGATGATTTTGAGAATCTCGTTTTATCAAAATCTAAAAAAAATACCTTATCATTGGCATCAATTTGTATGTTTTCAATATTGAGATCTTTATGAACTATGCCTTGTTGATGAAACCTGGAAAGACACTGCCCAATTCTTATCCACAGTTCTTTGGTCATTAATTCTTGTTTTATTTTATCTCCCATGGATTGCACATTTGGGATTTCTTGCGTCAAAAGGTCGGCTTGATAGNTTAGACCCGACTGCCTTACCCTAGCAGCAATAGGCACTGGCACAGGTAAACTCAGAGCATGCATCTGACTCAATAAATTCCATTCCATGAAAGAACGTGTTTCTTCTAGACCCAAATAAAGGTATTGGTCGTAAATTAATTTAGAGAGCACTCCNCCACGACAATAATGCTTTAAAGCACAAGACTTTCCTTCTATATTAATAAAGAAAACAGAGCCTCTTCCTTTTCTGTTTTCATTTAAGGTTTGATTATTTTGCCAATTGGCTGAATTGAAAATATCATCGCTCACATCATGAATTAAAGTATCATCATATAAAATGATACTTTGATTAACTTTTACAATTTTTTTACTCATACAATGAATTCTCTTAATGATAGTTTAGCTCTAAAAAATATTTGTGTAATCAGATTATCAGCACTTGGCGATTGTTGTCATGCTTTAGCGATAGCCCAACATTTAAGAAATCAATTGCCTGAAGCTAATATCATATGGATTATTGGTAAAACTGAGTATCAACTTGTTGATCAAATAAGAGACATTCAATTCATCGTGGTTGATAAATCAAAGCTCTTTAAATCTTTAATAAAAGTCTTTATAGAATTAAGAAATATAACCTTTGATGTGGTCTTAAATATGCATGCTTCCATGAGTGCAAATTTAGTAAGCCTCATGGTGAAATCAAAAAGAAAAATTGGTTATGACAAGGTCAGAGCCAGAGATTTACAAAAAATTTTCTGCCATGAATCAATACCTTCAAAAAGCAATCAACATGTTTTAGATGGAATGCTTGAGTTCTTAAAATTCATTGGGATCGATTGCAATAAGCCAAAATGGAACTTACCAATTTGTAAAAAAGCTGAAAACACTATGAGGTCTCATATCAATTTAGATCAAGTCACATGCGTGATCAGTCCCTGCAGTAGCCAACGTTATGGTGATCAATACAATAGGAGTTGGCCCATTGAAAACTACATTGAGGTGATTCATCATCTGATTAAAATGAATGTACAGATTGTCATTACAGGTGGCAATACAGAAATAGAAAAAAAATATTCAGAAGAAATCTCTAAGATTTTCCCAAACCAAATCACTAACTTAATTGGTCAGAGTTCCATCAAAGAATTGGCTGCCATTATCAGCTTGTCGGATTTTGTTATTTCACCCGACTCAGGNCCTGCCCATATTGCCTCAGTGACAAACACACCAGTCATTGGNCTTTATGCCATGAGTAACCCTTTGAGAAGTGGTCCTTATAATTCTCAAGAATGGGTTATCAATGCCTATGAAAAATCACTGAGTACCTTCATGAGCACTAATNCTGAAAACGTAAAATGGGGACAGAAAATAAAACATCCAGAGGCCATGCATCTTATTCTACCCAAGACAGTAANNCACTATATTGATCAGCTAATAGCGACCTTATAAACNGCTTCTGCTATCACTAAGTCTTGAACGGCCACTCCAGTTAAATCTGCAACTGTTATCTGATCAAAATGATTTCGACCTTGAACNGATCCTTCAAATATTTGTCCTATTTCAACCAATTCATTTGCTTGTATCATTCCTTTTTTTAAGGCTTGATGAATTTCACCCCTTAATTGATTTTGCGGGATGCTATCAGCAACCACTATGTCTGCTCTGGCTAAGATATCACAATCTAATTCACATTTATCCGGCGTATCTGAACCTACTGCTGTGATGTGAGTTCCTGGTTGCACCCAATTGGATTGAATGATTGCCTTCTTTGAAGAAGTGGTGGTAATAATCAGTCTATTTTGTTTTATCACATCAGACAAATCTTCATGTATTACCAATTCAACCTCTAGGTCAGAAAGATCTTGTTGCAATTCTTTGCTCTTTTCTTTGTCTCGTCCCCAAACATTTATGATTTTGATTGGCATCAGCTCCATCAAGCATCTTGCTTGGTATCTAGCTTGAACACCATTCCCTATAATAGCTATACTTTCTATACCTTCATTAGCCAAGAGGACCGAGGCCATTGCTCCTGCAATACCAGTTCTTAAATCAGTTAAATTAGCCTGATCAATCAATATTGCTTTTGGAATACCTGTAACTATGTCAAATAGAAGCATCATCCCTTGTCCTGGTTTTATTCCTAATTGATTATTTTCAGAGAAGCCTGAAGCAATCTTAATCACATAGAAAGATCCCCCTTTAATATACCCATATTTAATATGTACTTCGCCTGGTGGTTTTTCAAAAAGTAGTTCACCCACTGGAGGTATCTCTGCATTGCCATTGGAGTATTCAATAAATGCCTGTTTCATTGGTTCATGTATCTCAATCTGATCAAGCAAAGATGATATTTTTTTCCAATCAAGAACAATAGGTTGAATCATGCAATAATCTCCTTCATTTTATCCATGCTTATATTAGCACCACAAATGATGATTAGTACTCGTTTACCTTTTAAATGCTCTTTAAGCTTTATAAATCCAGCAACAGCAGTACCAGCAGCACCCTCAATCATCATTTGATGTGAGTCCATAAAAGACTTCATGGCACTGGCAATTTCAATTTCACTCAACAAAATGGACTGATCCACTATGGATTGGCAATAATCAAAAGTAATGGATCCACGCTCTAATGCTCCTGCAGATCCATCGCTCAAAGTATCCAAATGGTTAATATCTATAATATATCCAGCCTGCAACGCATAATGCATAGCAGCTGAATGAGATGGGGAACAAGCTATCACCTTTGTATTGGGATTTTTTTGCTTTAAGTAGCCTCCAATACCTGAAATTAAACCCCCTCCACCAACACAAACTAATACAACATCTATCGACTTCATCTGTTTATAAGCTTCTGCAGCAGTAGTGCCTTGTCCAACAATTACATCATAATCATTGTAGGGAGAAAGGAAGGGTAGATTATGCTTTTCAGCATATAGCCGGCCAGCAGTTTCTGCATCTCCAGATGTTTCTCCCTCAATCTTAAAGTCTGCCCCTAAATATTTTATTTTATTCAACTTTGCTGGAGACACATTCTCAGGAAGAAATATCAATGTGTCTAAATTAAGAAT
>JGI26060J43896_10000118_pt1 | contig 26398 bp, 24 predicted proteins | sample MarorgKNORR_S2LV_6_FD_43896 | JGI IMG/M metagenome (IMG submission 43896) | reverse complement strand
GCAACTCTGATGCAAGTTGCCCAGGAACTGGAACGATGCTACACCCAGTTTTCCAAGTACAACGACAACAGCTGCAGCGTGGTCAATAGCGGTGTGGTCAGTGAAACCTCCGACCAGGGGTTCTACGGGATCAGTGCATCCGGCGGCAATCTGACTGAATCGACCTTCACATTAACCGCAACCCCACAGAACGAGCAGGCGGATGACACAGACTGCACCGCACTGACACTGACCCACCTCGGCGAGCAAAGCGCGACCGGAGACGATCCGGATAGCTGCTGGTAAGCCATCCCCTGAGGTGCTTACAACTTAACGCAGAACTGACACCATGAGAGTCGCTTCAGATCCATCGTTTCTCCGCGCTCTCATCAACCATAGTGTCTACCCGATCGATCTCCTGGGCGCCCCCGCCGAAACCGAAGCATCACATTGGTTCGTGAATCACTCGCGGTTGACGGCGGTGCCGTTATGCGCGACTTTCTCAGCCCCTTCGACCTCAAATGCTTCCTCCCGGTTGCTGCAGATCATGTCGTTCGCAGAAAACTCCGGTATGATCGACAGCGTGCACCGCACCCGTGAACTGTACGGGCGAGGCACACAGTTCCATCTCGCGGCTGAGCGTAACGGGGTACACTCAGACAAGCTCATGGACTGAGCAGACACAACGCACGGCACGAACACCACAGGACGAACACCATGATTAAGGGCCTTCATCACAATGCTTATCGCTGCCGGGATTCCGAAGAAACCCGCTGTTTCTACGAGGATTTTCTGGGTCTACCCCTGGTTCATTCACTGGAAATCGGCGCCACCATGACCGGCCGTGGCACCCAGGTNCTGCACACGTTCTACCAGATGAGAGACGGGTCGTTTCTTGCTTTTTTTGACGATCCGCAGACACCGTTTGACTTTAAAGACCAGCGCGACTTTGATTTACACATTGCGCTTGAGGTCGAACACAACCGACTGCAGGAGATGATGGACAAAGGCCTCGCAAACGGGATCGAGACCCGNGGGATTTCCGATCACGGATTCATCGACTCGATCTATTTTCGGGATCCCAATGGCTACGTCATTGAACTGACCGCGAAACGGCCAGATCATGATCACGACATGGGCTCCGGCGAAGATGCGCACGCGATTCTTGATCGCTGGAGTACCCAAAAAACTCAGTAACCGCTTGTTCGTACCGCACCACTGACGCTTTTCTAATCGGGGAACCCGGCAAAGCGCGATGGAATACATTGAATGTCCTGAATGACGTCGGCAGGCAGTCCACCACGCAACTCCGATGACGCACTGTCGTAAACAGCGTCCGAAATACCACCGAAACGTTCTTTAATCGCCTCGGCAATCTCGTCGTGGCGTCCCACAGCGGCAAACAAATGCACAATGTCATCAGTCACTTCTTGGGCCATCTGATCCCATTGGTTGTTTCTAGACATCTGGTTCAACTTCAAGCCCAACTCTTCCAGATCATGCGCTTCGAGAACTGGCCAGTACGCTCGGGTCGAACCGTAAAATCCTATGCGGATACGCACCCACTCAAACATCTTAGCCACCGCCTCATCATCTGCTCCCGTGGCGATGAAACCACCCCCTGAAATCTCGAAACGTTTTCGCTGACGCCCAACGCTCGCCAGGGCGTTTTCAAGAGTCGGTATCACCGTATCTTCCAGATACCGTCGAGTACAAAAAGGGTGGAGACGCACGCCGTCATAGGCCTGCCCAGCCACTTTCATCATCGCAGGGCCGACTGCCGCAACCGTAATCGGCGGTGCCGGACTATCCATCGGTTCTGGCGTGAAATTTGGGGTCATCAAGGTAAAACGGTAATGCTGTCCTTCGAAATTTAGTGGCTCTCCAGTTTTCCACGTAGTTCCAGATAGCGCGTAGCGCGTTTGCATATTCGCGCAGTCGAGGCGCGGGGGGCGACCACGGAACGCTGAAGCGCCGCTCGTTATGACCCTTGACCTGACTGCCAAGCCCCAGTACAAAGCGACCCCCCGACGCTGCTTGCAGATCCCACCCGATATTGGCAACAGTCATGGGGCTGCGTGAAAATGCAATGGCGATGCCAGTCGACAGTTCCAGCTTCTGCGTGTTAACTGCAGCGATGCCCAAAGGCAAAAAGGGATCATGACGGTTTTCCAGCGTGCTNACACCGTCATATCCGTTCGCTTCGATCTCCCGTACCGCCTTAGGAATCTGGTGGAGATCGTGCTGCGGAATTGTTGTCATCACTCGCATGGTGGGCTAGTCGCTCAAAAATAAGTTGGTGATCAGAGGGTGAATCGTACACGAACACCTGGAATTTTCATTATCGGATTAGAGTGCAGACAAACAAGTACTCANTANCCCAGTTTCGGTCTCACTCGATTAATGAGNGGACGACCTTCGAGATACCTACCCAGGTTCCTAAATAGTAGGTCCAACGTCAGGTCTGTATAGTTCGCATCGTCGTCGGATGAGANATGGGGCGTAATGATGAGATTCTGTGTATGCCAGAGTTTCGAATCTGGCGGCAGTGGTTCCGGCGTNGTCACATCCAGAATAGCCCCGCCNAGAATGCCACGCTCGAGTGCAGACACCAGTGCTACGTGGTCAAGCACACCGCCACGAGCCAGATTAATCAGCCCTGCGCCGGGTCGCAGTGCCGCGAATTGTTTTTCCCCGATCAAGTTCTGTGTTTCAGGGGTGAGGGGCATGTTGAGGATGACAAAATCAGCATCGTCCAATGCCTTGTCAAGATCTTCAGGCGTGTACATAGCATGGACGTACCGAGATGGTCGTCCAGTTCTCCGAACGCCGCGTACCCGCAGGCCCATGGACTTCGCAACCTGTGCTGAGGCCTCACCCATTTTCCCAACACCAACAACGGTAACGGTTTTCCCTTTGATTGGCGTACTGTAAACAGGCTTCCAGTCACGGCAACGCTGGTCACTCGTAAACTTGGGAACTTGGTAATTCAACATCTGCAAGCCCATGCCCACATACTCCCGGGTCTTTTCAAGATGAATGCCTGAATTACGGGTAACTGTCATCCCGGGTGGTAACCAATCAAAAGGCGCGAGGTGTTCCACGCCTGCTCCGATAACATGGATCCATTTCAGCCGAGGTGCCCGCTGCTGAAGGTCGTCAGTTGGCAGGTCCCAGGTCATCATGACTTCTGCCCGTTCCATTGACCGATCAAAATTATCCAGGTCCCAGTCAACGCATACATCGATTCTGGAAGAAACTTCGGGATGACGTTGGCGGGCACGCGCCAAACGATCCGCAGTGGTCCTGAACACCAATTCTCCGGCACGATTATTTTTTATGTGGACGACTACTTTTTCTTTGATGGGTCTAGATGTCATCAGCATTATCTGGTTTGGCAAACGAAGCCTTTTTAAAACTGTTTCAGTCCGATCTTTGTGATGATAAGCCTATATTTGTGTTCTGCGACATGTCACGAAAATCGTCGCTGAGTCGGCAGATCATGTTGCATGACTGCGTTTGTGTCGAGCTTCTGCCGGCCTCGAGCACCATTAAACAGTGGCCTCAAAAATCACAGCGTGATCTATCAGAGCTGGATCAAAGCCTGCTCAACTTACCTCGTAGACATGAACTCGATGGGAAATCTCGGGTTCCCCATAAGGCATACTCTTAAAACTTTCCGTCACAAAGGTCTCGCGCCAGGCACCTGATGCCGTCAATCGCGACAGTGCTTCTGGGTAGGCAGGTTCCTGAGCAGGATCATCACGCAAACTGAAAACAATCGGTGCACCCGGCCTTGCTACCCTAATCAGTTCATCAAAACTATGGGCCGGCGCATGTCTCGGCGTGATCGTTCCACTCGACAATACAGCGGCAAACGTATCGTCACTAAAATCCAGTTGTTCGCCGAGAGCCATCTGATGCAGTTCTGCATAGATCCCTTTATCGCGGGCAATGTCGAGCATTCCCTCGGATAGATCGATACCCGTCATCGGTCCATAGCCCAGCATGGCAAGTGCTTCGCTCTGGATACCACCCCCGCACCCGGCATCCAGAATCGGTGCCGTACCCGACGCGACGAATCGAGTAAAAACGGCAGCAATCACTGCAGGTATTCGGTAACCCATGGCGCACAGATCGGACTCATATGCCTTGGCCCACCGGTCATAGGCTGCCTGCTGTTCTTCCACGCTGCTTGCATGGTAAGAGAGGGAAACATTCGTTTCGGACATGGACTTTTCCTTTTAAATTGACAGAGCGAATTTCAAATACCGTACACGCCTATTATCGGGGTCCCACGGTTTGTCGGCCAGAACTCGGGCGGCAATCATTTGGCTCAGCACCGAAACACTCAAGGGTTTACTGGATATTGTCACGGGGTTATCTATTTGTTGTGGATTAATCTGCTAAGTAACCGGTCCAACTGGTTAGCAAATGCAGTTCGGTCAGATTGACTGATCGACGATGGACCACCCGTGTGTATGCCACTGCTTCGCAGCGAATCGAAGAAATCTCGCATATTCAATCGTTGTCGAATGTTTTCTTTGTCATAGAGTTCGCCCCGAGGATTCAGGGCCATGCATCCTTGACCGATCAGTTCGGCGGCCAGAGGAATGTCTGCTGTGACTACTAAGTCACCAGGGGTTGATTTCTCCACAATGTGGTGGTCTGCGACGTCATAGCCGGGTGGCACCTGAACGGTATGGATATAGGGTGATCGTGGTACTTGTAGCGGTTGGTTGGCCACCAAGATGACCATTACAGGTACCCGGTCAGCAACCCGGTAGAGAATCTCCTTGATCACCTTCGGGCAGGCATCGGCGTCCACCCAGATCTTGCACTCCGGTGTTTGGCTTTGCGGTGTGATCATTCGAAGGGTCGAGCACGAAGTGCTCATTCCAGGGCGCAGCGCGGGAAATAGAGTGACACAAGATTGACTGGCGCATTAACCATCTCGCTGGTTACGAGATCGCCGCAAACGCTACTAAATAAGAATGACAGAAACGGTTGCATACAAAGTGGCTCAAGTCATACGCACTAACTAAGGAGGCGTGAGTGTTGTGGATAGTAATCAGAAAGTTTGGTACTTCTATAGTCATGAATCCAATTGATTTTTGATATTTCTGCTATCATCATTCGTGAATGGTGACGTCCGGGCTGTGCAAGTATTGATGGGGTCAACCCCGATTTTTNGGTGACGCACTTTATCGGATATCCTCACTCCTAGTATGATCGATTACGCCGAGTCTGAAAGCGGCCAAAAACGCATAAGCTCGCTTAACAATCAGTCCACGCGGCCGCCGCTCAAAGTTTGGTTCGACAATTCGAANCACGCGTGGTGAGCCAACTTTAATCACGACCTATTTCGGAGAACTGAACATGGCAAAACCCAGCGTCTACAGACGTGCNGACATCCAACACCGCAAGGATTCGCTGCCCGAGGGTGGCACGTACATCAAACCAATGGTAACGGCCAAGAACAGCGAAAGTACCATGGCGGGCGGTATCAATTTTTTGAATAAAGTCTCCGTACCGTTCGACATTCCTTGCGACGAGCTCATTTTCTGCTACGAAGGTAACTTTCGGCTNACGTGTGACGGAGAATCGTACGAGATCGGGCCGGGTGACATGATGTTTGTGCCNAAGGNTAACCATATTGCTTACGAGGCGGACGGTGAATGTACGATCTTCTACGCTGCCTATCCGGTGAACTGGAAACAATTAGCGGGTTTGACAGAGGTCCCCGGTATTGACCCCGACGACATGTAAGCTAGCTCGCCTTTGCAGCACATAGGCATCGTCCGGCGATTGAAAATCTGTTTTACTACTTTCAGCAATTGGAGTTGCTTTGATTGGTGGCCAGGGGTGGAATTGAACCACCGACACGAGGATTTTCAGTCCTCTGCTCTACCGACTGAGCTACCTGGCCGTGTTGGGCAAAACTTCATGAAGGCTTTGCATTAAAGATCACACCGTAGCTTTCGTCAAGTCGATCATTTTGTTGTACCCACCACTCGCAGAGCAGGTCAGTGCTATAGTTAGTCTGGGTCAGAGGCCATAGGCCAGTCATGAAATTCTGCAGTCAGTGCGCTCAACAGCTATCGTTCAAGGTGCCAGAGGGCGATAACCTACCGCGGTATATCTGTGACAGCTGCGGAATGATCCACTATCAAAACCCCAAGATCGTCGCCGGCTGCATTCCGGAATGGGAAGGCCGTATTTTGCTGTGCCGCCGAGCGATCCAGCCCCGCCATGGGTTGTGGACGATCCCAGCCGGCTTCATGGAAAACAGTGAAACCGTGGAACAAGCTGCAGCACGGGAAACTCGAGAAGAAGCATGCGCCAAGATCAATATTGCAGGCCTGTATGGGATCTATAACATTCCTCACGTGAACCAGGTGTACATGATCTTCAGGGGGCCGCTGGCGGATGGCGCATTTGCACCGGGTGTAGAGAGTCTTGAAACCGCCCTTTACGAGGAAGCCGATATTCCGTGGTCAGAAATTGCTTTTCCGGTCGTGAATAATGTGCTCAAACGCTATTTCCGTGATCGGCAACACGGCGACTTTGCAACTTTTGTTGATACCGTGGAGCCCAAGCGGACCTAANACAACAACACGGTATCGCCGCACTACCGAGCGAGCAGCTCGACCAGACCCAGCATAGACGTCACCTGTGCACTTGGTTTTTGCTGCTGTTCCCATACGCCTGCTGACCGGTTGACCCACACAGCAGTCAGCCCTGCATCCAGCGCACCGATCACATCTTCTACCGGGTGGTCACCCACATGGAGTACAGACGCGGGCTCCAGGTCCAGCGCCTCACAACCGAGCGCAAATATCTTGGCGTCGGGTTTTTTCACGCCAGCATCCGCTGCGCTGACTTGCCCGCTGAAAAATTTGCTGATCGCAAGCCTGTTTATGTTGGCATTTCCATTCGACAAAGCGACTATGGGATAGCGCCCTTCAAGTGCCTCCAGGGCTGGTAGTACGTCGGGGTAGAGCTCAACATCGTGGCGCAGTGCCAGAAAACGATCCATCAGATCGTATGACCCCGCAGGATCGTAATCACACTCCTCAAGAATCATGGCAAATGAGTAGCGGCGCAACTCCGTGAGATCATGGGCGAGATCGGGTCGGGTTTCATGGACCTGGTTACGCAGGCTGCGCAGTCCATCAGCATCATAGCGGCTGGCGACCTTGGGGTAATGCAACTCGATGTGCCGGTGTAATTCCACCTCCGCCCTGCGAATCACCGACCAGATATCCCAAAGCGTATCGTCAAGGTCCAGCGTTATGCCGCGGATATGTTTCATGCCGATTCTGTCCAGCGCAGCTGAACCTCAGCCGTAACCGCTGCCAGTGCCTGTTGGGGTGACGACCCAAGGTCAAGGTGTGCCACCTGTCGATCCAGTGCCGCCAGGCTTAGAAAATCACCGGACGCCTGAGCGTTATTGAGATCTGAAAACGAGTAAGGCTCACCCGGAATGGCCAACATCGTGTCGGTTGATGCGGTGATGATCAGATACAACCCTGTATTCGAACCGCCCTTGTGCAACTGACCGGTGGAATGCAGATAGCGGGGGCCGGGATTCAGGATCACCGGTAGCGGCAGGACCGCCCTTAATGCGGTAATCAGTTCCGACAATGCGTTCTGAACATCGTCGGTCATATACAGAAACGGCATCAGGGTCAGGTAGTTGGTGGGACCTGCATTCTGAAAAAATCGCAGCAGCTGCCCGCTGAGGCCAGCATCCTCGTCAACGAGTGAAATCGGCATGCGCAGCGTGAGGCCAGCATCATCACGGATTTCGCCAATACTGTTTGCCTGCTCTTCTTTTTTGCCTTCAAGCAACCGGCGGGTGGTCTGCTTGCTGGAGACAACGTCTGGCTCATCGAATGGATTAACCGCCAACAGTGCCCCGGTCACTGCCACTGCAAACTCCCAGCGAAAAAATTCACCAGCCAGACCGTACCGATCGTCGAGTTGATGGTGATCAATCTCATGTCCGGCTGCCTCCAGTGCTTGCAGGGTCTCATCCAGCGTGTGGTCGCCGGTGAGGGTGACGGCAACAAAGAACCGATCCATCCCATAGGCACCAATGGGCAAGGATTCATCGATCACCGGGATAATACCGATGCCTGATTTTCCGATGCTTTCGGCGACCAGCTGTTCAACCCATCCCGAGAACGCGCCCAATTGCGGTGACAGCAGCAAGGTCAGCTTGTTACGTCCCGCCAGCGCAGACCGTGCCATCGCCTGACCCAGCCGAAGAGCTGACGGGTCAGCATCAGGTGTATCTGCCCCGCTTGCTGCCCGGGCGGTACGTGCGGAATTGAACATCCGGTCAAGGTCCAAACCGAGCAATGCAGCCGGCACCATGCCAAAAGCTGTGAGCACTGAAAACCGCCCGCCAACGTCGGCTGGATTCAAAAAACAGCGTCTGAAGTCGTGTGCTTCAGCATAGCGCTGCAAAGCAGAGCCGGCATCAGTAATTGCAACAAAATTTTCACCAGCAGCGCGGCCTCGCTCAGCTTTGACTTGCTGGTAGAAGTAAGCCGTCAGGGCGGTCACTTCGGCGGTGGTACCAGATTTAGACGCACTGACGAAGAGCGTCTCTGGCAAACACGCTGCTNCGGCTGTTACGGCTGCCGGATGCGTCGTGTCCAAAACCACCAGCGGCAAACCCTGTTCGGTCTTACCGAACACGCCGGCGAGGGCCTGCGCCGCAAGGCTCGACCCCCCCATCCCGAGGACCACGACACGCGCGAATCCCTGGCCGCATATGTCACGTGCCCACGTGGTCAGTTCCTCGCGATTTTCGTTCAGCCAGTCGGGTGCATCCAACCAGCCCAAACGTTTACCGACGATGGATTGTGCTTCAGGCGCCGCCGCCCACAACGACACATCACGGGTGTGAATACGGCGGGCGATATCGGCAACGTCGGCTTCAGTCATAGGGTGGTGACCACATCAAAACAGCCCAGGAAGGCCCGGCCGTGCCGGTGTTGGTCAACGTGTGAAGTAACTCAGGCGGCCAGTGGACCGGCGCTGCGTACATCCTCGGGTACATCCTCGGCATATTTCGTGAAGTTTTCCTGAAACAGTCCCGCGAGCTTGCGCGCCTGCGCATCGTAAGCCGCCGAGTCGGCCCAGGTGCCGCGGGGATTGAGCACATCGCTCGGCACACCCGGGCAGCTCGTGGGTACTTCAAGCCCGAACACCGGGTCTGTCTGGGTCGCGACATCGTTGAGCAGCCCGTCTAATGCTGCGTTAATAATCGCACGGGTGTGATTGATCGCCATGCGCTGACCTTCCCCGTAAGGACCGCCGGTCCACCCGGTGTTGATAAACCAGACATTGGCCTGGTGTTCGTCGATCTTGCTACCNAGAAGCTCTGCATAACGTCGCGGGTGCAACGGCAGAAACGGCCCCCCAAAACAGGGGCTGAAGGTAGGCGTTGGTTCGGTCACCCCTTTCTCAGTGCCGGCGACCTTAGCGGTATAACCGTTGATAAAGTGGTACATCGCTTGTGCGCTGCTCAGTTTCGACACGGGTGGCAGTACACCAAAAGCATCGCAGGTCAGAAAAACAATATTCTCNGGATGACTGCCGCAGCCATCCGGACTCGCGTTCGGAATCTGAGTGATTGGGTAAGATCCGCGCGTGTTTTCNGTCAGCGTGTCGTCATCCAGATCAAGCTCACGCGTTTGATCGTCGATCACAACATTCTCAAGGATCGTTCCAAACGTCTGGGTCGTTGCGTATATCTCCGGTTCCTGTTCGGCCGACAGGTTGATCACCTTTGCGTAACAGCCCCCTTCAAAATTGAAAATTCCCCGACCGCTCCAGCCGTGCTCGTCATCGCCAATCAGTGTGCGCGAGGCGTCCGCCGACAGTGTGGTTTTGCCTGTACCCGACAGACCGAAAAATATGGTGGTGTCGCCACTGGGCCCAATGTTCGCTGAGGCATGCATCGGCAGCACATCTTTATGCGGCATCAGGTAATTCATCACACTGAAGATCGACTTCTTGGTTTCGCCCGCGTAACTGGTACCCCCGATAATCACCAAGCGGCGTGCAAAATTCAGGACGATAAACGTCTCTGAGCGGGTGGCATCGGTTTTGGGGTCCGCTGCGAAGCTTGGCGCGTTGATGACGGTAAACTGGGGTTCATGAGCAGCCTTCTGCTCGTCAGTGGCTTCAACAAACATGTTGCGGGCAAAAATGCTGTGCCAGGCGAGTTCGTTGACGATGCGTACCGGCAGACGATGCTCCAGGTCTGCGCCCACATAACAGTCTTGAACATAGAGTTCACTGCCTTCAAGGTGTGCCATCATGCGCTCAAACAACGCATCAAAACGAGCGGGTTCATAGGGGGCATTGACTTTACCCCACCAGATGTCAGCTTCTGTGGTCTCATCCAGGACAACAAACTTGTCATTAGCAGACCGGCCAGTGTGCTGACCCGTACACACCACCAAGGCGCCGTCTTTTGACACCTTCCCTTCNTGGCGCCTGAGGGCGTGCTCAATCAGTGTGGGTGTGCTTAAGTTCCAGTGAACGGTTCCCAGATTTCGAAGGCCATGGTTCTCCAGGCCATAGTGACTTTTTACGCTGGACGACTCGGACATATTTACTCCTGNACTGGATTTAATGACAGCGATTGGTGGTCAGTGCCAGATCGCGATAAGTCTTAAACACGCCGAGTATAGCCCACATTAATNCCTCGATCTGGTTCACAAAATACATTTAAGCCTGTGTCGTCGGGGGCACCCAACCTTCGGGTTCATCGCCACCGTCACCAAAGAAAAATGCCTCCATCTGGGCAGCAAGGTACGCCTTATGTTCCGGATTGATCGGACTCAAACGCTTTTCGTTCAACAACATGGTCTGTCGTTGCAGCCATTGTTGCCATCCGGCTTTTGAAACATTATCGAGTATGCGTTGACCCAACTCTCCGGGCCAGGGTGCGGCATCCAGTGCGTCGCCCTCACAGCCAAGTACCACGCAGTCCACTCGCAGACTCATCAGATTGTCTCCAGGTTGTTGAGCAGTTTACGTACCGGAGCGGCCAGTCCACGCGCCGGTGCAGACCCCGGTTTATACCAGATACGTTCTGCGCCGTGCAGCACTTTGTCATCCTGGCCGGCATAACGCACCGGTTGCGGCTGAATACTGAGCTCGAAGTGCGTAAAGCCATGGCGCAGGGCCGGCCAGGGCTGATCAATCTTCACCGCAGTCCCCAGATAACGCCGGCAGAACGCTGCTGTCGTTTCTTCGGCCGGGCACTCCGGAAAACTCCACAAACCACCCCATATACCCTCAGCGGGACGCTGCTCCAATAGAACACACCCGTCGGTGTTGCGCACTAGGATCATCGTCACATGACGAAGCGGTCGTTTTCGTTTGGGCCGGGAACCCGGATAGCGGTCGATCTCTTGTCTTGCGAGGGCCTGGCAGTGCGAAGCCAACGGACAGTTCCCACATTGCGGATTGCGCCGTGTGCACACCGTTGAACCCAGATCCATGACCGCCTGCGTGTAGCTTGGGACATCCTGCTGGGGTGTATAGCGTTCCGATAAAGCCCATAGTTGGCGCGCCACAGCCGTGTCACCCGGATAGCCTGCCACAGCAAAACAACGAGCCAGTACTCTTTTCACATTGCCATCGAGTATCGCGTGGCGCTGGCCAAACGCAAAGGCAAGTATCGCACCAGCCGTTGAGCGACCAATACCCGGCAAGTCCAGCACCTCGTCAAACTGGTCGGGGAAACGGCCACCCCACTCATCAACAACCCGGCGGGCCGAGCGATGAAGGTTTCGCGCTCGAGCGTAATAGCCAAGGCCCGTCCAACAGTCCAGAAGTTCATCCTGACTCGCCGCAGCCAGTGCCGTCACGGTGGGAAAACGCTGCATGAATCGCCGGTAGTACGGGATTACCGTCGTCACCTGGGTCTGCTGAAGCATAATCTCTGATACCCAGATCGGATAGGGGTCGCGCGTGCCCTGCCACGGCAAGTCGTGCCGACCATGGTGGCGGTGCCACTCAAGCAGTGTCTGTGCAAACTTCGGCTCTGTATTCACGGCGCGTCCTGTTCGGTCAGTGGTTGACCACGACAGTCTCGGTGATCACCGCCTAGCAACCTATAGGCATGGACTATAATCAATTTATGAGGAATATCCGCTTTTGCGTGTGGGTTTTGGTGCTGGTTTTGGGCAGCACACGGTTGCTGATGGCAGACTCTGCTCTCTCCGGCCATGCCATGACTATGTTCGACAACGAAACCCCCAAGTACACCGCAACTTTCCCACATTTCAACTACGTCAACCCCACAGCACCCAAAGGCGGCACACTGCGACTCGCGGTTGACGGCACCTATGACAGCTTTAATCCGTTTATTCCCAAAGGCAATGCGGCAAGCACCGGCTCGGTGGAAACGCTCCTGGTCAACAGTGCGGACGAACCCTTTACGGCTTATGGCCTTGTCGCAGAAACCATGGAATGGCCCGCCGACCGCGCCTGGGTCATCTTCAACCTGCGTCCCGAAGCGCGCTGGCACGACGGCACCCCGATCACTGCTGATGATGTGGTCTGGTCGTTTGAAACGCTGGTGGCAAAGGGCTTGCCTTTTTACCGTTACTACTACAGCGCCATCGACAGCGTTGAAGCGCTCAGCAAGCATCGGGTCCGTTTTAACTTTAAAGAGTCTGGCAACCAAGAACTGCCGCTGATTACCGGCCAACTGCCGGTTCTGCCCAAGCATTACTGGGAGACACGAGACTTCTCCGCCACCACGCTAGACCCCCCGTTGGGCAGTGGCCCCTACCGCATTCAGAAGTTTGAGGCCGGCCGCTATATCGTGCAGGAACGGGTGACGGATTACTGGGGCGCGGATCTGCCGGTTCGGCGCGGCATGAACAACTTTGACATCATCCGTACCGCATACTTCCGGGATGCGACGCCGATCCGGCTTGCAATCAAAGCCGGAGACATCGACTTCCGGCTCGAGAACCAGTCCAAAGCCTGGGCCGACGACTACAATGTGGCCGTCGTCGACAAGGGTCTGCTCAACAAAGAAATGGTCCCGCACCGCCAGCCCACGGGCATGCAGGCTTTTGTGATGAACACCCGGCGGACCCTGTTCCAGGACTCCAAAGTACGGCAGGCATTGGGCTATGCGTTCGACTTTGAATGGTCCAATCGCACGCTGTTCAACGGCCAGTACACCCGCACGAGCAGTTACTTCTCAAATTCAGAGCTCGCCTCCTCCAACCTGCCTGAGGGGGAGGAACTGACCCTGCTGGAACACTATCGTGGCCGCATCCCTGACTCCGTGTTCAGCCACACTTATAACATCCCGGTGACCGACGGCAGCGGGCGGCCACGGGACAATTTACGCAAAGCCACGGCCCTGCTTAAAGACGCTGGCTGGACAGTGCGCGATCTCAAGCTCGTCAATAAAGCCACCGGTGTACCTTTCAGATTTGAAGTTCTTCTTTCTTCTAAGGCATTTGAGCGCATTGTGCTGCCCTATACGCAGAATCTCAAACAACTCGGGATCGAGGCCAAAATTCGGCTGGTGGACCAGACCCAGTATATCGAGCGCTATCGGCAAAAAGACTTCGACATGTTGGTGGCGGTCTGGGGCCAGAGTGAAACGCCGGGTAACGAGCAGCGAGAATACTGGGGCAGCGACGCGGCGGATAGTGCAGGCAGTCGCAATCTAGCCGGGATCAAGGATCCTGTTGTAGACGAACTGATTGAACTGCTGGTCAAATCAGAATCCCGCGAACAACTGAACGTGCGTACCCGGGCCCTCGACCGGGTGCTCCTGTGGGGACACTACGTGGTGCCCCACTGGCACATCCGCGCCGACCGGGTCCTCTACTGGGACAAGTTCAGCCGTCCTGCAACCCCGGTGCGCAGTGGTGTCATGACCAGCCGATGGTGGTACGACACACAAAAAGCCACTGCCCTGGAGCAGGCCCGACAATAACCGCCGCTCGGCAGATCTGCTGAGCCCTGCGACAGCACAGACTGGAGACTGAAGATGGGTGCTTACATCGTTCGCCGTCTGCTGCTGATGATCCCCACACTGCTGGCGATCATGATGATCAATTTTGCGGTCATTCAGATCGCCCCGGGCGGACCGGTGGAACAGGTTATCTCCCAGCTGACCGGCATCGGTAGCGACATTACTGAACGGGTCACGCGGACCGGCACCAGCGAAACCCTGACGTCTGTCCGCAGCGATGGGAGCAGGAGTAAATACCGCGGCGCTCAGGGCCTGGACCCAGACTTCATCAAAGCCCTGGAAAAACAGTTCGGCTTTGACCAGCCGCTGCACCAGCGGTTCATCACCATGATGAAAAATTACCTGATGTTCGACTTCGGCGAAAGCTTTTTCCGTGATCGCAAAGTCGTCGACCTGGTGCTGGACAAGATGCCGGTCTCTATATCGCTCGGCATCTGGACGACCCTGCTGGCCTATCTGATCTCTATACCCCTCGGCATTGCCAAGGCCGTGCGTGATGGNAGCCGCTTCGACGTGTGGAGCAGTATCGTGGTGATCGTCGGCATGGCCATTCCGGCGTTTCTGTTCGCGGTATTCCTACTGGTTTTCTTTGCCGGAGGCAGCTACTTCGACTGGTTCCCGCTGGCGGGCCTGACTTCGGAAAACTGGGACACACTGTCGTGGTGGGGCCAGGTAACTGATTACCTGTGGCACATCACCTTGCCGGTGATTGCCATGACCATCGGCGGGTTTGCCACGCTGGCCATGCTAACCAAGAACTCATTTCTTGATCAGATCAACCAGCAGTATGTGCTCACTGCGCGGGCCAAGGGNCTCTCACAAACACGTGTGCTGTATGGCCATGTTTTCCGCAATGCGATGCTCATCGTGATCGCCGGNTTTCCCGGTGCTTTCGTCGGCATCCTGTTTACTGGCTCANTGCTCATCGAGATCATCTTCTCCCTCGACGGGCTCGGACTGCTCGGATTCGAAGCNGCCTTCAAGCGTGACTACCCGGTGATGTTCGGGGCTTTATTTTTCTTTTCGCTGCTGGGGCTGGTCATGAACCTGATCGGTGATCTGATGTACACGGTAGTCGATCCCCGAATTGATTTCGAGGGCCGTGAGGTATGACAGGTGTACTCAGCAGTGTGAGCCCCATTACCCAACGGCGCATTGAGAACTTCCGGGCCAATCGTCGCGGCTGGTGGTCGCTGTGGATATTTCTNGTGCTGTTTGTCGTGTCGCTGTTTGCCGANTTTGTTGCTAACGATAAACCGCTGTTGGTCCGTTACAACGACAGCTTTTATATGCCGGTGTTGACGGCTTATCCCGAAACCGAGTTCGGCGGTGATTTTCTCACCGAGGCAGATTACAGCAGNCCCTACGTGGCTCAACTTATCGGCCAGAACGGCTGGATGATCTGGCCACTGATCCGCTATCACCACCGGACCGTGTCCTGGGACCTTACTGGTCCGGCACCCTCACGACCAGACAGCACCCACTGGCTGGGCACCGACGATCAGGCTCGCGACGTTATTGCCCGGGTGATCTACGGTTTCCGGATATCGGTGCTGTTCGGTTTTACGCTCACCATCATCAGCGCAATCATCGGCGTCGCCGCCGGTTCGGTACAGGGCTATTTCGGTGGCTGGCTCGACCTTGGCCTTCAGCGCTTCATCGAAGTGTGGTCAGGCTTACCTATTTTGTACCTACTCATAATTCTCGCCAGCGTCGTCGAGCCCAACTTCTGGTGGCTGCTGGGGCTGATGCTGCTGTTTTCCTGGATGGGCTTTGTAGGCGTGGTCCGGGCGGAGTTTTTGCGCGCACGCAACTTCGAATATGTACGCGCAGCCCGGGCACTTGGCGTGAGTGATGCCGTGATTATCGTGCGGCATGTACTGCCCAACGCGATGGTGGCGACGATTACATTTATGCCCTTTACACTGGCAGGCTCAGTCACGGTACTCACATCACTCGATTTTCTGGGTATCGGCCTACCGCCGGGCTCCGCCTCGCTTGGGGAGTTGCTGAGCCAGGGGAAAGCCAACCTGCAGGCCCCGTGGTTGGGTCTGACCGGCTTTTTCGTCATCGGCCTGATGCTGAGCCTGCTGATATTCGTCGGCGAGGCCGTCCGCGATGCGTTTGACCCTCGAAAAAACGTAGGCTAATCATGGCACACCTTGATTCTGTCTCAACTCCGCTGCTCNNAATNGATGATCTGTCGGTGACCTTCAGCACGCCTGCTGGCCCTGTCGAAGCTGTCCAGCAAGCAGATCTGGTGGTCAACCGCGGTGAGACCGTGGCCCTGGTCGGTGAGAGCGGCTCTGGTAAATCAGTGACGGCGCTGTCTGTGCTGGGTCTTCTGCCTTATCCCAAGGCCACTCATCCCAGCGGCAGCATACGTTTTGAGGATCAGGAACTTTTGGGTGCCGGTGACAAGGCGCTGATGCGGATTCGGGGCGACCGCATCAGCATGATTTTTCAGGAACCCATGACCTCGCTGAATCCATTGCATAGCGTCGAAAAACAGATCACCGAGGTCCTCAAACAAAAAGCGAATTTAAGTGCCCCGCAGGTACGAGAGAAAGTGATTGAGCTACTGCAACGGGTTCACATTCAGGAGCCCGAATCGCGGCTGGGTGCCTATCCGCACCAGCTTTCCGGTGGGCAGCGCCAGAGAGTGATGATCGCGATGGCGCTTGCCAACGAACCCGATCTGCTCATTGCCGATGAACCGACGACGGCAGTAGACGTCACCACCCAGGCCCAGATCCTCGAACTAATTACCGAATTGAGAGAGCACTCCGGGATGAGCGTACTGCTCATTACCCATGATCTGGACGTGGTGAGAAAAACAGCAGAGCGGGTCTATGTCATGCAAGCAGGGCGTATTATCGAAGACGGCGATACTGCTTCGGTGTTCCGTGCGCCCGCGCAGCCCTATACGCAGCAACTCATTGCGGCGGAACCGCAGCCGCGATCCCGCTCCATCCCAGAGAACGCACCGGTGGTGCTGCAAGGCAAAAAAATTCAGGTCTGGTTTCCGATCAAAAAGGGTGTCCTGCGGAAAACCGTTGATCATATCAAAGCCACCGACGATGTGAATCTAACCATCCGGGTGGGTGAAACTGTTGGTGTGGTGGGCGAAAGTGGTTCCGGCAAGACGTCGCTCGCCCTGGCACTGCTGCGGCTGATCTCATCGCGGGGTGAGATCGAACTGCTCGGCCGCCCGCTTCAGGGATTGCGCCAACGGTCCCTGAAACCACTGCGTCGCCAGATACAGGTCGTGTTTCAGGATCCTTTCGGCAGTCTTAGTCCACGTCTTTCAGTGGGTCAGATCATCGCCGAAGGCCTAGTCGCGCATGACATCGGCAACCCAACAGAACAACAGGAAAAGGTCATCCAGGTGCTTGAGGAAATGGGCCTTGATCCCGCCACCCGACACCGTTATCCCCATGAATTCTCAGGCGGCCAGCGACAGAGGATCGCTCTGGCCAGAGCGATGATCATGCAGCCTGAGGTGCTGGTGTTGGACGAGCCGACCTCAGCTCTGGACCGCTCGGTACAGGCGCAGATGATCAATCTGCTACAAAAACTACAACATGACCATGGGTTGGCCTACTTATTTATTAGCCACGATTTAAAGGTGATCCGGGCCTTGAGTGACCACATCATTGTGATGCGTCAGGGCAAAGTGGTGGAACAGGGAGATGCAGACACGATCTTCGACAACCCGACACACCCCTACACGCGAGCCTTGATGTCAGCGGCTTTCGATCTCACTGTGACAGACATCACCGCTGTGGCACAATAATTGACTGTCCAAAGTTAATTTACTGCTATGAATCTCTCCCGATATCCGATCGACGCCCCTAAGAGTCCTGAAACACAGCGCTTAATAAGCGACTGCAGGTCTAAATTAGCTGAAACTGGAATGTGTCTGCTGCCAAATTTTGTCTCTGGGACAACCTTAGATTGCATGAGGCAAGAAGCAACCGCACTGTCACCGAGTGCACACTATAACGAGCACTGGCGTACCAGTCCGCGGGGTGGAGGGGATTCAAAAATCGGCGAAAGTACCCAAGCCACAAGGGCCAGCATATGGGCCATAGCGTTTGACCAGATGCGACCGGAATCCCCGTCCCGGCAGTTGTATGAATCCGATGATCTCTTGAACTTTGTGTCAGCTATTACCGACGACCCAGAACTCTATCGATGTGTTGATCCTCTAGTCTCGTGTCATTTTTCCGTCTTTCGTGATGGTGACGAACTCGGGTGGCACTATGACCCCAAAACCAACTTAGTTTTAACCCTACAGCTACANGACGCCGACGATGGCGGTCACTTTGAGTTTGCAAATGGTGTTCGAAGTAAAGAATTCGACAATGCTGAAATAGAACTTGCAATCATTGAAGGCCGATATGACAACATTCTGAGTCCAGATCTGCGACCAGGCACGCTAACAATTATTAACGGCTACTCATCATTTCATCGCGTCACGCCCGTCTTAGGCAATCGAGAGCGAATTGTTACCTTACTTAACTACTCGAAAACTCCCGGCTATTGCTTCAGTGACAATATTCAACAAAGATTCTTCGGGAGAGTCGCTTAGCGATGCTAGCCCTCAGCTAGCCGAAACTTTAAGTCCACAGCCTTCTATCTTATCGATACTGAAACCAATGCGGTGGCATTGTCGGATTAGTTAGTTATCCGTTAAACGCTTCACGAATTTAGTTCAGTTCACGGTCGAATGACTTAGACCAGGATTTGGAGTAAGTTTTTTCTTCATGCTCGAACACTTCCATTTCGGCCGTAAAGTGGAATTCTGTTAACGTTGAAGTTAAAGACGATCGTGTCTCGGTTCGCACGTTCAAATCCGCGTCTGGCCGCCGACAACCATCGGGCATGGTAATCCACAGATGCTCGGTAACTTCAACCTGGTATAAGAATTTATCGATAATCTTCGTCAAAATTCACACGCTCAATAAAACCTGATTATTGATAAGTCGAGTGCAATACTTCTTGCATTTGATCGACTAGATGCAAGCCAACGTTTGTTGTAAGTGACGATAGTTTAAGGTCAATGAATGATTTGATACTACTGGACCAGAAAAAATAAGGGACCCGGTGATCACACCGAGGCCCCTCTACAAACTCACGACAATTTTATTAACTTTTAGGCCTTGCGGAAATGCCTCAACAGCGGTACGCCATCCGGACGCACTCCTGGAATGATGGTATCCCGATAAATTGCGGGGGTTGCCTCGTGGGTAATGAAACGATACGCGCCTGATTCTTCCATCATGTCTTGCAGCTTCTTATACATGACGTCTCGCTTATCGTTATCGAGTTCACCCAACGCTTTGTTATGGAGATCATCAAACTCTTTATTGCATACGCGTTCCCAATTCCACACGCCAACCTGGTCGCAGGTAAACCACATAGTCGCCCAACTCGGGTCGGGAGCCATTGAGTATCGGGCGTAAATCAATTCAATATTTTTCCAGGACTCTCCATCGGACTCGGAACCTAGTGTCCAGAATGTTCCTGAGTCGTGCACATTGATTTGCACGTCGATACCTATCTCAGCAAGATTAGCCTGGATGATCTGAACTGCCACCATGTACGTCGGCTTGTTGAGCACATCGAGCGTAAACTTCAGTCGGCCAGCGTGCCCAGCTTCGGCCAGCAGTTTTCTTGCACCTTCGTAGTCCGGTTTCGAGGGTGTCAGGTTCGCATCTCGGTGCCCAACTAATCCCGGCGCTATGATCCCTGTCGACGGCTTGGCTACGCCAAAATACGCCGCTTCCATAATTGCATCAACGTCGATAGACCGTTGAATAGCCTTGCGAACGCGAATATCCCCTAGCTTCGGATTGTCGACATTCATACCCAGCCAGACATAGTAGAGCGATGGGCTCTCTAATACTACTGAGCCTTTTGGAGGAGAGCTTCGGTAATTTGGCAAAGAAGATACGCTGACCCAGGTCCAGTCCAGATCACCCGCCTCAAAACCCAACTCGGCTGACTTTTCATCTGTAATTACAAATAAATGAATCTCATCAAAATCGGGTTTGGGGCCGTTCCACAAAGGGTTGCGTTCCAGCACGAGCTTTTGTTTTTGTACCCACTCTTTAATCTGATAGGGGCCTGAGACCGCAGGAAGATCCGCAATCTTAAAAGTGCCACCTGCCGCTTCGGTGGCTTTTTTCGAGATGATATCGCCCGATCCATAGGGCAAGGTGCTCCACCAAAGGGGAGCAAACGGTTTTTTCAGGACGATGGTGCCGGAATACTTTCCGGTGACTTCAACTTTCTCCAGGGTAGCCCAGTCGCCCGCGTAGGCAGACTTCATCTCCGGATCGCTAATTCGTTCGTAAGAAAACTTGACATCTTCAGCAGTCATCTCACCATAACCGTTGGTAAACATGATGCCAGGTCGCAGCCTGAATTTAATGTGCGTGTCGTCAACCTGCTCAATGTATTCCGCTGCGTCGAGCTCAGTTTCCCATTTTGTACCGGGCTTAAATGCAACCAGCTTATTAAAGACTGCACCCCCAATCCATCCCTCGGGTGCCGCTAGCGTGTATGCAGGGTCTAGAACCTGAAAAACCGAATAGCTCCGGATTTTAAGAATGCTGCCTTCCGCGCTAAACGAAAGGCCCGGGTTCATCATTGCGGTAGCCCCTAAAGCCGCCGAGCCTTGTAGAAACCTACGTCGTGTAGTTTTAACATCGAGCATGTTCATTTCTCCTTTTAGTGGTGTATCTGATAGTGGCTGCAAGAGTTTGTCATAGCTCTAGTACAGCATCAAATAGGTTGATTCCAGTTCACAAGCATTAGTTCGAATCAACACAATTAATAACATAGTTTCGGTTGTTAGTATCGAGCATCCGTAATTTTTATCTTGAACTTCGGGTTGTTTTCTTCAACGTTAGAAATTAACGCATTCNCCTACTTTTAATAATACTTCTCAACAAGTAATGCGCTGTCACGGTGCTGATAGAATTGGGACAATTAAATTTTAGGCTAACACTATCATGGGGTTGTATTTTTTAAGACGTCTTGGATTGTCCGTCGCCATTATAGCGGTCGCGATGTCAATTCTCTTCATCATCACGCACATGATTCCGGGCGATCCGGTATCTATCGCTCTTGGACCACGTGCGACGACCGAAATGAAAGAAGAATATCGTGCGCGTATGGGGATTGATCTACCTATCTACGTGCAGTATGGAAGATTTGTTAGCCACGTTCTACACGGCAACCTTGGCAAAGACGTTTTTAGCGGCTTGCCTGTACTAAACATCGTCAGTAGTCAGCTTCCTCACACCGTGATTCTAGTTTGTGTCGCCATAGGATGGTCGGCAATACTCGGAATCATTCTAGGGTGTTTCTCCGCGCTACACCGGAACAGTATCCTGGACCGGTTTGTAGGTGTGATTACCGTTGGTGCTATCGCGATTCCGTCCTTTGTTGTTTCGCTTTATTCGCTGCTACTATTTGCAGTCACTCTTAAAGTTCTCCCTGCGTTAGGTGCTGGTGAATCCGGCGATATCGCTGACCAGCTTAAGCACCTGATTCTACCGGGCTTCGCACTAGGCCTCGGTTGGGTTGGCTATATTGCTCGTATGGTTCGGGCATCAATGTTGGAAGTCATGGGAGAGAACTTTATTCGCGCAGCCAAAGCCTACGGGCTACCAGAGACCACCATAGTTTCCAAATACGCTCTGAAGATTGCCATTTTACCGACTGTCACGTTGCTTGGAGTTGGAGTCGGGAACATGCTATCGGGCGCGTTGTTCGCAGAAATTGTTTTTTCGCGGCCCGGTATCGGCAAACTAATCTATGACATGGTGCTAATGCGTAATTTTCCTGTGGTACAGGGTGCTGTATTAGTCACCACCGCATTATTTGTGCTGTGCGCTTTGATGGCAGATATGCTCAACTCAATCCTGGATCCCCGTGTCCGTGCCAATCTCTGATACCTCGGTCCAGAATCCGGCCAGCTCGACCGCGTACCGGCAATTTTTCCGTGAACCACTCGGCGTATTCGGCTTGGTGCTGGTTGTCATTTTGGTCCTCGCAGCAATCTTTGCACCGTATCTAACAGATTACTCGCCAAACACTATTGATATTAAGTCTCGCCTATCACCACCATCGAGTGAACACTGGGTCGGAGCTGATCAACTCGGCCGCGATACGTTTACTCGCGTGTTATATGGTACAAGAATTGCTTTAAAAGTTGCTGCCTGGTCAATCTCACTTGCACTTTTGGGCGGCTTGCTACTTGGGATGATTGCCGGTTATGGACCTCGCTGGCTTGATAACCTGCTGATTCTGATATTTGACGCAGTGCGTTCCTTTCCCACCATTATGCTTGCTCTCGCAATAATCACACTTACAGGACCCAGTCTGAACATGGTGATCTTGGTTGTTGTGATCACATCCATCCCGGTCTACGCACGTATAGTTCGTACACAAACGATGTCGCTCCGAGAGAATGAGTTCGTCCTTGCTGCGCGATCAATTGGCACAGGGTGGTTCCGCATCCTCTATCTTCATATTCTGCCCAACGTTATCGGCCCACTGTTGATCCTTGCCAGCATGGATATACCAGTAGTAGTAACAATCGAAGCGGGTTTGAGTTTTCTCGGTCTTGGCGTACGTCCGCCAACCGCGAGTTGGGGTACCATTCTTGCAGACGGCTATGCGTACGTTCGTAATACACCTTGGTTATTGGTCGCCGGCGGAGTACCGCTTATTCTCACAACCCTCGGTTTTACTTTTATGGGTGAAACATTGCGCGATGTCTTTGATCCAACTCTGAAACGCCGAGACTGAGCCTCATGGGAGCAGTACTTTCAGTAAACAATCTTTCAGTCGACTTCTCGACCCCCAATGGGCCAGTACATGCGTTGCGCCATGTAAATCTGGACGTGCCCCAAAATCGAATTGTCGGTATCGTGGGCGAAAGTGGCTCAGGGAAGAGCACGGTAGTGTCTGCCGTCATGCGACTACTCGCCAACAACGCCAATGTGCTCGGCGGCACGATTCATTTNGAAGGTCGCAATATTCTCACAATGAAAGAAAAAGAGCTTCGTGCAATACGGGGCGAAGAGATTGCAATGGTGTTCCAAGATCCAATGACCGCACAAACACCAGTGCTTTCGATCGGCCAACAGATGATAGACATCCAGTATCGACGACCGCTGTCTAAAAAAGAGAAACGTCAAAATGCAATCAAAATGCTGAATCGGGTCGGGATATCGGATGCCGGTGACCGTGTCGACCAGTATCCACATCAGTTCAGTGGTGGTATGCGACAGCGTATCTCGATTGCTATGGCGCTCATGATGAACCCTAAACTGTTAATCGCTGATGAGCCGACTACTGCACTCGACGTGACACTGGAAGCTCAGATTATTCATCTTTTTAGAGAATTGAAAAAATCATTCGATGGCTCAATCATCATCGTCTCTCATAACCTCGGCCTGATTGCAGAACTATGTGACGAGGTCATAGTGATGTATGCCGGTGAGGTTGTTGAAAATGCTTATGTTGAGGACCTTTTCTACAGAGCTTCCCATCCGTATACCCGTGCCTTGCTCGAATGTGATCCGGCTAGGCTAGGCGAACTCACTGAAGATTTACCCACTATTCCCGGGGACGTACCCAACCTGCAAAAGGTTTCCCCTGGCTGCATCTTCGCCCCACGATGCACCGAGGAATTTGATACCTGTTCTCATCAGCAGCCACCAATGGTCGCGTTAAATTCCACGCACGAAGCCCGATGCCACCTATTGAAAAATGGCTGACCTACTGAAAATTACCGACTTAGGCGTAAGGTTCCGGGCACTGTCGTCATTCGCTGCTCTACTACAAAACGTCAAAGATCCGTGGATCGACGCAGTTCTGGATGTTTCTTTACGCATAGCGCCCCGCGAAACTGTGGCATTGGTCGGTGAGAGTGGCTCAGGCAAAACCACGCTGGGTCGATCCATCATTGGGCTGATACGGCCACATAACGGCAGCATCCAGTTTGAGGACACCGAACTCTGCGGTCTGAGTGAAGCTGCTTACAAATCGGTCAGGCGACATGTCTCGATGATGTTCCAAGATCCGGTTGCGTCTCTGAGTCGTCGGCGAAGTATCCAAGCGCAAATTTCCGAACCCTTCAAGGTGCATGGAATTCCAATCAAAGACAATGAGACTGATCGTCTAATGGAACTAGTCGGATTAAATAGTTTCTTTAAACACCGATTTCCGCATGAATTATCGGGGGGCCAAGCCAGGAGAGTCGGCGTAGCCCGTGCTCTTGCTCTATCTCCAAAACTTATCATAGCCGATGAACCGACAGCAGGCCTCGATGTTTCTGTGCAAGGCGAAATACTTAACTTAATGCGCGACTTACAACAAAAGCTTGGCATCAGCTATTTGATCATCACTCACAACTTGCCTGTTGTTCAACATGTAAGCGATCGAATCGCAGTAATGTATCTTGGCCGCCTTGTGGAACAAGGCGATACGCGCTCCATTTTTAAGCGCCCAGCTCATCCTTATACAAAGGCTTTGCTTTCGGCGGTGCCACAACCTGATCCAGCTAAACGTCGAGAGCTTGTCTCTATTGAAGGCGAAGTGCCAAGCTTACGTGAACGCCCGGCAGGCTGTGAATTTCATCCTCGGTGCGCCCACAAGCAAGAGCGTTGCAGTTGGGATCCTCCCAAATCACAATCTTTGCCCGATGGCAGATCTGTAAGATGTCATTTTCCGTTTGTATGAATGTGACAAAATTTATTAACCAGACCTGCAGCCCAGTCATCATGTGCCGTGCCGCCTTTAACTAGCTTGTTAAATACTGGTGCGGCTCCACAATTGGGCCAATATTCAGATCGTTGCTTGGGTAGGCATCGATCGAGACATACTGAACTCAGTTCAGTTCCCGATCGAATGATTTGGTCCAGGTTCTGGAATAGGTTTTCTCTTCGTGTTCGAATACGTCCATCTCCGCGGTGAAATGAAATTGCGTCGATGTTGAAGTCAAACCGGACCGTGTCTCGGTTCTAACATCTAGGTCCGCATCCGGTCTCCGAAAACGCATCGTCCAATGCAGGTCTATTTTTGCGGAATTCGGGTCGCCGTCGCGTATCGAATAATATTGTCTCGATATTGAGCCGTGTTCCCAGCCCACATCAGTCAACCGGACCATACCTGTATCGGCGACGACCGTCAGGCGGGATTCGGACAGCACATCATCACGCTCAACCAACCGCGTGTAACTTGGCGGTTCAAGTTCCTCAGCAGCCTGAGGCTCAGCACTTTCCGGCGGATCGAAAGGCCGTAGGCTCTGATCTGTCTCGCGAGGCGGTCTTATTGGCAGTTCCAAATGACTGCCTTCTGTTTTCAGCGTAAGCGTTACTAGTTCCGGCGATGGCCAAAATAACGGCCACATCGTGTTTGATAACGCGATGCGCATTCGGTGCCCCACGGGAAACACCTGAGCCACATCGTTTAGCTGAAGACGAATCTCATAGGTCTCCCCCGGCACCAATGGTTCCGGAAACTCGTGACTTGTTCGATGGGTCAAGTTCAACACTCCATACGTCACCCGCGTGGATGCGCCATCCGGTGCGACATCGTTCAGTCGAGCAACAATAAAAGCATTCGGTCGATCCGCACTCAACTGCAGCGTCAATACTGGCGCACCAAGTATTTCTATGGTTTCGGTAAGTGGTTCTGTCTCAAAAACGACCGAACAACCATCATCCTCTCGCTGGTCTGCTGGAAGATCTGGATCGAGCCCGTGTCCACACCATTCACCCTGCCGAGCACCCATGGTTTGTGGTGTATGAATGATGACCTCTTGTGGCGTACTGGCTTCCTCGGTTAAACGTTTGTCATTTAAGTGAAACCTCTGACAGTGAATGTGGTCGCTCAACCAGGTCGGCTCTGCAACCCAGCGGCCATTTCGAACCGGGTAGCGGGTCGCAGGCGGCGCACTGTCCTGCATCCAGACCCGGTATTCCGGCTCATCCATGATGCCCGTATCTTTGTTTTTCAGCCAGTGATCCCACCAACGCAGTGTGTCCTGCAGAAAACCGATACGTGGGCCTGGAAGCCCAAAATGGGGGTACTTGTGTGCCCACGGGCCGACAAGACCTTTTTTGGGACAATGCAACCCTTCCAGCATTCTCGGTATGGCATTGGAATAGCCGTCTGCCCAGCCACCGACAGCGTAGACTGCACATTCAATGTCTGCGTAGTTTTCGCAGACTGACCCATGTTGCCAAAATGCATCGCGTGTCTGATGTGAGAGCCATTTCATCGACCAGGGATCGTTGGCCTCAAGCCGTGCCATCCACAGATCATCCCAGCCTTCACCGACATTGGCAGAGTCTG
>JGI26060J43896_10000115_pt1 | contig 26601 bp, 19 predicted proteins | sample MarorgKNORR_S2LV_6_FD_43896 | JGI IMG/M metagenome (IMG submission 43896) | reverse complement strand
AATACCACCACCAATAATCAGCGCCGGTCTCGTCGCCCTTGTGGTAGCCGAGCCGTAATTACCAATTTGAGTTGTAGCACCTTCAGCCAATGGCGGAATACGACCATTTGCCGGATAGACAATGTGTGATGTGCGAACAGTATCCCCTATGCCAGCGTTCTCAATCCAGAAATCATTATAAGACTCATCTACGCCCGAAATAGGTAGGGCTGAATCGGAATTAGCATCTGCCTCAGCGCGACGGGCTAATGCATCAACTATTTCTTGTTCCGTGAGAAATTCACGCTCACCATATTGTGTAGGCCGCTGCAGCGGCACATTGGATGAAAAATTCCAGACGCCTTGCAAGTCAGGCTGACCCCATTGGGTGCGAGGGGCCTCATAAGCGTCAGCTGCAAACGTGCCAAAAGGTATAATTAGAGTAAGTGCCAAAAGCAGTTGCGAGTTTATTTTCTTCATTGTCTGCTCCAGTTAAAAGGGGAACGAACTAGGTATGCATAGCTTAGCATGAAATTTAATTTTTTTATCTTCACCGCAAGTAGCTCTTTATATCAACTACCCCAAGATGTCGAAGTGGTGAATGGCGCTTTTTTCTCCTCAAATCATCAAGAAGTGATTGATCGCCTCGACGCATCAACATCGGAAAAATAATCTGGTTTCAGTAAAAGGTGATATGAGTGACGATCGGGAGTATAGACTAAATTTTACTGAAAGCGCTCGTATGAGCATGAATAGTATGTCAAATCTATTCATGATCTCTACTTTGGAATTCGCCGACTCAGACGCTCGAAACCGGTATTTTGGTATCGTCCTGCAATCTTAATTTTACCAGAGAGATCGTTTCACCATGCCATTCTGCCATAACCTGCCACGGAGGCCAGCACATTAGGGTATGCAGTGTTTCGATAGAATAGGCGATGAAAGGTCGCGCTTTTATACTAACGACATCGAATTAAGTATTCGTGAATCACGAATAAATGCTTTTGGGGAACATATAAATAGTCGAGATTTAATTTATCTTTTGGGTATAAGAACTCTGGCGGATGGATCGAAATGCTGTAGGCGTGTCCGATTTGATCGGCCGGATTTTGGCCATCATTTTCGAAGAGTTAGAGTATTGTTGCTCGTTTAGTGGAAGAAAATTAGCCTAAAAATTACTGGTAAGTTTTAGGCTCCAGCCTCATAACTATTCTCTCTCAAGCTAACTGACTAAGCCTTTGCTGAGAGGCTTAGCGTTCGCTAGCCGGCAGATTTTCCTGCACTCGTGCTCCGCGCAAGATATTTACCATTCCATAATTACCTTCATGACAGGCGTATTCATACAATTGTCCCGCAACTTTTGTCATTGGGACGATAGCAGTAAATTTATCTGTGAACGTTGACGGATCATCGACGGTGAACTCATATTCGACGGTGATTGGGCCATGCCGAGTAAATCGCTCGGTCAAGACTTTATCGTAAGAGGTGCCAGCGGCGCCAAAGCTTGAACTTAGTCCATTGAAGTTTCGAGTTTCTACAACTAAGGTTTCTCCATCCCAGTAACCTCTAGAGTCACCAGTCCACAATCTCACATCATCGTCCAGTGGTGCGTTGCCTCGCGGCGAAAGTGGAACCATTCGCGCATCGTGAATCATCTCTGTTACCAGCACCACGGTGTCTTGATGTTGGATAATCTGTAGATTGTTATTGTATAGACTCGGAATCATCGGAGGACCCGCGTTAAATCCAATGATGCAGCGCTCTGAAAGGCCACGATCTTCAGGGCCATCGGTGCCGATGCCGCCTGCCGCAATTCTTACCGGGCGAGATTCGCCTGTTGTATCACCACCATAAACGCCCTGTCCTGCGATAGCGCCTTCTACTAAAGAAGGTAGCCGCCCATTGCTTGGATAGACTATGTGGGATGTACGCACATCACCGCCGATTCCAGCATTTTCGATCCAGAAATCATTATAGGATCCGTCTACGCCCTCTATATCAAGCGCAGCATCAGAACTAGCATCTTGAGCTGCTCGACGACGCTGAATTTCCTCAACTTCGTCAGCAGTCAAAAACTCTCGCTCACCAAAATTTGCTGGCCGCTGCATCGGTCTATTAGATGAGAAATTCCACACGCCCTGCAGATTAGGTTGGCCCCATTCTGTTCGCGCAGCTTTATAGTCATCAGCAGCAAGGCTGCTTAATGGCAATACAGTAGAAAAAGCAAATAGGCAGGCAACGCTCAGTTTTTCCATGGGTTACTCCGTTGTAATTTTGACCGAACATGCGAAACCTTAGCTTAATCGCTAATTCAGCACAATTTATTTATCCTTCCATGACTAGAAATGGCCTACCGCATATATATTTTTTATACACAGATCTAACCCAATATTTGGCGTTTACTCACACTCCAGTCTTACCAAGGGACTTACGTCTTCTTCGTAGTCAACACCATCAACAGCAAAACCGAATAGATTCAAAAATTCTTTCTTGTAGCCCTGATAATCACCAATTTCAAATAAATTTTCTGAGGTAACTTGAGGCCAAAGCTCTTCAATTTTCCCCTGCACATCGCTCTTTAATTCCTCCTGATCTCTGCGCAATCGCCCCTCGCCATCAGTTTCCGGATCATTTATACAAAGCCCCTTCGTAAACAAGCCATACACCTGTTCGACACAACCTTCGTGAACACCTTTTTGTTTCATGATTTTAAATAATAAAGACAAATATAAAGGCATTATAGGAATTGCTGCCGAGGCTTGAGTAACAACTCCTTTTAAAACTGACACATAAGCTGCACCACCAATCGCATTAAGGTTTTTCTGAATCTCAATTTGCTTACTATCCAGATCTTTCTTCGCCCGACCAATTGTACCGTGCCAATAAATATCCCAGGTGACTTTTTCTCCGATGTAGGTATATGTCGTAGTCTTACAACCATTAGCAAGCACCCCTGCTTCAGCCAAAGCATCCATCCACATCTTCCAATCTTCTCCTCCCATGACCGCGATAGTGCCATCGATGTCTTCCTGGCTTGCAGCTTTTAAGTTCACTTCTTGAATTACGTCTTTGTTAGTGTTTACTCCGATTTTCGTGACATCCTGGCCAATCGGTTTCAGGCAAGAAACAAATACCTCACCAGTATCTGGATGTTGGCGCCTAGGCGAGGCAATACTGTAAATAACCATATCGATAGTGCCGAGATCTTCCTTGATCAAGTTAATAGTCTTTTCCTTTATCTCATTTGAAAATGCATCACCATTAATACACTTGGCGTAGAGACCCGCAGATCTAGCTTCTGCTTGGAACGCTGCAGAATTATACCAACCAGCAGTGCCAGTTCTATGTTCTTCAGCTGGCTTTTCAAAAAATAACCCAATGGTGTTTGCATTGGCTCCAAATGCTGCTGAGATAATAGATGAAAGGCCATATCCTGTGGAGGCGCCAATAACAAGAACATTCTTCGGTGGGTTTGCAATCGTCCCGAAATTCTCTTTTCCCAGGCCTTGAACATAATCTATTTGTTCGCAAACATTTGTCGCACATCCCGTGGGATGCGCGTTTATACATATAAACCCACGAACTTTAGGCTTGATTTCCATTTGTTAGCTCCTGGCTACAGTTTTCTCAATCGCGTTATTCTAAAGCTAGAGAAGGAAAAGGGAAACGGAAGCTATCATAGTTCTCGCTAGAGTTAAGTACTCCCATAAAAAAGATTCAATTGGACCTAATCGCCAATCGCCGTAATAATGACCCTCTTTGTTTCGCAATCGCCGGATCACAGTGAATGTCTTCGGATAAATTTCGCAATACAACAGTGACTGCCGTAGTTATTGCCAATATGGTTGGAACCGGTGTTTTTACCAGCCTCGGGTTCCAGCTTTTGGATATTCGGTCTGGATTCGCATTGCTGATGCTTTGGGCTATTGGAGGATTGGCAGCACTTTGCGGCGCCATGACTTACGCAGAGCTTGGAGCTGCCCTGCCACGCAATGGTGGGGAATATAATTTCCTTTCTCGCATTTACCATCCCGCAGCAGGATTTGTCTCCGGCTGGGTTTCTGCAACAGTGGGTTTCGCAGGACCAGTGGCTCTGGCCGCAATGACATTCTCTGCCTATGCCATGACTGTATTGCCAGAAGGCGGCAATATATTGCTCGGAAAATTTCTTGCCGCTGCCGTGCTAATACTATTAACCATTGTCCATGCTAGCAATCGCAAAAACAGTGGCAGAGTCCAATTGATATTCACTATCCTAAAAGTCGCCGTTATTTTACTTTTTTGTCTTGGCGCTATTTTTGTTACCGAAGAACCACAAGCGGTTAGTTTTCTGCCCCTGACCGAAGACGGGGCATTAATGACTAGTGGCACATATGCAGTTGCCCTCATCTATGTAAGCTATGCCTATACCGGCTGGAACGCTGCGACCTATCTTAGTAGTGAAGTAGAAAACCCCCAGCGCAATCTACCTTGGATTCTTATGATTGGAACCCTAGTGGTGATGGCTTTATACGTAGCATTAAATTTTGCTTTTCTCTATACCGCACCTATGGAGGCTATGGCGGGTAAAGTTGAAGTTGGATTTATTGCTGCCGAATTTGCCTTCGGCGAAGTAGGTGGCCGCTTTACTGGGTTGGTATTAGCGCTGCTCTTAATCTCTACGGTTAGCGCTATGACTCTGGCAGGACCCAGAGTAATTCAAGTCATCGGCGAAGATTTTCCGGCGTTGCGCTTTCTTGGGCGCACCAATAAACATGGAGTACCGGCCACTGCTATTTATATTCAATCTAGCATTGCAATGTTGTTTATTTGGTCGTCTACTTTTGAGTCGGTTCTGGTGTTTGCAGGTTTTGTTCTTGCACTGAATAGTTTTGTGACAGTAACAGGAATATTTGTGTTGCGCTGGAAACAACCTGATTTACCGAGACCCTATAAAACTTTCCTTTATCCGCTCCCCCCACTTATTTATCTGACGTTGACCGGGTGGACGCTCTATTTCGTTTTAACTACTAGACCAGCAGAAGGCCTAGTTGGGTTGGGAATTATTGTTTCTGGATTGGTTGTTTATTTCTTTTCTTCCCGGAAACCCTAGTTAGAGAAAGGTGCCACGCATTGGTTAACTCTTTTCGTCAATTATGCGCTTGGACTTTCCTTGCGATTACTCATGGAGAGGGAGTGGCTAGGATTCGGAATCGTCTTCTTTTACCATCTTCCTAGGATCATCCAGGCCACCGAACGCTGCAAATAAGGAATCAAAAAAACTCGAGAGCTCTAATGTCATTAGGGCAAACTCCTGATCAAATTTCTGAGCTTTGCTTTCCTCTGTAAAGCTCGGGTTTTCTTCTTTCATTTCCTCAAAATGAAGCCGCTTAATGGACAAATCATCCCCAATGTTACAGCTTAGGATATTGTTCCAGAGTACCCCCAAATTCTTTGCCTGCTTACCAGCGTCGATGTGCGCTGTGATCTCATCACTGCTGAGATCCTGGCCTTTACAACGCACCACGTTGCTTCCATCCAGAGGATTAAACAATTCACAATCTTCGCTTATCTCAAAATTGTTGCTGGCTTTGTGATTTTTTAACCAACGAGTCATGACATCACTTGGTGCCCGTTTACTATTAGGCAGACCAACAGGGAACGTGCCAAGCGTGTCACGCAGTAAACTGACGAATTCTTCCGCCTTTGCTGGCGCTGCCGCATTAACCACCAGCAGATTCTCCTTCGGTGATAGGTATGCGTGAGTCAGTTGACTGCGCGTGAAAGCTTGTGGGAGCAGGATAGCACTCATATCTTCTTGGATTTGCTTCTTTTCTTTACGGTATATCTTGCGGGCCTGCCGCTCTTCAATTTCCATGATTTTGGCATCAGCTGCTTCTCGAATAACAGATGCTGGTAACAGGCGATCCTGCCTTTTGGCGCACAACATGATGTAATCACCAACTGCATGGGAGTACATAGTTTCTTTATCATCGCCAGCATTGAGAGAGTTACTATCAATCGGTCCAACCCAGCCCATCGTTGATCTTTCATAGCTATTACAGGGACGAAAGGGTTTATCAGCGAGCGCCGCTTGTAGATCATCCATGGAACTATCGAAAGGTTTAGTGAGACAGTAAAGACGTAAATTCTTGAACCACATAAATCAGCATCCTGCAAAGAGTCGGCATTTTGATGGAGGTCGCCGATTATGCTATAGGAGTTGTTGGCTTTAAAGAGTAAAAGGGGAAACTGAAGAAATTAAATTGAATCTCGATCTAGAAATATTAATGCGGCTTTTTCATACCCTAAAGCGTATTTGATAGTCGGCTTTATCGTCTTGAAATCCGACCGAATAAAAAAACAGAATCCGCTAATTTTTTCGGATCGTCAATATAGCTTTATAACAATTCTTTACATGCGCCAGCCACCCAGAGAAATAGTGAAAATAACTATTAATGTCATTCTTTCTCTTTGGATCAGTAACAATTAAGTTTTTCATGATTCCGCAAGATTTGCCAAACCAGCTCGGATTGGGGCTTATATTCAGAGTACGAATACGAGAACTTTGCTGTTGCTGTATATCCCTAATACAACATCACCAGACGATTAGATTCTGTTAAATATTTGTCTGACATCATTGTCAGTTAATTCGATAATTTCAATTTCGGATATTATCTTCATTCTCTCAATCACGCCACTTATCCTTGTAGGCTGAACTACAACAATTCCATAACAGCTACTATATTACTGTAACTGGGACAGCACTAAACCCGCCTTAGATATTAGTGTTAATATCAACTTCTGAATACACTAAAACTATTTAGTATCAGATTTATTTTTTTTGCTAGGTTTTCCCTTATCTTTTTTTGTCGCTCTGACTTTTAGTTTAGGCTTGCTCCGAGGCGTGTCTTTTGATTTCTTTTTTACTTTACCCTTAGGCCTCCTTTTCTCATTCCCTTTGTTCAAGGCAGGTCGACTTTTCTTACTGTAGGGCTCTTCTCCCGACTCTCTAGAGATTTTTAAAGTTTCTCCTGAAACCCAAACTTTTTTAAGCTCTCTAAAGATATCTTCTGGCATATCACCGGGTAGATCGACAATACTGTGGTCGTCAAAAATATTGATCCGACCTATATGTTTCGCGTCAATGCCAGCTTCGTTAGCGATTGCACCAACTATATTGCCAGGCAATACTTTGTGATTGTGTCCAACCGCAATGCGAAAGCGCTCCATTCCTTCATCAGGTTTATCTTGCCGATCCCGGTCGGTGTTATTTCGAGCCTCCCTTGAAGGCCTGCCTCTAGCATTACTCTTACCGGACCTGCTGTCACTCCCTCCCTCTCTTCTACCTTGCCTCACGCGACTCCTGCCTGAGTTTTCATCACGGTTATCTTTGTCCCAAGACCGATCTCGTTTAGGAGTTGGTTTATGTTGCAGAAGCAGAGGCGTGTCCCCTTGGACCATACGTGCTAACGCGGATGCAATTTCCAACGCTGGAATATTGTGTTCTTGTTGGTATTGTTCTACCAGGTGGGTAAACAAACCCAGATCTTCAATAGCTAAAGTATCTGAAATAGTTTGTTTAAATTGCTGAATGCGTTTGTCATTTATTAATTCTGTGGAAGGTAACTCCATCATTTCAATTTTCTTGTTGGTCGCTTTTTCTATCGCATTAAGTAAACGTCTTTCTCTCGGCGCAACAAATAGGATTGCATCACCTTCTCGCCCCGCCCTACCGGTTCGTCCGATTCTATGTATGTAGGCTTCAGTATCATGGGGAATATCATAATTCACAACGTGACTTATACGTTCAACATCCAGACCTCTGGCAGCGACATCGGTGGCAACTAAAATATCCAGTTTACCTTTTTTCAATCTTTCAATAGTCCGCTCTCGTTGTTGCTGAGCGATATCACCATTCAGTGCGGTTGCAGCGAATCCCCGGGCAGATAATTTCTCTGCCAATTCAACTGTAGCAATTCGTGTACGCACGAAAATAATCATGCCATCGAATGACTCTGCCTCNAGTATTCGTGTAAGAGCGTCAAGCTTGTGCATACCGCTAACTGGCCAGAATCTTTGGCGAATTAAATCTGCTGTAGCTGTTCTTTGCTTAATCGTAATTTCTTTTGGGTTATTCAGATGCTGTTTTGCTATGCGCTTAATCTCTTTAGGCATAGTGGCTGAAAATAAAGCTATCTGACGAGTTTCTGGCGTCTGTTCAAGAATCCACTCCACATCATCGATGAAGCCCATTCGCAGCATTTCGTCCGCTTCGTCCAGCACTAGGGTCTTNAGTGAATCTAATNTCAGCGTACCCTTGCGCATNTGGTCCATAACTCTTCCNGGAGTTCCAACCACCACATGCACTCCACGCCGAAGTGCACGAATCTGGCCGCTGTAGTCCTGACCACCATAAACAGGCAGTACGTGGAAGTTTTTTAACTGGCTAGCATAGGTTTGAAATGCTTCCGCCACCTGAATGGCGAGCTCTCGAGTTGGCGCAAGAACCATTACTTGGGGATCTTTCTGTTTAAGATCTAGCTTTGATAACACAGGTAAAGCAAAGGCTGCGGTCTTGCCAGTGCCAGTTTGAGCTTGACCCAATACATCTGAGCCATTCAAAAGATGAGGAATAGTTTCAGCCTGAATTGGAGAAGGCGTTTCATACCCTACTACGTCTAGAGCCTTAAGAATTTGCTTCGAGAGAGCCAGTTCAATAAAAGAGCTAGCGATATCAGTAGTCATGGATATTCCTACAAAATGCGCCCACTTTAGGGAACGCTGAATTGTCGAGCATACGGATCAAGAACTGGAACACTCGTAGCCACTATGGAAAGGCAAGTCATATTTNAAGCCGGATTTAGGGAGTGCTCGACAAAGTACAGGCATGTTTCGGATAACCTTGCACGCCATTCAATTGAGCATGCGCACCTTAATGATGCTGGCCACAAAAAGCAATGAGTAAATAGCGCTGTTTCGGGGAATTAGCGCGTTGTTGCGCGCTGTCTATCCGGATTATCAAGATCTAGAGTAAAAGAAAGCGGGATAGTGGTCGGCAAATAGCAGATCGCGTCATCACAGGCTTGAAACTCAAGCGAGCCTGACAGCGTCAAAGTGTCCATCTCTGCCATTCTGGCTTCCACCGTTTCATCAGCATTTACGACGATCTCTTGCAAAATGGTAAATGGCTCATGGTACACAGGAACATACTCATCCAAAGGTTCGAAATAGTAGATTTCCGATTCTGGAAACTCTACCGGTTCATACCTGACCATTGATTCTTCCTCAAGGTTGAGACCGATCACTCGGTATCCCTTGCCCTCTGCGCCGGGAGCATAAACATGCATTTCTTCATTGGGTTCAACATCAACTGCTATGGAAAAACGGGTACCCACCGTAATTGACGAATTACTAGGATAGGCGGTGAATTTCAATTGTGCAGTGGAGCCTTCGATGGCAGCAACTGGAGATACACCAATGCCTAGTTTTAACATTACATTCGAAGTTGTGTTTCTTTCTCTATAGAATTCTTCAAAAAATCTCGAAGAAACTCGACCCTGAGCATCTAACATAAATGTGCCAGGGTAAGGCGTACCTACGATCATTTGTCTAGACCCAAATGCCGATACGTACTTGGCTACATCAGCAACAACGTTTGGGTCATCTTTATTAGGACCTACACCTTCTGCGGCAACTGTATTCAGTATGCCGAACTCTGTAATTACAGAAGAATCAACATCCGCCAATAAAGGGAAGCTTATGCCACGGCGTTCAGCGAATTCTGCTAACACTTCTGGCGAATCATAACTAATAGCAGCAATGCCAATGCCAGAAGCGCTTAGCTCTTCGAGACGGTCCTGCAACTCCACGAGTTGCGCTTTACAGTAAGGTCACCAATCTGCCGATCGATGGAACAACAACATGGTTCCAGCTGGGCCGGCGATAGATTCAAGAGTCTGAAGGGTTCCGTTCTGATCAGCTAGGCGGAAATTTGGAACAAGATCTCCTACTTGAGGCCCTAAGGAAGCGACTTCAATTGCTGTTCTAGATTGCGCCAGCGCTGCAGTGGATAAAACTAATATGAAAGCGATAAGCAACGAAGAAACAATAGATTTTTGAATTTTTATTCTCATATGCTCTTATCCTATCATGATAATTTGAGCATGGTAAATGAAGGCTTGGAAATAACTTTGTACCCTAAATCTAGCTAGGACTGATTAACTAGGCTAGCTGGAACCTTGATCAATTTAGCTCGCAAGTATTCACCCATGGATTTCGCTTGCCGATCAATGCGGTGGCTAGATGAAACCCCGTCTCCCAGAATGTCATGGATATAAAAGTTAATAGCCCGCATATTCGGAAACTCATACCGTTCTATTTGGTAGCCTGCTAAATCCCCAGCAATAGCTTTTAGTTGTTCTACTGTAAGATAGTCACGCAGATAACAATAAGCATCATCTGTTTTTGCCCAGACACCGCAATTGGCACAACCTCCCTTGTCTCCAGAACGAGTACCAAACAATCTTCCCATTTCTATTTGTGTCAGTTCGCCTGCAGGGCTGCTGCCTGTAGATAATGTCCGGAAATCGGCTTGCACATCGACTAAGCCCAATCGTTGCGTCGGGAGTACTTCAGTAGTGTGGCCATTAAAGTGCACATGCTCGCTGACGTGTCGACTGTGTATTAGTGCGGGCCAATAAACTAAAACTGGCGTACCGTTATAGCCGGCAGCCCCGCGACTCGTATTGCCAGGAATATTAGCTAAGCCTAATTCGGTGATTTTAGCTTGGAACAGCCGACCTACCTTTTTCGGCTCATCGGTGGTAACTGTCACGCGCAGTGCGGCATGCGCCACTTCATTACTTTTCGGGTTTTCCTGGTCGCTACGAATCAGCTGCACATCAACATCTTGAAACTGTTCTTTACCACCAAGGTTATGAAAAATTGCGTCGAGATATACTTCTGCTTTCTTTTCGATATCCAATCCAGTCAGTAGCGCCTCCATAGATTGTTTGCACGGCCCTAGCGTATTAATACAAACTTTGTGTGTTGGTGGCGGACTGCTGCCCTTACAACCACTAACACGCACTCGATCCTCACCCACTTGTTCTAACTTCATGGCATCAAAATGAGCGATAACATCAGGATTGTAATATTCTGGTGTGGCGATTTCATAAAGCAGCTGAGCTGTTATAGTCCCAACAGAAATCAGGCCGCCGGTACCTGGATGTTTGGAAATTGTGAATGAACCATCCGCCTCTATTTCAGCGATTGGATAACCGACATCACGATAACTCGGCACTTCTTCAAAGAAGGCATAATTGCCACCGCAACATTGAGCACCACACTCTATAATATGGCCTGCTGTTAGAGCGCCAGCTAGAGCATCATAGTCATCTCTGGCCCAATTAAACTTCCAGGCGGCTGGACCAATTACCACAGCAGCATCGGTTACTCGTGGACAAACCACGATATCAGCACCTTGATCTAGCGCTTCCTTAATAGCCCAACCGCCAAAATAAGTATTGGCAGTCACAACTTTATTACCCGATTCAGAAAGTGGGATACCTTTGTCAGTATTTAGAAAAGGCGCACCTTCATTCTGTAGGCGTTCAATGTCGCCAACCAAGTCATCTCCATCTATGTAGGCCACTTTCGACTCTACACCGATCTCTTTTAATATTTTTTCTATTTCTTCGGCCATGCCTTTTGGATTCAATCCTCCGGCATTGCTAACGATTTTAATATTTTTTTGGAAACACTCCGCCGCAACTTCCTTTACTTGTTTAAGAAAGGTCCCAACATAGCCGAGCTGAGCACCACGAGATTCTCTCTGGCTGTGCAAGATCGCCATAGTAAGCTCCGCAAGATAGTCGCCACTGAGTACATCGATCTCTCCGCCCTGTACCATTTCTTTGGCGGCGTCTAACCGATCACCATAAAAGCCGCTACAATTACCAATGCGTATTACTTCACTCATTTTCTACTCACAGATGATCATTTTATTTAGTTTTTGTTTTCATTCGTTTTAGCTAGTTTCGCTGAAGCTAATCTTGAGAAGCCCAGCTAGGTTTACGTTTTTCTCTAAAGGCCGCAATACCCTCACCACCTTCATCTGACTTGAACATTCTCACACTCCAGGCAGAGGCTTCTTTAAAACCCTCCTCTGCAGTGAGTTGTGGAATACGGCGAACCAGTTTTTTGCATTCCACTACTGCATTAGGACCACCGAGATTAATTGCATCAATTTCTTTCTGCACTGCAGAAGCCAACTCAGACTTGCAAACAGCACGATGCACCAAGCCATAATTTACTGCGTCAGCGCCACTGAAACGCTCCCCAGTAAGAATCAATTTCATGCCATGATGAGTCCCCAATTTTGGCAAACAAACGACTGAAATTACAGCAGGTATAACGCCAATTCGAACTTCACTAAAACTGAAAGTCGCATCTTCAACTGCAATAACAATGTCAGCCGCACCAATTAACCCAAGTCCACCAGCGAAAGCGGCGCCATTAACTCCTGCAATAACTGGCTTGTCGCTGTTCAATATCGCCGTGAGCACATCGGCATATGGCACGGCTCGGCCACCCTCGATACTTTGACCCGGTGGACTCTTCAAATCAGCCCCTGCACAGAAGGCAGGATCAGAGCCGGTAATCACAATGCAGCGCACAGACTCATCATGATTTGCAGCAACGAGATGATTATACAATTCTGTTACCAACGCTGCAGATAAGGCATTGCGATTTTCTGGGCGGTTCAAAGTAATCCACGCAGCGCCCTTGTGCACCTTATAAAGTGTTGCCTCTAATTCACTCACTCTTCACTTCTCCTCTGACTTATCAGATTCATTGTCACTGCAGACTTCGGCTAAGCGAACCAACAACTGACCATTAGCCACTTGCTCACCTTGGGCAACTTGTAGCTCACTAATTGTGCCATCTCTAGGAGCCGTAATTCGATGTTCCATTTTCATTGCTTCAAGAACCAATAACAGTTGGCCTTTAGTTACTGCGTCTCCAAGAGACACTTCGGTAGATACTACCACCCCAGGCATTGGTGCCATGAGGCCTCCACCAGAATCTGCCTGCTCTGAACTTGGGTACCTTGGCAGTTGGCTAAGCTCAAGGTCACCGTTCGACCCGTGCACCAGCCACTGAGTCGCGCCTCCGTTGCTTACACTAGCTCGGTCGACTTGAAACATGCGGCGTCGACCATCAATATCTAGGTCTACCTGACCTCTTCCGGCTTTAAATAAACAGATTACATATTCGCTTTCGCCAATTCTCAGTTTATATTTACCGTTTCGCTGCAATCGATACTCCACAGAAATCACTTCTCCGCTGTGCTCAAATGTGTGTTGCTCGAAGGGCATAACAGTGTTGCGCCAGCCGCTAGGAATAGACTTCAACACTTTTGCGTCAGACCTACGCATAGCTTGGGCTTCCATTAAACATGCAATTGCCGCATCCAAATATTCCTCATCATTGGGCTCACGTTTATTCAATGGTCTAACATTCTCAATAAAATCTGTGGTTGTCTCTGCATTGATAAACTCTGGAGTCCGCAAAGTAGCAACGAGAAAGTCTCTATTAGTGGTAAGCCCCTGAATTCGAGTTGTTTCTAACAATCGAGCAAGACTGCTTGCCGCTTCCCGACGAGTGCGCGAGTGCACGATAAACTTTGCCATCATCGGATCGAAATTCATACTGACTTCGCTACCCGCCTCCACTCCTGAATCAACTCGAGAACCTGAAAAAGTGGAATTGTTGCCCACATCTAGTACTGATGCTGGCAATTGCCATGCAATTAAATTACCCGGTGATGGCAGAAAATTTTTCTCTGGGTCTTCGGCATATAGCCTCGCTTCAATTGCATGACCAGTAATTGTTATATCTTCTTGACTGAATGAAAGAGGCTCACCTTCTGCAATCCGAATTTGCTCCCGCACTAGATCCAAACCAGTAATCGCTTCAGTAACAGGATGCTCCACCTGCAAGCGCGTATTAACTTCAAGAAAGAAAAATTCCTTACCACTTAGTAAAAACTCCACTGTACCGGCAGACGAATACGCAATTGTTCTTGCTGCCTTAAGAGCAGCTTCACCCATACGTTGCCGAAGATCTTCATCTACTGCAGGAGAAGGAGCTTCTTCGATTACTTTCTGATGACGTCGCTGGATAGAACACTCCCGCTCAAAACAATGAACAAGGTTGCCGTATATGTCTCCGAGAATTTGTATCTCTACATGACGCGAACTAGCTAACCATCGCTCTAGGAATACTGTGTCATCACCAAAAGCACTAGCAGCTTCACGCTTCGCACCTTCAACTGCTTCCGTTAATTCAGCTTCTGTTTCGACCACCCGCATACCGCGACCACCACCACCTGCTGAAGCCTTTACCAAAATTGGAAAGCCTATTTCAGCTGCCAAGGCTTCCAGGCTATCGCCATCTTTTATTTCTCTAGCAGGCAACATGGGGACTTCCGCTGCTTCCATTAGATGTTTGGCAGACAGCTTATCTCCCATACTGGCAATCGCCTCAGGCGAAGGACCTATCCATGTTAGCCCTGCAGCAATAACTCTTTTTGCAAATTCACTACTTTCTGAGAGAAAACCATAACCTGGATGAATTGCATCTGCGCCACTGCGCTTGCATGCAGCCAGCACTTTATCGATGTCGAGATAGGTTTCCAAAGACGTCTCGCCCTGCAGGGCTATAGCAGAATCAGCCTCATGCACAAAAGGCGAACCCACGTCTCCGTCGGCATAAATAGCAACAGTACTGATACCCATCTGCTGCGCGCTACGATTTATTCGCCGCGCAATCTCCCCCCTATTAGCGATGAGCAAACGACTAATAGGTTTTAACTGAACCTGTTCTGATGGTTGCTTTACATTCGCCACGTGCCGTACTCCTTTGTGCCTTTTACTTCTTCGTTATGACAAGCCGAAAGTACGATAGAAATAATCATGCGCGTATCACGCGGGTCAATCATGCCATCATCACTTACTCGTGAAGTTGCAAACAAACCCTTTGATCGTTCTTCTGCCCAGTGCTCTGCCACAGCAGCTCTTTTAGCGTCTAATTCTTCATCAAATTCTAAGCCTCGCCTAGCCGCTGCTCCTTTGCCTACAATTGTCATAACACCGGCCATTTGCTTTGGACCCATTACCGCAATTTTTGCAGTTGGCCAGATGAAATTAAAGCGTGTACCAAAACCGCGACCACTCATACCAAAGTTACCTGCTCCGTATGAAGCACCAACTATGATACTAATATGAGGAACTGTAGAGTTAGAAACAGCATTAATCATTTTTGACCCGTTCTTAGTGATTCCCCCTTGTTCAAAGTCTGTCCCTACTAAAAAGCCTGTAATGTTGTGCAGAAACAAAATTGGCACATCGATTTGGTTACACAATTGAATGAATTGAGCAGCCTTCTCAGCGCACTCCGAAAAAAGCGCGCCATTATTACCAAGGATCCCGATTGGGTATCCATGGATTGAGGCCCATCCGCACACTAGGGTAGGCCCATAAAGAGGTTTAAAATCTTCAAAATGAGATCCATCAACGATACGAGATATAACTTCTCGCATATCAAAAGGAGACTTCAGATCTTTGGAAACAATACCCAGCAGGTCTTCTGGATCATGAATGGGTTCGTCAAATTCATCTGAATATACTTGCCCTCGTTTGCGCCAGTTTAAATGGGACACTACCTCGCGGCACATTCTGATACCGTCCATTTCATCTTGCGCCAAATAATCACCCAACCCAGATACTGTTGTATGCATGTCAGCGCCACCTAAACTTTCAGGATCAGCATCTTCTCCTGTAGCCATTTTTACTAACGGGGGTCCGCCAAGAAAAACCCGTGATTGATTTTTAATAAGAATATTATAATCACTCATACCTGGTTGGTAGGCACCTCCCGCTGTAGACGCCCCAAACACCAAAGACACAGAAGGAATTCTCATCTTTGACAGCTCAGTAATTTCATAAAATAACCGACCACCCTCAGCGAAGTGTCCAGTCTCTCGTTGTAAAGCTTCCTCTGGGTCTTCGTTTGCTCCTTGCCCACGTAAATCAGCCCCGGCCGACTCAACAAATTGAATATAGGGAAGTCTGTTTTCTCGAGAGATCTGCAAACCACGCATTAACTTCTTCGAATTAAATTGATTAAAAGCACCAGCTCGCACAGAGGGGTCATGGCCCAAAATTAGACACTCCACCCCTTCGATAACTCCGATGCCCACTACAAACCCAGAACTCACTGCAAATGGTGAGCGCCAAGCGGCCAGGGGACTAATTTCTAGAAAAGGTGAGTCTTGATCTAGGACGTGAGCAATTCTCTCTCGAATTGGCATCTTTCCCTGTGAGCGCAGTCGCGCCATCGCTTCTGGCCCGCCGCCCTCAGATGCTTCCTGTAACAGTTCATCCACTGTTTGCAGCAAGTCGAGCATATCCTCACGATTTCTCGCAAATGCTGCTGACCTAACATCCAGGCTTGATTCTAATACCGGCATTACTATCTCCAGATTATGTTGCTACCAAATACTATACAATGCAGGTTACAACGTGGCATTGAACAGCGTTAAATTTTTTTGGAAAGTCAGGGTGTCACGATGGAGCATCGATATAAATAGCAAATAGCTTAACGTCTATTATTTATTCATTTTCTTATGATTAATCCGATTGGCAGGTTTATAGCCCTATTTCCTCTGCTACTTTTTCTAAATAATATTCCGTATCGCCAAATGCTATAGATGCTGCATGGGCTCTACGCAAATACAAGTGCATATCTAATTCATCACAAAACGAAATAGCCCCATGCGTTTGATGCCCAAGCTTGCCCACCCGAACTGCTGCTGAACTCGCATAAGATTTTGCCATTGCAACTTCTTTATTTGCGGGCAGGCCCTGAGCAATTCTCCAGACTGCCTGCCTCGTAATATAGCGAGTGCTATCAACCTCAACTGCCATATTCGCACAATGATGTTGTACCGACTGAAATGAACCAATTATCTGCCCAAATTGCTCGCGTCCGGCAACATAGGTTACGCTCATATCAAGGACGGCCTGGATACATCCCAGAATTTCAACACATTTCCCAGCTGCAGAAACCAGCTCTATTTGTTGCAACATCGCTAATGCTTCATCACCGATTGCGAGCACTCTAGACTCAGGGACTTTTATATTTTGCATTCTCACTTCGCATTGACCGGCGAAGTCAAGAGTTCCAAACGGGTCAATCTTTATTCCTGCACTGTCAGCTTTGATAACCAAAACAACTAATTCATTATTCTCGAGCTTAGCCGCAGTTAAAAAATAATCTGCCGCCTGCGCATACTCAACAAATAGTTTAGTGCCACTAACCGAAAACCCCTGACCCTCTTTCTTGGCCAATGCCTTAATATTATCGATGCTATAGGAATTACCTGGCTCAATAAGAGCATAAGAGCAAATTAAACTCCCATCAGCGATTTTAGGAAGCAAATCCATTTTAGTAGATTCTGTATTAGATAATTGCAAGGCTGTGGCTGCAATAACTGCAGTGGAGAAGAAAGGCGCTGGCAAACAGGCTTCGCCCATCGCTTCAAGCAGCACTGCAAGGTCAGCAAAATTACCTCCACTCCCACCATAATCTTCATCAATAGCGACGCCCATCCAACCAAGATCTGCCATTTTTTCCCATAGCTCTCGATTAAATTCCGTACTACTATCGCGGCGCTGTCGCATTAATTTTTTTGGGCACTCTTTNCTTAAAAATTCTTGCGCGGAGTTGCTTAATATTTTTTGTTGTTCATTAAAATCTAAATTCATTTTCTATTAGCTCTCTAGTTACATCCGCTTATTGATCAACTGCTAACTCGCAATCTACCTGGGCAAACCTAAACCTCGTTGCGCAATAATATTGCGCATCACTTCTGAGGTACCAGCTCCTATAGTTGCCGAAATGCTTTCTAAGAATCCGCGGGAAACCAAACCTCGGATTGGAGCTCTCTCTGAATTTCCTGTAATTTGCCCGTAAGGCCCAAGAATTTCCATAGCGATTTCTGCCATGTCTCTCGCAAGCTCAGTGGCAGTAAGTTTAAGAATTGAAGATTCTACGTTCGGGTCTTCACCTCGATCTAACATTTCTGCTGTTCTCCAAAAGAGCATGTAATTGACTTCTATACGCGTAGCGATTCTCGCCATTTTATTTCTAATTGACGGCTTCTCAGAGAGCGGCCTTCCGTCCTGACTTGTTGCTTTAACATAGTCCCTAAGCTCTTCAAACATACGTTTAAATCCGCCAATACCAACAAGACAAATACGCTCATAATCCAAAGCAGTCATTAAATTATAGAACCCACGATTTTTACCGCCAATCAAGTTATCTTTTGAAATGCGAACATCATTGAGAAAAACATTATTAAAAGAGTGGTCGCCCAAAATATTAATGACTGGATCCATCTTAATGCCTGGGGTCTTGTTATCGACGATGAAGAAACTTAGACCTTGATGTTTTCGAGCTTCCTGATCTGTTCGAACGATCATCCATGAATAGTCCGCTAAATGAGCGCCACTGGACCAACATTTCTGACCATTGAGAATATAGTCGTCACCGTCTTCTACTGCACTAGTTCTAACACTGCCTAGGTCAGAACCCGCATTAGGTTCGCTATAACCCAACCAAAATGCAGCTTCACCAGAGGCAATAATTGGCAGCCATTTTTCTTTTTGCTTCTTGGTACCTACTCTTAAAAGCATCGGTGCTACGATACCAGTTGTCACACTATTCATAGTTGGCGCTCGGTAATAACTCATGCGCTCATCGAAAATAGCTTGCTGCATATTTGAATAAGCCTGCTTTTCTCCTCCGAGATTCCAGAAAGCCGTAACCCAACCTTTTTCAAGAACTTTTTCTAAAAAGGCTTCTGCTAAATCGCTGTCTCCTTCTTTCTGATAACCACTACGAGCATAGTCATGTGGCCAGGTAACTGGCTTGTCTGCCCACCCTTCAGGAAGTTCACGCTGCAAAAATTCATCTATCTCGTCATGAAACTCTTGTTCTTCTTTAGAAAATTTTATATCCATATCTTACCTCGTAATCTAACAGCACCTTTAGTACCGCCCATGCTTCTCAATCACCTTCTAAATATTTTTAACGACAAAGCTTTTTTAATAGTTTATAAAAATATGATTTCAAAAGAATAACGAAATCTCTAACNTTCCTAACTTATCGCGAAATTTTTACCTGCGGTGATTTCCGACCTCATACAGCATACTGAATATCTAAATAAAAAGCCATCCGGATGGTTTTGTTCTTGGATGATTGATTATTGCTGTGTTAGGCTGCTTTGAAAATTCTAACCCTGTTGCGACACTATGCCCCGAAATCAGTTAATAGAAGATTCAACACTTAGCAAACAGAAAAGCAAGAGCGCCAAAGCTAAAGCAGCTATTTGCGAGGCTACCATCGATTGCCTCGTTGAGGTAGGCTACGGAAAAACTTCCCTCAATTTAGTCGCCGCCCAAGCAGGTTTTTCCAAGGGTGCCTTACAACACCATTTTCATAGTAAAGAAGACTTGATAATTGCCACTGCTAATCGACTATTGCAAAGAACTGTCAATGCTCCCACTCATTCAAGCTCAAACCTCAGCTCTCCCCGCTCTACGCAAACTGTCTCCACTGCTATTCTCTTCCTCTGGAATAAATTAGTGAATACACCACCCTATCGAGCATTGCTTGAAATCCTCACGGCCGCTCGAACCGATATGGCTTTGCGGAAGCGAGTGTCACATACTTTACAAGAATGGAATACAGCGCTGAATGAGCAGGCCATTGCCACTTATTATTCGCGAGAAGGTGATGAAGAAGTTAGACAGCTTATGAGTATGACTCGAAATTTTCTTGGCGGGCTTATAATACATGAGCGTCACGGTCGAAAGCCTTCCGAAAGTCTCAAGCAAGTGAAAAAATGGATCACATTGATTGAACCAAAATTAAAACTGCGTACAGAGAAAAACTAAAATGACCATAAAACTTTATCACTGCCATCGCGCCCGATCTATGCGTCCACTCTGGACTCTGGAAGAAATGGGAATCGACTATGAATTAATTGTTATGAAATTTCCACCACGAGCTACCTACGAAGGCTATCTCGACATCAATCCGCTCGGAACCGTGCCTACGATGGTTGATGGTGATGTGACAATGACTGAATCTGCAGGCATTTCACAATACCTTGTGGATCTTTATGGACCCACCGACATTGCGCTCAAGCCCGGCGCTCCTGACTATGGAATTTACCTGAACTGGTTACACCGCAGTGATGCGACTTTAACTTTTCCCCAGACACTGGTGCTGCGTTATACCAAATTAGAACCTATGGAACGACGACAGCCGCAGGTAGTGGAAGATTATACTCGCTGGTTTTTTTCACGATTGAGAGCTCTAGAACTAGCATTAAAAGACAGAGATTATCTTTGTGCCAATAAATTCACTATCGCTGATATAGCGGTAGGCTATGCACTCGTATTGGGCGAGTCACTGGGCTTGTCCGAATCATTCAAACCCAATACACAAAAGTACTTTGCTATGTTGAAAGCACGTCCAGCATATCAACGCGCAGCTGAACTTTAAGATTTGTATTGCTGGTTCAATACAGAAAGTTAATACACTAGTACTATTGCAACAATTTAACCGTAACCGGAAAGTCGAGAAGCGAAAAGAAATATGAGTTTAGAATTTATCAACGATGACGCGCAGTTATACCGGCCAGTTTTCGCTTATGACTGGCTTAAACATCACAACGATGTGAATCCAAACAATATTGCTATTGTCGATTTAGACTCAGGAAAAGAGTTTACCTATCAGCAATTCAATAAGCGTAGTTGCCAGTTAGCCAATTATTTGCGCGATGAGCTCGGTGTTAAAAAATCTGACCGTGTAGCAATCCTGGCGAAAAACGGCAACGAGTATTTAGAATTCTATTATGCCTGCAACAAGTTGGGTGCGATTTCAGTTCTGTTGAATTGGCGACTTACTGTTAGTGAATTAGAGTATATCGTCGAAGACTCTGCACCAAAGACAATTGTTTATGATGATATATTTGAGCAACAGGTGGTTGAATTAATTTCACTTTGTGGTGTGCCTAATTTTTTGCGTATCAGCAGAAACTTGTCAGACAATCCCTATGAGGAAGCATTGGCGAAGTGCTCAACTATATTTGTTAGCGATCCCGAAAATCGTATTCGATTAATTGACGTGCAGACCATCATGTATACCTCTGGCACCACTGGGAAACCTAAAGGTGCGATGATCACTTACAATATGACCTTCTACAACGCTGTGAATTCTGGCGTTCCAACAGCACTCTCGACTGAAAGTGCTAATTTGGTTCTGTTGCCTCTGTTTCATACCGGTGGATTAAACTGCTACGCGAATCCTGCAGTGCATGCTGGCGCGACTAACGTTATTATTCGCGATTTCGAACCAGCGGATTGTTTACAACGAATACTCGATACGGAATTAGGCATAACTCATTTCTTAGCTGTTCCGGCAATTTATCTATTCATGTCTCAGACTCCAGACTTTGCTGAAGCATCTTTCAAAAACGTGAAGCATGCGGCTGTTGGCGGCGCACCAATTCCGTTGCCAACACTTATGACCTGGCAGGAACAAGGACTGCCACTAAAACAAGGTTTTGGCATGACCGAAACTGGGCCTTCCTGTTTGTCTTTGCCGAAGGATAAAACTGTAGAAAAAATTGGCTCAGTTGGCTTGCCAGTAATGCACAACGAGGTTCGCATTGTGGATGACCAAGGCTACGACGTGCTTCAAGGTGAGATCGGTGAGTTATGGGTGAAAGGCCCAAACATTTGCCCGGGTTATTGGAACAAACCAGACGCTAATAAATCATCTTTTACCGATGGTTGGCTACACACTGGCGATGCCTCTCGCCAAGATGAAGATGGGTACTACTACATTGTTGATCGCTGGAAGGACATGTACATCTCTGGTGGTGAAAATGTTTATCCGGCCGAAGTTGAATCTGTCATTTACGAATTGGAGGGAGTTATTGAAGCTGCTGTAATAGGTATAGCCGATGAAAAATGGGGCGAGGTAGGTAAAATTTTTCTGGTGCTGCGAGAAGGAGTCAAAATATCGGAAGACGATGTACTAGGGCACTGTGCCCAAAAACTGGCGAAGTTCAAAGTTCCACGTAGTGTCGAAGTCATCGATGCACTGCCACGCAATGCTACTGGAAAAGTTCTAAAACGAGAATTGTCTTAAGCGACTATAGAGCCAGAAAATTTAACCGGACTCGGTTGATTACCTCGCACCAGTCGACCCGGCCTTGCACCTGTTGATTGCCCGTCTTGATAAACCACCTTACCACTAACAATTGTAGCCACATAGCCATCGGCAAATTGCATGAGCCGACGACCACCAGCTGGCAAATCGTGATGCACTTCTGGTCGGTGTAGCTCCATTGCTTCGAAATCAATAATATTAATGTCAGCCTTATAGCCCTGTGCTAGCACGCCACGATCTAACAAACCAACTGCTTTAGCTGTGTCCTGACAATGCGCTTTGATAACCCAGGGTAGAGGCAATCGTTCACCCCGGCTCCGGTCTCTAACCCAGTGGGTTAACATATAAGTGGTGAAGCTACCGTCACAGATAGTTCCGCAGTGAGCTCCCCCATCTCCTAATCCCAAAACCGTGTCCGGGTGCAGCATCATTTCCAAAGAGGGGTCTAAGGAGTAGTCGGCATAGTTTAAGAAAGTGTAGTAAATCATCGCCTTACCATCGCCTGCTGTCATCACATCAAGACACAACTCCATTGGATCAATGCCACGGGTTTTTGCCATTTCTGCAACAGATGATTCAGGTTTTGGTTCGTAATCAGGTTTATCTCCCATAATAAACAGATCATTAAACCGCTTGAATACCTGGCGCATAAACGGATTAGTATCCAGTACCGGTTCTTCGGATAAAAGCTGTTTCCGGAAAGATGGGTCACGCAACCGCTCGAGCTTTTCTTCAAAACTAAGATGTTCGATGGCCTGATAGCTAGGGTGCGTAGAGAACGGGTTATTGCTTAGCTCCAAACCAAATAACACTCCAACTGGCCTACCACATACTTGGGCTTTTATTTCTATACCATCTTCATTCGCTGCCGAAATATTCTCCAGGATTTTCCGCCAGCCAACTGGGGAACGATGATGCTGGGCTACTGAAACCGAAAGAGGTCGACCGGATTCCTTAGCCATCTCACGCAGAATTCGAAACTCTGACTCATTCTCCTTAAAGTCTGAAACTACTTGCATAACCCCAGCCTCACTTTCTCCTACGGCTCTGGCGATACCTACCATCTCCTCGATTTCGGCAGTGAGTGTTGGTGTGGGTTCACCCTCTGCAGTGCGGTGATTTAAAGTTCGCGAAGTAGAAAAACCAAGAGCGCCAAGGCCTATTGCTTCTTTGGTAATAGTAGCCATCTGAGCAATATCATTCTCAGTGGCCGGCTCACGATTAGCCCCACGTTCACCCATGACGTATACACGCAGTGGACCGTGGGGAACTTGCGCAGCAAAATCTATATCGTATTTTTTCTCTGAAAGACTATCCATATACTCAGGAAAAGATTCCCAGTTCCAAGGCAAACCCTCCTCCAATACAGGATGTGGAATATCCTCAACACCTTCCATTAGTGAAATAAGCCGGCCTTTATCAGCCGGCCTACACGGAGCAAAACCAACCCCACAATTTCCCATCACCGCAGTAGTAACGCCATGAATAGATGAAGGTGTTAATTCTTCTCCCCAGGTAACCTGACCATCGTAATGAGTATGGATATCAACAAATCCAGGCGTAACCAATAAGCCAAGAGCATCGATTTCCTCATGGGCAGTTCCCTCGACCTTGCCCGCATCAGCGATCACTCCATTCTTGATCGCTATATCACCGAGATAGGGCTCACTGCCAGTACCATCGACGATGGTGCCGTTTCGAATAATTAAGTCGAACTGAGTATCCATTTCCGTAAGCCATTTTTTAAAGAAGTTAACTGATTAGTAAAGATATTAGCAAAACTTCTAGTTGTTTTTCTGGTTTTTTAGCCAAAGACATTCAAACTCATAAGCCATTTTTGGAGTCGCAACGAAGAATTCAACATCGAGCTCTAATTCTGCTGAAATCTCTATATTATCTTCGATATCGGCGCCCGCTTGAGCTCGTCGTTCCGTTCCAGCCGTTTGAACTCATAGAAATTAAACTTGGCGCTTAGAAATTTGGTGTAGTGCAAACTTTCTTGCCACAAAAGAATAATAGGGATCAAACAAAAAATACAGCGGTATATACTCGTTGCCATAAATAGGTCTAGCCACACACATAAATGACTGATGATACTAGCAAATGTAATGTTGCTTCTGCTGGCGCTATTCTCAGCGGCGTCCGACATTTTCTTTCCGAGCGAAACTTAAATTTCAGTTCGTGCAGGCCTGAGTCTGCCAATTTATGGCACCGTTGGGTAAATTTCTTTCTTGTAATCTATCACTCAATAAGTCAACTTCCATGCTTATAATTTTCATTTTCATTTTAACGAGATCTCCTGTTTAAGAGATCTATTTCGGTTTCCGTAAGCATTTATTATGAAGGATTAAATCGCTATGAGTTTTGCTCCAGGAATACTTAAGGGTAAGTCAGCAGTTGTAACCGGCGGCGCCACCGGCATCGGCGCCCACATCGTCCGCATGCTTGGGTCATTAGGAGCGAATGTTGGTATAGTGAGTCGCAAAGAATCGAACCTTATCGCCGCAGCAAATGCCTTCAAAGTTGATAACGATATTGATGTTAAATGGCAAGTTGGTGATGTTCGTGATCCTGAAGCTATGAAGGCGGTGATGACTTCTTTCACAGAAGAACTGGGCAGCATAGACATCCTGATTTGTAATGCTGCTGGTAATTTTATCTGCCCTACAGAGGATCTTTCCTGGAATGGCTGGCGCACGGTTATCGAAATCGACTTGAATGGAACTTTTAATTGTTGCCAAGCTGCCTTGCCTTACTTGAAAGAAGCATCGGATGGGGGACGCATCATTTCGATTAGCGCCACCGCTGCAAATTTTGGCTGGCCCGGCGCAGCCCACGCCGGTGCTGCCAAATCTGGAATTCAGAATCTCATGAAGACTCTTGCTGTTGAATGGGGTAGCTACGGCATTCGAGCAAACTATGTGTCGCCAGGGCCCATTGAGGGCACCGAAGGAGTCGACCGGCTCATTATCGCTCAAGGAAAATCAGAGCAAGTGTTAGAACGCATACCTCTCGGGACGTTTGGTGAAGGTAAAGATATCGCCAACGCCATAGTTTTCTTAGCCTCAGAGAGTGGAAAATATATATCGGGTGCTGAGCTGGCGATCGATGGCGGGAGTCAGTGGGTTAGATGATCTTCTTGTAAATTTTGCCAAACTGGAAAAGTAGAACTAACTTCTGTCAAAAAAGCTTCCGCTAGCGTTCCAAAATAGAATAAAGTGACTATTCATAGTGACATTAAGAGTAATTCCCTCATGTTCCGAAAATTCAACAGAATAGCGCCACTATGCGCCATCGCATTAGTAGCAGCGCTAAGCTCCGCAGCTGCGTTCAGCCAACAGCCTGGATTTAGCTCATGGAAAGATGATCTTTCGCCGATCTCAGCAACAGATTGGAATTATGATACCGCCGCCCATATACTGGAGCGCGCTGGTTTTGGAGGCACTCCTCAACAAATCACAACGCTCGCCGCGCTATCTCCCGCAGAAGCAGTTCGATCCTTGGTTTATTTCGACGAAGTCAGAAATAACCATCTCCAGCCTTTCGATCACTCTGGTATCCACGACCCTGGAATTGAGCCGTTTCCACCTAGCCGACCTGCCACAACTGAGATAGCCAAAGCTACTGGCGAAGCATTAGGTGTCAAAGTTAAGCCCATTGGCAATAGACGCCTCCAACCAGTAGTTAACAAATTCTTCTATTGGCTGCGTGCAAGCGTATTAGAAACCAACCGCGTTGCTTACTGGTGGGCAAATCGAATGGTGGCATCAGAAAATCCATTACAAGAAAAGATGGCTCTTTTCTGGCATGGTCATTATGCGATTAATGAGAGCAAGGTTCGAGACTACCGAAAGCTTCTAATGGAATTAGAACTCTTTCACGCAATGGGAACAGGCAACTTCCGCGATCTGATGGTCGCCGTCGCACAAGATCCTGCGATGCTAAGTTTTCTGGATGCTGGTGTAAATGTAAAAGGTGCGCCTAATGAAAATTTTGCCCGTGAAATTATGGAACTATTCACTATGGGTGTGGGTAACTACAGTGAAAACGATATTCGCGAAGCCGCTAGAGCATTTACTGGTTGGAATTTTGTAGATCTCCAATTTGTTGTCAATGAAGAGAAACATGACGATGGAATTAAAATTTTTCTTGGGCAGTCAGGAAATTTTAATGGTGTCGAAATCATTGATCTAATAATGGAACAGACGGTCACTGCAGATTACATTGCAGCTAAACTCTATCGGTTTTTTGTCAGAGAAGAATTAAGNGATTCTCTCAATCAGGAGCTAGGAAGCATTTTGCGAGATGCTGACTATGAGATTGCTCCCT